>JAAUYG010223038.1_pt1 | contig 12709 bp, 13 predicted proteins | sample 7278091 | NCBI WGS metagenome assembly JAAUYG01 (sample SAMN14350201, study PRJNA611818) | marine sediment metagenome | isolation source: surface marine sediment (0.6m) | place: French Polynesia: Moorea | collected 2018-08
ATGGGTCTAACCGTTCAGATGCATCAGCTTCAAGCGTTCAAGCAGGGTAGATCAACTTGGAATATCAAAGAGCTGGTCTTGGGATAAACTCCCCGACCCCTGAATTAATTCAATGCCAACGATGCGTCCGGCATGAGCCAGCGCCTTCAGACAAACGAGGGGATATCATCAGGTGGCACACGGAAAGTCAACAAACGGATGCGCGGCGCCCCCGATGGATGGACGCGTGGTGATCAATTCAACGCTGCCGACAAAAATTCCGCGAAACGCTTCCATGATTTTTTATCCGCATCCTCACGGTAGCGATCGGAGCCGAAGACCGTAAACGCATGCGGGGCGCCGCCGTAGGTAATCATTTCATGCGACACGCCCTGGGCTTCGAGTTCGTCGGCCAGGGTCGCGAACTGGTCCATGGTGATCGCCGTATCCGCCGTTCCGTGCAGGATCAATAACCGGCCCTTGGTCCGGCTGTAATCCTGGCCCTCCGGGGTTTTCAATCCGCCGTGAAAGGTAACGAACCCTTTCAGGTCGGCGCCGGACCGGGCCAGTTCGAGAACGGCCGCTCCGCCGAAGCAGTAACCCATGGCCACAGCGTTGGCCGTGTCCGCCCCCTGCTGGGCGGCCTGTTTCAGCGCGCCGTCGAGCAGGGCGCGCATCTTTTCGCGATCTTTGTATAATTCTCCCGTGTGTTGGCGTTTGTCCTTGACTTCGGTGGGCCTTACGCCGGCCCCGAACAAATCCGCGGCAAAAACGGCATAGCCCATGGTGGCCAACATATCGGCCCGTTTGATCTCGTAGTCGGTCAACCCGTCCCAGTCATGGATAAGAATCACGAGCGGCGCCCCGGATGCGGCGCTGGTGTAGTAGCCTTCGTAGGGCTGTCCGTTTACTTGATAGGTGATTTTGGTGCCGGCCGCAGCTGCTGTGGATGCGAACAGCAGCAATACAAAAAGCGTAATGAATCGTTTCATGGTCTCGCTCTCCTCCCCTTTGCCCGGGTAAACGCATTCATCCCCTGGCAGGTCCGTTAGGCGATTTGTTTGGTGGCGTCAGACTGTCGCTGTGAACCAGCGTTGCAACAACCTATGGCTGAATTGGCTGATGTAAATGCCGAAAGGCGGCCGTTTATATTGAGGCAAGTTCTTTGGGGCTGAGGCGGATGGCGGTTATTGACGAGCGGTACAACACGGACGGGATGAATCGATGGTTTCGATTCATCCCGTCCGGTGGTGCAGAAATTGTGCGGCTGAAACTAGATCAGGTTCTTGCCGGCTTTGAAAGTGACGGCGTTCCGGCCCTTGATTTTGATCTTTTCACCGGTCTGGGGGTTACGCCCCATGCGGGTTTTGCGATAGACCTTCTTGAAGGTTCCGAAGCCCACCAAGGTTACACGGCTGTTGCGTTTTTTGAGCCCTTTGGTTACGCCGTCGACAAACGATTCCAGCGCCGCCTTGGCCGCCACCTTTGAGATCCCGGCATCTTTAGCCATTTTTTCGATCAAATCTGCTTTTGTCACTTTGCCTCCTTCGCGGGGTTGGGGTTTAATTGGGGCTGAATCCCTTAGCATTATTTTCGCTTTAGAATAAAAAATCTAGAAATGCAACGAAAAACCTTTGCCTGAGTGGTCTCAGGCGCAGAAATTCCGCTAATCGTGGCAGCGGTCACGCTTTCCGGGGGGTAATTGCTTGAAATTTGAGAATTCGTGGTCACCATTTTTTAACTTCCAGTAAGCTCCCAAGCAACTGGCCAACGCCTTTGCCCGGATGATCCGCAAAGCGTCGCCACTGGAGCGCATCTCAAATTCATGGCCAATTTTACAGGTATAGGGCGTTAGACGGCGAGAACGCGGAGTATTTCTGTCGAACATGTGCCCAGGCGTTCGATTGGCGCCCCGCGTTAAGAGCAAAGGAGGGCTCCTGATGCATGTCGGGGGCATGGCGATTGGTTTTACGATCCTTAGCGGAAACCTGCCCATGAAGCGCAACCCCTTTGTCATGTTTTTGCTCGTCCTGCTGTTCACGAGCTGCACGAACCACTCACCAGGTCGCTTCGACTTCGACGGACCCTATCCGCTGATTCGTTATGATGACGGAACGGATTACGAACTGCCCAGCGGGAATGGCCACCATTGAAAGCCGTCTGCCGCCGAGGGGCAATCCTGAGCCTTTGCCCGACGGGCTTCATCTCCATCTGTCAATCGCCAAGCGACATTATCCCAACCGTAACGAAAAATGTGATGATCTCCGATCCGTAAGGCGTGCTTCAGGCGCAGCGTTTTACGGCAAACGCTGCGGCGCCGTATGGGGAGCCGTCGGCGATCGCTTCGGTGACCATGGACCCCAGGAATGCACAGGGAAGCCCCACCCCTTCGCGGCCGTGGTGCCGCCGGGTGTACGCGCAACTGGCGATGAGTTGCAACCGGTGGCCGACCCGCGCGCAGGGGAGCCGCTTCGGGCGACCCATCAGGATATCGCGCGGGCCGCACCGGAGGCATTGGTGTGCCGCACCAGCTCGGTGAGGACAAACATGGGCGTACCCCGCGATTGCGCTTGGCGGGCAGCATATTCACGCGGCGAACGCTCGACAAATCCCAGGGCATGATAGAGCGTTTTGAGGCGCGGGTTGCGCGTCAGCGAGATGATCCGCGTGTAGCCCCGGCGACGCGCCTCGGCGATAAAGGCATCGACCGTAAAGACGCCGACGCGCTGCCCGCGAAAGCGGGTCGATATGGCCAGGGCGCCTAGCTCGGCGGTGCGCGTATCGATGGCGATCAGTTCGGCACAGCCGACGGCAATACCATCGATTTTCGTCATGAAGAAGTTTTCCCGATGGGCGGCGATATAGTCGCGCCCGCGCGGTTTCAAATAACCCTTGGCTTTGTAGAGATCCAGGATAGCACCCACGAGTTGCACGTCTTCCTCGCTCACGACGGGTACGAAAGTCTCCTCAAAATTGTTGGCAATTAAGGTACCGCTGCCCTCGACGGTGAAAAGTTCATGCTTAACCGCGTGTTTGCGGGCCGGCAGGATATGGACCCGGTCCAGATGCCCCTGGTCGATGCGACGGCAGATTTTTCCCAGGGCCGAGCGGAAACTCGTATTGGCGATCAACTGGCCGTAGCTCTGCATACGATTGCGGGCAGCATGAGTGCTCAGGGTGTTGAGACGCCTGCCTCGGGGATCGGTCAGGAACTTGCGTTCTATGAAGATGAGCTTGAACACCGGCCGTCGAGCGAGAACCGTGGCGTAAAAATCCGCATCCGGTTCGATGCGCACGACCTGCGTCTCGGGTAAACGTTCGGTCAGGGTGCGGAAATGCTTCTGATTGGCGAAGCGATTGGGCAGGTTGTGATAGAGCGTCGTGACGATACCCTGGCGGTTCAAAAATTTGATATCGTTGACGACGGCCACGAAGTGGTCACGCAGAACGCCCTCCCGACAGGCGATGCCGACCTGGCGGCCTTTGAGGATGCGGGTGTATTCTTCGATGTAGAGTCGCGGCATGGCCTTGGCTGCCTGCGGTTCGATTGCCCCCGCTGGCGGGGCTTCGCAAAGACCCGAAAGGGGGTATGGCGGGCCGGGCTCCTCGGAACAGCGACGGGGGCGCGGGCCGGAACGCCTGGAATGTATCGGCCCTGCAAGGTGCTTGGCAATAGAAATTTATGGCCTGGGTTTGGAGGTACAGGGCTGTCGGGTTTCGGGTTTCCGTGTTCGCGTTCAGTTCATTGCCTGGACCGCTTTTCCTGACACCCTAAACTTGACACCCGGAACCTGGGAATCTGTCGGATACCAATTCGCGGAGACCACCACTATGACCTTGCCGCCATTTTGCGGAGGCGAAAGAGTGCCAGGTTGCCGCCGCTGACGATTCGCATGCGGTCGATCTTCAGTCGGGTACCTTCGAGCAGGGGCGGTCGTCCTCCCCCTGCGCAATGAAATCGCGATAGTTCGAGTATTCCCTGCGTTTTCCGGGGCCGCCCGTGCAAAGGGGCGAACGGATCGTTTCCATGGCCCTCAACCGGCCAGGATTTCATCGACCAGCGCCTGCCACTCGTCTTCGAGAGGGATTTCCGGCCGCGGCCTCCCGGCCCGAGCATACCAGTAGTCGGCATTCCAGAGCACACCCTCCTCGCGGTGGAGATAGGCGTGCACGGCACTGCCCAGCACGGTGGGTATGGCCTGGGCAATGGCGTGGGCCCGGTCCCAATCCCCCTTTTTATCCCACCACAGCGATTGCAAAACGGCGGCCAGACCAGCGGGCGGATCATCGTCCGCCGCCACACTTTGAACAAATGCTTCCCGATCCATGTGAACTCCTTGTGCGTCGGCATTGAAGGGTTTAGGGGTACTGGGTTCCAGTTCGGAGGTTCGGATTTCTGTGGTCAGGTGTCAGGGACATTCCTGGGGTTTCCCGACACCCGTAACCCGGTAACTGAAACCCGACTCACGGTTCTGTGTTCCGGGTTCATGATTTAAAGCGTTCAAGGTTTCCGTGTTCTGATTTCAGGGATGAAAACACCTTCTATTCAGGTGCCTGATTTCTGTCTACGACGTACGACTATAGAATCGATCGGTTTCTTGCTTTGCTGGAGGGCATGCGATGTGCGCTATTTACCTGGCTCGAGGGACCTGTTGGCGGCGTTTCGCCGGGTTAGGGCATCAGCTCGAGTTCACTGCGGGTGTGCGCTTTGATCTGTGCGTCGCTAAACCACCAGAATCGTGTGTCTCCCCTCATGAAAGCCTCGATCTGGTCGTCGGCGTGGGGATGAAAGGTCCGCCCGGTCACGCCCCCGCCCAACACGGCCAGAACCTTGTGGGCATCGCCAAGGTCGGCCACCATGCGCAGGGTGGCCGAGACCCTCACATCGAAGGGGTTCTCAAACTTGTAGATGCCACGGTGCAGGGTTTCCACCGATCCGGCGGCCGGATGGCGCCCACCGCCCAGCAATCCCTTGCCGAAACCCTCCCGCCGAACCGGGTTGACGAACTCGATCGTGTGAGCCCGGCCCCATCGCCAGCGCCGCGGATCGTTTCCGAACCGATCGACCAGCATGACGAGCGCGTCACGGCCGGCGATACAAATCATATCGGCCAGCCCTTCTTTGTGATCGGTGCTGCGGATGTCGTCGAACCAGGGAGAATGGCCGCTTTCGACCATCTGCTGAAAACGCTCCTGCCAGAAATACCAGACGTCGAGCATGATGCGTGCGCCATCGGGGCCCAGATCGTCTGCGAACACACGCAGGGCCAGCCGGTTGTAGACCGCATGAAACACGGTCGGTCCCACGTGGTCGGGATCGTCCCGGAAATTCCATCGGTCCAGGATTTTTCCCAATTCCCGGGTGTCGTCACACTGCTTCAGTGCCGTCGCCAGGATCGGTGCCAGCCGCTCCGCCATTCGGTTCAGTGTGTCGCGCTGAAAGGCATAGTGATCGTCGATGCTAAGAGGCCTCTCCGGCCGCATCAGGGACCTGAGGCGCCGATAGCGGTAGGAGGGTGAAAAATAGGAAGAGTAGTAGTAAGGGTAATCGGTCGAAACGGTCTTGTGGTTGCAATTGCCGATCCAGCCCTTTGGCGGATTGAGCGCCTGGGGCATCTGCGCGAAGGGAATCCAGTCCGTCCAGTTGTCGCTGCCGTCGACCACGGCCAGCGGTAAGGTGCCGTCTCCGTTGGCGCGGACCGGCAGCCGGCCTGACGCGATCCACCCGATATTGCCTTGGCTGTCGGCGGACACGAAATTGAGCGAGATGGCATACCAGTCGCGGATGGCTTCCTGAAATGCTTCCACCGAACGGGCCTGCATGGCGTCGAAAATCCTGAACCTGGGCTGCGTGGCTTCGGCCGCCGCCCAGCGCAGCGAGATCACCTGTTCGTCGCCCAAAGCATTGAATACACCGGACACGATCGGCCCGCGGCGGGTGGCGCGAACCGTGAACTTCTCTTCGGCCAGGCCGCCGGGTGCCTCTTCGTCGCGATAGCGCAAGGTTTCTTCGATGATCGCGAACGGCCGCGAGCGTTGCCCTTCCATGTAACGGTCCTCGTCCATCGGGTCGAGGGTTTCGATGTAAAGATCCTGAACGTCGCCGTAGGCGTTGGTCAAGCCGACGGCCAGGTGTTCGCTTCGGAATACGGGCATGGCCGGAATACCGGGAATGTGGGCCCCCACGATTCTCATTTTCGGTGTTATCAGCCCGCAGGGATACCAGGGTCCCGGAAGGATTCGGCCGTCAAGGTGCGGGTCGTTGGCCACCACCGGTCGGGCATTGGCGGCGTAACGCGGACCCGTCACCCAGCTATTGCTGCCGATGCCAGGGTGCGCGGCCGCCAGATAGCCGATGATGCGCGCGTCGATCGATGGGTCGACGATAGCGGCCGCAGATGGTTTTATTGGGTGGGCAACCGGCGGCGTGATTTCATCCGGGTTGATGTTCACCGGAAAGAGATCCTGCGCACGGGAAAGCCCCAATCTTGCGATCAGCATCTGTGCGACGATCTCGGTCTCGATGTTCGCGGAGGAAGTCCAGCTCATGTAGTAGAGAACGGACAAGGCGTCGCTGACGGTCCAGGGTTCCGGCTGCCGTCCGGAGAGTTTGAACTCGAGGTGGTGACTGTCCGCATGCGCGCTTATATAGGTGTTGACCCCTGCGACGTAGGCATCGAGGAGCCCGCGCGATTCCGCCTCCAGCATGGCGGCGTGTCGGGCTGCCAGCCGGTAGATGCCGATCGTGCGCATTCGCCGGTCCAATGGAAGGGCTTTGGCACCGGCCAGTTCGCTGATGCGCCCGGCCGCCACCAGGCGGGTAAGCTCCATCTGGAAAAGCCGGTCCTGGGCGGTGACAAATCCCAGGGCCAGGAAAGCATCCCCGAGATTGTCGGCATAGATATAGGCCATTCCCTTTTCATCGCGTACCACCCGGGCGGGCGCTTTCAGACCGGCGAGCTGCAGTTGGCCCGTGGTCTGGTAGTCATTGAGGCATGCGCAACCGGCAAGGCCCCCGGCCAGCAATCCAAAGAGCAGCGCAAGTCCGCCGACGGCGATGCCACCCTGCGCACGGTTCCATCCGGCCCGCCGCACGATGGCCCGCCTCGACCTCGAGGCCCTTGATCGCCAGATTCCCGAATGCGAAAACATGGGCGTCCATCCTTTGCCGCCGACTGGCGGATGACGCCGCCGGTGGCCGTCCAACGGGTAATAACAAGGTTGCGCCGACAGCGGTTGGCACTGCCGCCCGGAGGGCGATCCGGGTCGAGGCGACGATAAAATCTGGGCAACACAAAGTCAACCACCCCGATCCACCGCTCGTTGACATCCGTACGGGGCGAAGGCGGCGTTCAAATCGATTGCCGGCTTGGCCGATGGGGGCAAGGAAAGTTGCCAAAAGCCCGATGGCCGCTATTTTATGTAGGAGAAAAAAAATGGCATCAGGTTATTTTTCGTCAAAGCCCCCGACACCGCTTCGCGGTCTCGGCCATAACCCGCAGATAGGAGACCCCATGACGCTTAAAGCCAAAATCGACGACTACAAGAAAGCCTTCCTCGCCAAAGCACCGCCCGAGGCCGTGGCGCTGATGCAGAGCGCCACCGAAGACCTGCAGAATTCAGGCATTCTGGCCCGGGCTGTGCAAGTCGGAGCGCTGGCCCCCGACTTTACCCTCGCCAACACGGAAGAACGCGAAGTTGCCCTGAGCGATCTCCTGGACAAGGGGCCGCTGGTGCTTTCGTTTTATCGCGGCCGCTGGTGACCCTATTGCAATCTGGAGCTGGAGGCTCTGGCAGAAGCCAACGATCGGTTCGAGGCGGCCGGCGCCCGCCTGGTGTTGATTTCACCGCAACTGGTGGAGCACAATCGATTTGCCAAGAAGCAGTTCAACCTGCCCGGCGAGATTCTGAGCGACCCCGGCAACAGCGTTGCGGCCCGCTACGGGCTGCGCTTCGTCATGCCCGATGATTTGAAGGCCCTCTACAGCCAATTCGGCCTCGACGTTCCCAAACACAACGGCGACGACAGCTGGAGCCTGCCCATGCCCGCCCGCCTGGTGATCGACGCCGAAGGCATTGTCCGGCATACGGCCATCAATGCCGATTACACGGTACGGCCGGAGCCGGAGGAGACCCTGGCGCTTGTTCAGTCACTTGAATAGCTCGGGGCCCGGCCCGCATCACAACGGGACGACACCGCCGGGGAACCATAAATCGCGGCTTGCCTTATGTCGGCGGATATGCGAAATCGTGCCTCGCCGGTCTCTTTGGCGCGCGGGGCCGAAAATCCCCAACACTTATCGCGGACGGGGTGCTCCAGCGGTGACCAACAGGTGTGGAAAGGTCAGCCGATGTACAGTTCAAAGGTCGTCCTGATCAGCTGGGCGGTGGTACTGGGTGTCGCCGCGGCCACGGCCCTGTTCAAAAAAAACATGACCGCCCTGGGTTTCATCGTCTCCGGGGGAGCGACCGTGGCCCTTGGCGTGGGGATCGAGCGGGGCCTGGCCAACGAAATCGGGGCCATCGTCCTCTCGCTTTGCCTGCTGGCCGGGGCCCTGGCAACGCTGCTGGGCATCATTCGTCTCTTTCCCCGTTAGCCGGCGGCGGAAAGGCAGTCAGGCTGTTGACTTCATGATCGTCGTTCTGATCATCCTTGCCATCGTCATTCTTTACGGTCCGCACCTTTGGGCCCGCTACGTCATTCAGCGCTACAACCGGGAGGCTTACTTTTCCGGCAGCGGTTTCGACCTCGCCCGTCTCCTCCTGAATGCCGAAAATCTCGATGCAATCGCGGTCGAAACCACCCCCCTGGGCGATCACTACGACCCTGAAAAAAAAGTCGTCCGTCTGACAACGGCCACATGCGGCCGCAATACATTGACGGCCGCGGTTGTGGCGGCCCATGAAGTCGGGCATGCTCTCCAGGACCGGGACAGTTATCCGCCGCTGGCCGTTCGCACCCGACTGGTCGGCGCCGCATCCCGCCTGGAGCGTATCGGTGCGGGCATCATGATGGTGGTGCCGGTGCTGGCCGTGATCACGCGCATGCCTGCCGCCGGGGCCCTCATGTTCATGGGCGGCCTGGCCACACTGGGCATGCCGATTGTGATTCATCTGCTGACTCTGCCGACCGAGTTCAATGCCAGTTTCAAACGGGCCCTGCCCCTGCTTGTCGAGGGCGCCTACATTCCGCCCGAAGACATCCCTGCCGCCCGCCGGATCCTGCTGGCCTGCGCCCTGACTTACGTGGCCAATGCCATGGTGGGGTTGCTGAACGTCTGGCGGTGGATCCGCGTTCTCAGACGATAGAAAACGAATGCGCAAGAAAGCCGGTGGCGGCGTTACGCTTCGGTCCTCGTCATTGCGGCGTATTCGATAATTACGCCGCACTTCTCGAACCTCGCAAGCCGTCTCTCGAATTTATTACGCATCCGTCAGAAATATTGATTTGGAAAAAGGGCTGTCCAAAGCGCGGGCGGCAATGCATTTCAAAGATGAAGATGAGCTGGTTTTGAATATGAACATCAAGCTTAATTGATTCGCTTGTCTTGGAAATTAGATTCGGGCAAATTGAAAATGGGATTTCGGCCGCTATTGCATTATCCCCGCCGGCGATTCACGAAACTGTCCAGGATCGCCTGCTGCCAGGCCTCGTTGTAGCCGTCGGCTACCGGGCGTCCGACCGTTTTAACCGCATGGGCAAAGTGAATCCGGATGAAATCCCGAAATCGTTTTTCGATCCGGTCGCGGATGGCCGGCGGCAGGCGGGCGTGCATCCCGTCGTCGACCTCGTTGAAATCGAAGAAAACCGCGAGCTGGTTGAAGATGCCGGTGCGCGTGGCCTCCGGCGCCTCCTGCGCCTCGACCGCCGCCGCGAAGCGCCTGACCACGTCCACCAGCGATAGCCGTAACGCCCGTTTGATTGCCGCCAGCCGCTCCTCGGACCAGAAGATCCGGTTGCGGTCCATGCTCAGCTCACATTTGTCGGCCCCTTCCAGGTTGACGCGGCCGATCACATGCTGTCGGGCGCCTTCGGGCAGCAGGGTTTCCACCTGGGTCACGAAGATGCCGTCCTGAAAAACGGATACGCCTCCGTGGGCCGGTTCGAGCCCCTGGATATAACTGGTCTGCTTTTTGGCCTGGAGCAGCAGGTAGCCTTCCGAGGCGGGCAGGTCCAGCGCCGCCACAAAAGCCGTACCGCGCCGGGTATCCTCCGGATAGGCCAGTGCTTCCCTGCCGATCGCTATCGTCCGACCACTTTCGTCCACCAGTTCAACCGGCACCTTGAGAAAACGGATGTTGGTCTTGAGGTAGCCAATATACTCCAGACTGCGGCAATACCGGGCCCGTGATGGTTTGAGGTGGAGGCAGACCTCGGTTCCGACCGGCATGGCTTCGTCCAGCAAGCGGATATCGAAATAGTCTTTTAAATCGCGGATGGTGATTTGCAGACCGGGTGAGCCGACCCGGCGCGTACGGATGATAATCTTCTCCGCCACCAGAAAGCTCGATAGAAACCCGATGCCGAACTGGCTGATGAAGCTCAAACCGATGCCCCGGTCGTGATTGATCCGGCGGATGCGACCCGACTGGTAGAACGAAATGCCGATCTGCAGGAAATACTTCTCGATCCACTGCCGGTCCATCCCGATGCCGTTGTCGGCCACGGAGACAATGCGGATATCGTCCTGGAAACGGATCGTGATGGCCGGCTGGTAGTCCTTGTCCACCAGTCCCCGCAAATGGCAGGCATCGATGGCGTTCTGCAGAAGTTCCCTCAGGAAGGCCCGCCGGTCCGCGTACAGGCGGTTGCCGGTAAACAAGTGCAACGCCGCCGAGGAATCCACCGTGAACTTGAGGTCCACGGGATCGTAGCCCCGGGGGATGATTTCAAAACGGCAGTCCGAAAACAGGAAGCGGGGGCTGGCCCGCCGGTTGAGGCGGCCGAGCAAACGCTGCACTTTGGTTTCATAAGCTTTAAGCGCCCGGTGGACCTCTGCGTGGCGGCACGCGATCGTCAGTTGGATCGTTGCCGGAACGAGACGGTGCGGTCCGAAGTCGGCGACATCGAACCATTCGGCCAGCTGGTTCCGGTTCAAATTGACGCCGTCCGGCAGGCAGCGGTGAATGTCGCGCTGCACGCTGTCGCCGGAAAGGTCCAGGGCCCGGGCCAAGCGCAGGCCGGCCGCCAGGAGCGTGCGATTGACGGCCGCGTCGGAGGTCTCCCCATCGTCCACCGACGGCGCGTCGACGGACCGCTCTTCAGACGCGGCCGCCTCGCAGATAACGGCCAGATCGCTGGCCTCGGCGGGGTCGCGCAGCCCCAGATCGCGCCAGCGCTCGCGGATCAGCGTGCCGACGCCGATTGCCGGGGAAGGGCCTTCCAAGGGATGCACCGCGGACGATTCCCCATCCTCAGGGGATGAGGCAAGTCGCAGCGGCACCAAGGCCGTGAGATACGCGGCGGCATACAGATAAAACCGATTCTGCGCATTTAAGGCCAGAATCTGCTGCTGTTCGCTGTCCAGAAGCCAGTCCTCGAGGGTGGCCACCTGCCGCTCGCGTCTTCGGACGCTGGCGGTCAGGGCGTGATCACCTTCGGGGAAAAGCACCTGAGCGAGACGGACGACCGATTGTTTGATGGTGGCGATCCGGCGCTGGCATTCTTTGTCAATCTGTTCGCTGAAAGATGTCATAGGAGCGATTCCCGTTTACGGGGCCAAGGGGGCATCCGACCAATTCCGCAAAACGGCCGGAATTAGGGCCGCCGGGGGTGTCAATGCGTAACACACGTTTGTTAACATGGCGTCCGATTCGGCCGACGTCAAATTACACCTGCTGATCGACGCCAACCCGTTGGCGCAGGTTTTTAATTGACTTGATCCAATGTTTTATGGTTCCCGATAAGGTAGTTGGTCGATGCGTAAGACGCCTTTTACGCCCGGCGACAAACCGGGGCGTTGCCGGGCGCCGAACTTGCATCGGGGACGGGCGGCGCCAATACCGTCAGACGGTCGAAACGCCCGATGCCGACCACTAACACCCAACGGAGTCGCCATGCCGACCATCGAAGCGCTCCACCGACGCCAACGTCAACTGGAAGCCGAGATCGCCGAGGCCAAGCGGCGCCTGCCGGCCCATTCCGTCAAGCCACCGGTCATGAAGCTGCTTCTGGATCTGGAGGATGAATACGATGAGGTCATGAAAACCATCGAGGCATTTAAGCGCAAAGGTTCAAATTAGGCCAAACGGTTTGACGCTCACCTGGGTTTTGGCATCGTGCCCCTCAAAGATGAGTTCGGCTCCTGCAGCAGAGCGGGAGATCTTAGGCCGCTACATGGATAAGGCGCATTATTCTGTTTGGGTTTGAGGTTATTACCCATTGTCCCGCGCCGAGCATCGGTGAGGCGGGCGGTTAAAGCGCATCGGCCTGTTTGAGCGAAGCGAGTTCCGACACGCGCCGACTTCATCGCCGACGCACAGGATGCGCGGGGCACGGGCGCTTTCTTTTGGTTCGTTTTCTTATGTGACCATCTGTCAAGTGTTCCTAATGCTCTTTGATAAATAATCTTCTCGAGAGGGTGATCAGGCTATCGCCTTCTCTTATTCGCGCCACTATGCGCCAAGTACCGGTTCGGTACGCTTGAGAAGATTCGCCATTTCTTTCACGTCGCCTATGCGACAAACGAACACATCGCGGCTATCAAACTTAGGCCGGTTGGCGCCGATA
>JAAUYG010035161.1_pt1 | contig 12708 bp, 10 predicted proteins | sample 7278091 | NCBI WGS metagenome assembly JAAUYG01 (sample SAMN14350201, study PRJNA611818) | marine sediment metagenome | isolation source: surface marine sediment (0.6m) | place: French Polynesia: Moorea | collected 2018-08
CTACTACTACTACTACTACTACTACTACTACTACTACTACTACTACTACTACTACCACTACTTACTACTACTACCGGTACTACTACTACTATTACTACTACTACTATTACTACTACATGTACTAACTACTACCACAGTACTTAGTAACTACTACTACTACTACTACTACTACTACTACTACTACTACTACTACTACTACTAACTACTATTACACATGTTACATGTACCACTACAACTACTGACCTCTTCCTCCTCTTCCTCCTCCTCCTCCTCCTACTACTACTACAACTACTTAACTTGCACTACTTGTCCATTACTCGGGCTAACTACTACATGTACTGTTTTATCATAACCAGTAGTACATGTACCTCTACCATTTTCCAGCTCAGTGTTGCTGTCTGAAGCCACCTCTTCCACACTGTTAGCATTCTTTCCTGCACTTTTCTTCCCATCCGATTCCGTTTCTTTGCCATTAGTCTGTTCCAGCCCGTTAGAATCCAGACTATTTGTTGTGCGTGTACCAGGTTTCGTCTGGCCTGGAACATCATTCTGGAAACTGTCCGCCAAGCTGTAGTCATCAATAACGCTGTAGTCCGGTTCCGTTACGTAACCTCCCTCGGTGACGTCCTCATCGATTTCCGGCGGTGCCTCGTCACCACAAGTGCTAGCAACACTGCTTCCTAGTTCGTTGGAATCGTCAGGCTTTGCTATGTTATTACCTGTTGTCACTGTGGCATGCACTTCAGCTACGGCTTGTTGCTTGTTTGTATCACTTGTCTTGGCCAGGATGCTAGGTTTGACTTTACCATTTGCTTTTAATACCGTTTGTCCATCGTCTGGAGTAGCCATAGGATTTATTGAAGGAGACTGGCGATACACGGGAGAATTTTCAATGGGTGGTACTCCACTGTGAGAATGATGTTCATCCGATATCACTGTGCTGGAGTCTGATTCTTTGTGCTTACTGGATGCTGTACTGGAACCAGGAGCAGAGCTACCTTTATTGGATCCAGGAGGTGAATCCAGCTGTTGTGTAGTCGATGACGGGTTCAGTGCAGCTGTATTGGATTTGGGTTTAGGGGAAGTTTCAGGTGTAGTCATTTTGGATTTTTCATCGACATCCAGAGACTGCGAGGTGGAAGTCACGCCAGAGCCTGAGTTGGCCTGTAATGCCTGTAACGTGTGCAAGCTGGGAGTTGGCGATTCCATCCGGATCAGGCTGGATGACTCATGCTGCTCTCTCTTGTTGGACCCAGAAGAAGTGGAAGATCCAGACACCTGTTTCTTCTTCAACAGTGTGCCCCAGAAACTCCAGCGATTGCTCCGGTTGGTTTGCTTCTGACAGGAGTTCTCCCCAGAATTCTCCTGATCGCTGATCATCGACTGCAGTTCTTCCATTCCTGGCAGCATGCAGCGTCCACCGTACGTCTGACTCTCCTCGCTATCCGATACTTCGGAGGCACCTCCTGACACATGCCGTGATCCAGACTTTGGGTGACTGTCAATAGATGCAGCTGTCGCTCCATGGCTAAGTGCTTGATCTGGCATTCTGATGATACCAAGTTGACCTATCTCACTAAGTTCTAAACAGCTGCTGGAGATCTGCCGCTGGCCTGCAAACTTTATGGCTGTAGCCTGTTTTGCAATGCCGCCCTTACTACATGAACTACTGGCAGTCCCCACTGGTCGATAATCTTTCTTGACGCTGGTTGGTTGCCATGGCGTTTTGCTGCCCCCGACCCCTGTTTTTTCAGTTGTGGGGTGGCAATGGATCTTGTGCTGTAGTTGCTGTTGTACAGCTCTGGATCGGTCGCTGATACACTTAGTTTCCAGTCGATTCCGGATCAACTGGAGCCTCTGTGAAAAAACGGCCGTCCAATGTGGCTTTCCCGGTTTTCCACTCAGTGACAGAGTATCATCGTCCTCTCCTGTACATGCATCTTCCGTATCCGTAGCACAGGCTTTAGGAGCCAGTGGGACCATGTGATCAGAGTCTTCTGTCGCCAGCGTCCCCAGGGACTGCCACCTCTTCACTTCTCCATCTTTGAAATCTGGATCCAAATTCGAGCTCTTGCTTCCAAAACCAACAGCCTTCCAGCGACCTTTGGGTATTCCTTTATTCCCGCTGCTGCCTCCACCGCCGGGGAAAAACCTCCCTTGCAAGCGAAATTTCTTGTTTTTCGCAGAGATATTTTCAAATGCTTTAACCTTGGCCTGAAAGGAAGAATCTGGATCTACATCGCCATCACCAGGGTCATCGTTTCCTTCTTTAACCGGATCCTCCTTCGGGGTTCCAGATGGATTTGGAGACACTACAGGCTTTTGATAGTGGTTCGCCTTGTCCTGGTATCTATTAGGTTTGGATTTATCATCAATATCAGCATGATGAGGAACTGAATCTGCTGAAATTAGGACTGGTTCACCACCATTTCCTGGGAAAGGTTTGACATGGGCTTGTGTCTCTTTCTCTTTCTTTTTCAAGGTTAAGCCCGAGCCCTTAGCATCTGTTTTCAGCTTGTTACCATGGTTACATCCTTCAGAAAGATTTTCCCTGGAATCGAAAATCTTCCGCCTCGAGTTGACAAACCCAGACAAAGTTTGTGTCTTTGCAGGTTCTTCCATGATGTGCTTTTCAACTGATGTCAACTGTTAAATGTCACCCCAAAGGTGTCATAGCATGCAGACAAAGAAGCAATACTGTTCATTGGTCATATTACATATCCCGGCCTTTGCCATAAATCATTTCATAATCATCACTGACAATTATCCAACATTCTGTCAAACAATCACGCTCACTTAACAAAATCATCAGAATGTATGGTTTAGCCCAGATGACAACTTAAATTTGCGCGGACTCATCAGATGGTCAGCTTATTAAAAGTCGCACTTTACGATTCACTGAAACTAGTCACAATGAGTCAGGGCATGAGACAATCCGCTGGTCTATCCTGCTGCACTTTCAGCCGCGAAATATAACATCCTTCTACTACCCACGGAAAGATATTTCACAGACAACACATGTGGCCCATGCACGGTAATAATGCCAAATTAATAAGAAAACCTGCGACTGACAACGAAAAGGGACGGACTGTGCACCTCGTAATGAAAGTGACACCCTTCTCTCTTTCTCTTTCTCTCTGTGTCTTCCTGCAGTGGGCAGCAAATCTGTCTCCGGACCTGATGACATGAGTGACACTCAGGTAGGCGCGGTATTAGACGAGCACCAACTGCGAATGTCTAACATGTTTCGGGACCATTTGTTGATGGTAGCAGCTGTGCAGGTGGCTTCTGTCGCTAACTGGGATGACCAATGGTAAGTAAAGGAAGAGCTACGGGAGTCTGACTTTGTTGACCTTAGCTAAGCTTCTAGACACTCCCATCCCCCACCTCCTCTTCCGAAAACGTAACCAACAATATCTTGTACAGATTATCTAAGCACGCTATTCACTGCAAATGCATGCAAGATGCACAGAATTATTTAGTCATGTTAAGTAAGTACTAAGTAAAACTTTATTTTTAATGTCGGTAAATGTAAACAATAAACACTAGCACAATGTGCTATTGACCGACATGACAGTAGAAGGGCTAATTAGTAGAGTAATTGTAGTAATTGTAAGAGCTGTAGTAGAAGAGCTGTTCCTATTCATGCAGCTAGTAGATATTAGAGGGGGACTTAAATATGAATGGAAACTCCATGTAATTATCTGAGTCGCTCGTGTCACTGGGATTTCTTTTTTGTATGCTTTTTTTATTGTGGAAGTCACAACAAAATCATGAAAATTAATTGACATGAAAAATGGTCACCAAATCTTGTTTAATGAACCAGCATGATCGCTCCAGGCCACCAAGAACACAATGCAGTCATTATTGCCAAAATACTAAGAAACACTCAAGATTTTTTAAACCTAATAAATATTTAACAGTTTTTGTGGGTACAACATGTACAATACCGCGAATTACTTAAAGTTTGTGGGGATTAATGTCTTGGGTTTTTGAAACAAAACTCTGTTCATGGGGATTAACATTCACGGTTCAGGCATTGTTAATTTTCTAGGTGCACGAGTTATTTTCGCGGGTCTTTATATTTCTGATTTAAATATAGTTGCAAACTTCACCAAAGAAACATGATAAACATGATGCATCCTTTGTAAAATTAAGGAATTTACAGTGGGTGTATTTGACTATGCCATTTACACAGTAAATGTACATGGTGTGCATCAGGTGAGTATACATGTATGCAAAGTGTTATAAACTATACAGTAATGCTCCTTATGCTTCATCATGTTCATATGACAAAAGGTAAGATAAAGCCTAGGGTTGACATTATGTTATGCAAGGCCAGTTAGGCCACCGATGAATAACTCCATGAAGGTGATGGATATTTATTGGTCTCAGATGTCACGTTGTGATATGCTGATGTCCACATAGTTTCTGCGGCATGGTGCATCTGGCGAGATTTTTTGAGTGCATCGCTCCGACATCATCAAGACAGTAGACAACAATATACGGGATGACAAACTGCTTGCGGAAAATGGAATATGGAGACAATATGGGAAAGTTACGTACTTGTACATGTACATCCTGCTACATGTGCATGTTCCATCTGTTTTGTATTAAAAAAAAAAGAAACCCACCACCATGTTAACATGGTTAATCTCTGTTTTAACCTCTGATGATTTCAAGATGTTCAAAAAATAAAGCTTTGTAAGTACAGTATGTATATGGAAAGATAGAAAATCGGTTTGTAAGTATATGATACGCATACACTGGAACTTCAAGATTTGGACCACCCATGATCAACCCCAATGTGGTCTTGATTCTGAGGTGGTCTAAATTCTAGGGTGGTCTTAATCATGTTAACTCTGTGGTGGACGTGCTTATTGGTTGGTTCTAATTCTCTGATGCTCTTATTTATAATCTTAAAATTATTGGTTGGTCCTAATTCTGTGGTGCACTGTTTTATAGTCTTAATTATTGCTGGTCTTAATTCTGTAATGAACTGATTTATAGTCTTAATTATTGGCCGGTCTTGATTCTATGGTTGCCTGATTCATAGTCTTAATTATTGGGTGGTCTGAATTCTGGTAGTCTGATTTATAATAGTCTTAATTATTGGCTGGTCTTAATTCTGTGGTTGCCTGATTCATAGTCTTAATTATTGGGTTATCCTACTTCTGTGGTGGTCTCATTAATTTAGTCTTAATCATTGGGTGGTCATAAGTCTGTGGCGGTCTTATTTAGTCTAAATTATTGGATGGTCCTGATTCTGTGGTGGTCTTATTAGCTTTTAACTATTATTATGAATTTCATTATCATAACACTAGAATCTCATCTCATGTGAGACCAATTAGGGCCAGATTAGACAGTTAGAAGTAGTAAATGTATGTAGGTCCATCTATATGGAACTCACTTGATGAGCACTTAAAAGATATTAAGTCTCCTGTTTTATTTGTGAAGCACTTTAAAAAATTATCTACAGCCTTGCGACATGTTTAACATGTTAATAGTGATACTTAAAACTGCAGGATCACTTTGTGAAATACTCCAAATGTAAAAATTCATGTAAAGTGGTACTGTGCTACATCAACTAGTATCGTGGTTGACAATACATTGTACTACAATGTCACAGCCTTCATTGGCTATATTGTCAGCCAGGAACCAAATGTAATATTGGTATAGATATTGTTAAATGTCAAATGCTGTTCAAAAAAACGATCTTAATTATTGGATGGTCCTAATCATGCTAAATTTGTGTTGGTCTCATAATTTTATAGTCTTAATTGTTGGTTGTCCTAATTAAGTGGTCTCATTTATAGTTTTAATTATTGGGTGGTCCTAAATTCTGTGGTGGTCTTTAGGTGAGTTCCCCTGTACTAGCTGTAACGGAGTCAATTTATCATGTTTATAAACATGATAAACATGCAAGGTGGTCGCTGAGAGAAGTCTCACTCTGCTAATGTTAGACATCAGTGTCTTGTCTTAAACACTTTAAATGTTAAACATGCTTATTTATTTTAAGATTAAGACCACTAAATGTGCTCATCCTGTTTGTTTTGTCTTAGGCCCCACTGGCACCAAAAACTGAAGCATCATTTGTTGCCAATATTTCAGTAGAAATAAATGTAAATTCATTAATGTTTGCCAGGGATTTTTATTTGGCAAAATGCGCGACCATCTTTAAATTGCAAAGATAAATACCCGCAAACATAATTCATGTGTACATAGATAACTAACAACATCTGAGCTAACCGCAAATATTAATCCCCGTGAACATGATTTTGTCTTAAAATCACAAACATTAATCTCTGCGAATATTAATGAATTTACAGCATGGTAGGAAAACACTAACATGACTAAGCTGCCGAAAATCTTGAAGACGCACCGAATTAGTTATTTCAATTGAAGTATTTTATGTGAAAAGGTTCACTTTTGATTAGTGTTCTGGATCAGATTTATGCCGAAATAAATTGCAGTAGGAACAGATTTTGAGATCCGGAAATAACCACAGCAGCACTTTCATAATATCGGTTTTAATATGTTTAACAAGGTTTAATGCTGCTGGTATGTCAAAAATTTAAAAAGAACAAATCATCTTAAAACATGAGAATGCCATCCGATAACCTGACTCCTTTTCGTAACTTTAGTGACTTCTCCAAGATATTTATCACATCAGCACGATCAGTAAGGCTACAAACAGCTGTGCAGTGATGAATGTTCTAATTTGTATCACGGAGCTAAGTGAGCCAAAATGACCAATTAGGGCCGGTTGTTGCGGCTCCCTCCAATTCATGAACCTGCCAACATGACCAAATGGAAGGCAAACCATACCTGGAGGCGTTCCTAGCCTTTGGGCAAATACATGATATAGCTGGGTAGTTTTTGAAACAATACATCAGTGAGAATGATACTGGTAATAGGACTTGGCTATCAATGCTATAGCACAGAGATATAGGGTGGGCCCTAACATTTCGAACAGGACTATAGGTACACAGTGCAAAGTAGCATACTGCACATAGTAAAGGAATATATTAAGCATGTTAAACTGGACACAGCTGCCCTTTCTTAGAGGCCACTCTCAACAGAGGCCATCCTCTCTAATCATGCTAATGTGGTCATAAATCTTTGCCGCTATTACTACCAATGCATTTACTTCTCCCTCTCACCAAAGGCCATCTCTCTAATTTGGCCCGAATGTCTTGGCAAATAGCATGAATAGGGTGGCCTTATCAGCACATGATCAGGGAGGGACTACTGTAATTGTAAAACATGAACCGTCTAAACCAGATTTCAAGGCTGTTTACACATATTACTTTGAAACGGTACATTTATTATAACATTTTTATCAATATGCTGTTTTTAATATATTTCCAACTATTGTTTAAAAGTTTAATGTTGATACATGTATTTTTAGCTTGTTTGAAGATGTTATGTTTAATTAACCCATTCATTTATTCCTTACCAAAATTTGTGACTTTCAGTCAGGTGGTTGCATACGGGTGGGGGGGTTAACGTTAACTTAGGGCAAACGGATGATAACATGGAGAAGGAAGTGCCGCTGGAACATGTGGAAAGGGTGTCTTTTTGAGCCTTTTTGGTATGCCAATGAGCCCTAATTTTATCCTTTTTGGTATGCCAAAGGGTGTAAATTTTACTTAAATTGTATACCAATTTACATTTCCCATGTGGCATCACCTGTGTCAATCTGTGTGATATGCGTCCAGGGATATGCCCGATGCACATACATGCACATTGTAAATTCAGTGGATATTTTTTGTATATGTATAACATATGTATAACATGCTTCATTTTTGGTATTTGGATAGGTCCTAATTTTCTTCACTTTTTGGTATTTGGATGGGTATGATTTCAAAGCTCTCAGAGGCAACCTCCTACATACCGTATAGTTCCCAATAGAGGCACACTATCTAATAGGAGCACACCCCAAACTGACATAGCCTACCAGGGGCCATTGTGCCCAATTATAGCCGTTGCAATGGGTAGCAGAAAGGAAGTTCATCCGCTATGTGTTTTACATACAGTGTGCCGTTGCAACGGGTACTAGTAACAGAAATTAAGGAATATCATGCGCTATGTGTTTTACACATACAGTGTGAGTCATAACCCCAAACGGCGGGTGTTTGCTGGATTTGGCTAAAAAGAATGCGGGTATACATGCAGGGCAGCATGAGAAATAATTAGACGCGCACCCCAGCTCTTGCACCCGCGCACTGCGCATGTATTGGAAACTATATGGTATATTTTAATGCAGATGACTCCCCGGGGTTACATAGTCTACAGGCTATATCTGTATGTACAATTCACAAAAGAGAAATTATTCTTTATGACTGATCAGTTCACTGATAAGAGCTTTCTAGACCTTTGTTGTGCCCAATCAGCCAGCTATATTACAATGTATTACTCAGACTACTGTACATCATGCATGCCATGTACTTGATGTAGGTAGTCTGTATGTCATAATGCAAACGTATCTGTTGCTTTCCAATCATGGCAAAGGGCAGCTGGTTGCCGTAGTCATGATAGTTGGAGGTGTAGTACACATGTATACAGTCAGGCATGGTTATTGGTGGTATTTTCTTTCTTTAACACATAAATGGTTTATAATAAAAGTTACAGGTAATATAGTAATACAACAATATTAAATAAAATCCTGTAGCACTAATTACTTACCTTGCCGCTGGGTTCCCTGTACAACATTGCCACTTTTGTTGTTTTCCATTCTGTCTGATTTAATATCATTTTGGCTTTCTCTAACTTGCGAAGTTCTGGCTGGAAATACCATCTTGTTGGAGGTGGGAGTGACTGGCCTGGCACCAGAATGTCTGTGCATGGCAGAGGACGCTGACTTGCTTTCATTGGCTGGTGACAAAACCACTGAAGCGGTACCCTTATCACTGTCACGGTCTGGTGATTTTCTTCCAGGTCCGCTTTGTGGGACAGTTTTCGGAGGTCCGGAAGCGTAATAGGTGGATGTGGATGATTTTCTCACTGGGAAATTTCTATCCGGGTTGGTGGGACTACCCGTCTGTTCGAACATGTGTCTAGCTGCCGAGAAGTTTATCCTTTCCTGCTTAGTTTCGTCGCCATCCTCTTTGCTCACTGGCTTTTCATGTCCATTGTGAAGGCTTGAATCTAGCGACTGAGCACGTGCCCCATACTTGTGACTGCGAGGCAAAGTCTGGGGATTATACTGCTCCCGCGATGGCTCTGCGGCAGGGGCAACGTGACTTATTCTGCCATTTTCTTGACCTGTCGAATATGCATCGGTCGTTGCTGTCTCAGAAATGACGGCGCCATGGACAGATTTGGGTCTGGCTTTCATTGGATGTTTTCCCGACATGCTTGACTGAACATTCTCGGCCTCAGCTGCCTCTCTTGCTGCAGACTGTGATTTTGGCTGCGTGTAGGTTCCCCAATCAGGTAAGCTCATCTGAGCTTTAACCGGGGCCGGTCTGGCTGCCGGCTGGCTCCCGTTTGACGAGTTGGGTTCTTCTCCCACAGAAACCGTGGGATTCTTCTTGTTCCAAGGAAACAGCTTCGTATAGGAGGTCGCCGAGGGCTTCCGCCATACTGGACGCGTGGATTGCTGCTCATCGGCCATCTTGGAATCCGCTACGTAATCCTGTCTCTGATTCGCTTTAGCAGCAGGGGACTTCTCGATAATTATAACATTCTTTTTATCGGTATCCTTTCTGACTGTTGTGTTAGCTTTGTTTGCGTCTGAACAATAACCATTAGTTTTGACTAGAGGACTATTAGTAATAGTAGTAGAGGTGGTAGTCTTATTGAGGGAGGGTTTATTATCACAGGGTGGCTCCTTGTTTACGTTACCCTCACAATCTGGACTAGACAGGGATTTATCACAGTGAGATGGATCCAGGGAAAGTCTCACGTCTCTGGATCCAGGAGATTTGGCAATGGAATGGGACTTCACTGGCTTGGCTTGGGACTTCTCTGACTCTGGATTAGGCTCTTCCTGCTGACTGTTGGCTTGCTGGAAATACAAGCAAGAGAATGTTGATTAAGTCCAAAATATATTAAAATACATAATGAGGGTATGGTGAACATATACATAAAGTTGTAAATGTTAATACATTCATTTACCAATACTGAAGTCATGTACATGTAAAACACAAAATAATTATTTTTATGGATGTTTTAACTTTTATCGAAGCACTCAAACTGTATTCAAAGTTTTGAGCTTAAAGTCTATACTACTTGGCATACAGTGTATCTTTCCATACCTTAAACTTTGTTAAACAACAACTTAACATTCATACAGTTCTAGTCTGCTACTAGCAATCTCTGGTATGTTTTAATATACATGATATAGGTATAGTAAACATATTTTAAAGGAAGTCTGATACAATGTAAATTGCTAAACCATTTACCGGTAGTTTTCCAATCCCTAATGAACCATTCTGGCCACCAGAGCTCATTGTGAGTACCGCACAATAGTAATGAGCAAGCATATACAAATTCCCATACACAAATTCCCATATAAAATGAATTCATCATTTCCTGCTTTTTCTTATAGCAAAATTTCCTATAATTTCCTATATATTCATTATGTTCATAGCAATGTCCACGCACAATAATAATTCATCACTTAATACTAACAGTACTGTGTTGCCCTTGACACAAATGACAGACCTACAAACTGGTTTCAGTACATGCAGTAACCATGGTAACAATGGAGACCCTCTGGTATGGACATAATCTGAATACTCAGATACACTGTACATGCTACAAGGTATTTTGCATAAATCAATAGCCAGCTCGATCTGCCGAAGGACTTCAGTACTTTATGATATTTATATGGCTGAGTTTATCAGAGTATTGTACATCTGCTCTGTTGTCACTTAACTTCAGATGGGGCTTGATCCCTAGATAATCCAATGAGTTGAAACACAGAGAGCTGTTTCAGGTCATTTCTATATGTTCTATTTGTCTAAATTTAATGACTAAAGTCCCCCCAAACCATAGCATGTAACCATGTGGTAGATATTACATGTTGAATGGTAATGTGATTTAACAATACATAATGTCACTTACCTTTCACTTATAGCAGTAATTCCTATTGCCAATGCTTACCTGCTCACAGCACGGTTAAAATGTAAGGTTCCTATACATAAACACATAGAAGGGATACACTGCCTTTGCTCTTCCACAGACACTCCCAGCCTGACAAAACCACCCAGAGGCTGATGACACGAATCACTCAATGCTGTGTACTTTTATAAGCGAAAGCCACCTACACGTATATGTAAGTCCCATAAGTCCACCAAACGGCGAGCCAATCTTGTGAATAAACATTTAGCCTCGGGTGACTGAACTATAACCTCCTTCTACCTGATCTGTATAAACACACCATTCAAACAGCAGAGGGCAGTTTGTGTGTATATCTTGTGACCCAAGAAGCCGGCTGACGAGAAAGGAGAGTGAAGTATCAGTCACAGTGGTGACGGTCTTGTCACGCCACGCTCGGCCGAGCACGTCGCGGTGACAATAAAGCCAATGCCTGGCAGTGATATGTACCAGTTACTACGCGACCTTTCGCCACTCTGCGTGACTCTATGACGATGCCGGGAGAGTGCTCCGAGATGTAACCCATGAGGGGCTAACTATTATGGCACAATTACCCACAACAATGGCATCGCTGAAGCCTGCACTGCATGCACACCGTATCAATGCCTCGCCGTAATCCATGAACACACATCCTTGTTGACAAAGGGCTTTACTGGGTAAGGAACTTGGATGCATTAGAGCCCTGAAGTGGCTGGAATTATTACCTGCAATGTTTTCTAAGTGTGTGACAATGGTATGACTCACCGAACTGTGCTGCCTTTGATCTGCTGGGCCCGGAAATCAATAGGCTATTACCACATGTAGCAAAGGAATGTTTTTAGTTAGTGCTTGTAATAAACGGAAACATATGTCGGCATGTACTAGATTACAATGTATGAATATTGTCCCTAGTGTGTACAACTACATAGGTACACATGTACCATAGATCATGCAGATGTTGTGTAGAATGTGTGAGTGAACATTGAAACCTTACAATTAACGAACGTTAAAACATGTTAAAGTTATGACTACAGTGGTCCCTCTTAAAGCACATATTCTACGGAGGACAACCCCTCTAGAAAGGACACAGATTCTTGGCACCAAGTACTGTGAATGCCTGTGATGCTCCCTCTCACCAAAGGGTGACTCTCTAATAAGGACAGAATTGTTTAGCAGAAGGGCTGGCCCTATTTGAGGGGCAGTACTGTAGATTGTGCTTGCAATAAGTAGAATGTACTGGTACCAGCCAGCATAGCAGACACACCCAATTAGCATGGTTACCATAGATATTGTGTATAATATGTATAAGACATGTAACGTGTAAAACCTCACAATCATAACCACCCACAACTCTTCTACATCTATACTGGTCTATGCTGAGACTGAGAGGTTAATTTCCTTGCATCTGGGACTATTATGCTTCAAAAGTACACCTTTGTACTACATGTACTGTGTGGCAGTTTTAATTCTAGGGTGGTCATACTGTGATATTCCACTGTATGTCAGGGTATTAATACCTACAGGTAATTTAGGAAATAATATAAACGAGTTGCGCAAATGTTTGGGACATATTACATTACACTGTACAGTCAGGTGGTCATTTAGTAGTAGTTACTATGATCA
>JAAUYG010161679.1_pt1 | contig 12707 bp, 15 predicted proteins | sample 7278091 | NCBI WGS metagenome assembly JAAUYG01 (sample SAMN14350201, study PRJNA611818) | marine sediment metagenome | isolation source: surface marine sediment (0.6m) | place: French Polynesia: Moorea | collected 2018-08
AAGAAGACAATTTTCTTCATGTCAAAGACACTGCGCAAGGTTCCGATCGGTGAGGAAAATGAGAGAAGGGGTGGGGGGGGGGGGTTGAATTTCAATGAGGGCGGAAAATTTTGTCCAAACTGCAGTTTCCTTGACAGAATATGTTGGGTTGAGATCTTCCAGCCATGTTTTTTTTGCATGCCAGTGTGGACTGATTTTTGCACACAAAGGTCAACACATTTTTTCCTGAAATAAAGAAAGAACAGAACAAACAAATTTAAGCTGTCCATCAATGTTTTCAAAACAAGTCATTTCAATTGTGGCTCCCATTTGTGTTGGACTGATTGGAAAAAAATAATTGCGTGGATGGGTGAAAAACTCACGAAATTTTTGCTCTGTTGCAGGGTGGGCAAATTGTCTTTTGAATTGTGCTCTGCGTTGACCTGTGAACTGGATTTGGATTATCGCGGGTTGCACGGAAATACATCTCTCAAAAATGCGTGCTAAGAGTTCACATTTTCGCTCAGAAGTTCAACTAATTATCTTTGATCACGTGACTAATTAAGATCAAACTGATTAACCCCCTGGTGCCAAAAGGAGATAACAGCTGAAGCCCACCGAGGTTTACGTTCTGATAACGTATCTGGTTCCACTGTGTTCACGCCTGATTTACACCTTGAAGAATCAATTACAAAAACGCTGAATAGACAATGCTCTCGAAATCAGAAAGACCCAAAAAAGTCCATTGCCGACCATGCGAAACTTGCTGGAAAATCTGGCTGGTAGTTTTCATTGAGGCACAAAAACACTGAAGTCAAAACAGATCTTCCACATTTTCCAAGGAAAACAATCACAAGTACCTTTTACGGATGACCTCTCGTGTGTTTTCATTTTTGTGCGAGCCGCACTGTTTTGACAAGCAAACACACATTTCCTGTCGACTTTGACAGTTCTAAGTCGATGGACACGGCTCAGAAGTTGATTGTTTTGGGGGTCTTTGTCCAGCGACAAAATCTGCATAAATTTCCATAGCTCACCATTTGCATTGGGAAACAACTGGACAATTAAAACAGATCTGAAGTTTCAGGACTGTGAGCGCCCACAGATCGAGAACAGTCCACCAGTTGGGCCTAATGTTGCGTTTTTATCCCTGCAGAATCAAAGCTTTGTTCGCTGAATCCCCTGATACCACATCACTTCCGCTTGCCCTGTGAGGGAAAGTGTGAAGTTTGCTTCATGAATCCTGACTGCCCTTTCTTTGAGACTGAAGGATGTCCTCATTCCGGGCATGCTGAAACGCACAGATTCTTGAGAACAGTGCATATGTTTGCCAAATGCACTGCAACTTTCTTGGAGTCACTGGAACCCACCTGTCCCCTTTGCCCGGAGGGAGGGTCAAGAATCGTTGTGTTTTGCTGTTCTTGGCTGGAGAATGCGTAGATTTCTCTTGACACTTTAGTGCCTTGTAAGTACTGCGTGGCCATCGCTGGGTTGAAAGGTTGTTTTGTTGAACTTGAGAGTCTGCAATGGATTGCGAAGGTCCTTTGAGGACCCACTTATCTCCTGACTGTGCCCGGTGGAAGGGTCAAATGACCGCGCTCCAGAGGATTGTGACATCAGAAACAAAACTGAGCTGTTTAATTGAGAACCTGTTCAAAAGCAGTGCAAAGTTCACAAATGGATTAAAGACAAACAATGATTGAAAAAGTGGGCATCTTTCAGAGTAATTGCAGTGGTTGATCTTTCCTGGTCTCTTCTTGTGGTGGTGGTGGCCTCCGATCATTTTGTCTTTCCTATTCCTCAATCGCAGGTTGTCCATCGTTCTTCGTGAAACAAATGTTGGCTTTGCTTTGTTTGCAAAAAAATCACAAGGAGCACATTCATAAATTCCTGCTCACTCCCGGACAATTCAACATTGGGAATGATTGCATATTCAGGCAGCTTTGATCTGTTTTGTTTCAAAGTGCAATAAAACACGGGACATGCAGATGAAGCGTTTCATCCAAATGCAGCGCAGCACTCGCACTTTACGCTCTGCCACCTTCCACATTCTGGATTAATTCATGAACTTCATCCGAATGTGGATGAAAAACAGTCCGATGGATTTGTTGGTGAATATTTGTGTTGAAGTCTTCTTTGGATGCAGTCATCCCCGCTTAATTCAAAACTGTTTTTCCAGCTGATTCCTTCCAATTGTGCAGTTTTTTAGAATTGTGTATTGTGACCATCTTGTTCTCCTCAGCCAAGAATGCACAGATCTTTGCAGTTTTCGTTACACTTATGGGGTCAACACAAATGGAGCAACCCACAAGAAATATTTTTCTCCGAAGAGATTTCGCCATTTGTTCTGCAGTTTTTTCCATTTTGGGATTCTACCCACCCTGCCGCTGACAGTGTGGAATGCGCATTCACGTCACGATTGGACTTTTATCAGGATTCACGCCTCAGCAGCTCAACGCTGATTTTCACATCAAAGTGACAGCAGCGTCAATCTGTCACAAAACGCTTGGAACGGCGGTTCACATTCGATTCGCAGAGACTTCCACCATGAAAACGAAACAAGTCTTGCACTTTTAAGTTTTTCGCAGAGAGATGCCAGAAGGAACAGACTACGTTGTTCGCCTGGAAATAGGGGGGGGGAATGAGACCTGTTGCCATGTATACTTCTGACATCAGAAAAAAGTTTTTGCAGCAAAATGTTTTCCAATGCCAGCGAAGACCATTTCACTTTTTGGTGCTGGCAATGTTGAGAATTCTGTCCTGTGATTGATCAGTGTTCCTGTGGTCACGCGTTGTGGTCATTTATTTCAAGGACTCCTGATCACAAGTGGCGGATCAGACGTACACTTTAATTGGACACGTATTCAGACTCCAAAAGTGAGAAAGAACTGTGTGGTACAGTGTTTTCCTGTTGCATGGCTTGTGGAAAAGAGGAACTACATGGGTAAAAGTTTCTGAGCGTTTGCGCGTCAAACAAAGAAATCCGCTTTGTCACTTTTCATTAAAATTTTGGTGTCAACAAGGCCACAGAACAATTCTTCTTCGTTCAACATGAAACATTAATTTCCGGAAGACAATGAAATTTTGAAACGTTTGTTGGTGTAAAATTTTCACAGTGTGGCGTTATCAATTGGTCACGCATTTGGGCCGAAAGTTGGTGGTCAGCAGATAGAATTGACCCCTCTCCCGTGGTTTTTCTGATGTTTGAGCATAAAACTGCCAGTTGTCCATTGGCCAAGGGTCCGCACGAATTCACAGAGGTTCAGGTTCGCAGTGAAGTCCTGAGGTCACAGCGTGGCTTGCAGTGTGACATCCCCGAGTGTTCACGCAAAGTCTAGAAGGAATGTCTCTATCTTCAAGAAGAACCGATTTTTAATCATCATCAAAGAGACAGCTTGGTGAAACTATCATTTTGGTCTGTTTTCGGATTTCGCTTGACATGAAGAGCGCGTGTTAATCTATCAAAAGAGATCTTTCAAGCTCTTTTCATCCGTTTCAGTAATGAGGGTTTTTCGTTTTGTCACAAGCCAATTTTCACATAATTTTTTCACACAAAACAGAACGACAGATGCTGTGGCATTTTTGAACTGCAGCTGTCACTGACATAGGAACAGAGTATTTGTCTGAGTTTGGCGCAAGAGATATTCTCGTGCCTTTGTCTTTATTTTGCACGAGGGAATATTTCGCTGGACATGTGCACTGACCATGGGAAGAACAAGGACCCAATCTTCGCCTCGATTCGGCGCAATGGTTCTGTCGAGCCCCGAACAGCCTCGATTATTGGCCATTATGGTTTTAAGTACTCTCCGGGGTTCAATAATGTGTCGAGCCAGTGGTGTTGGGAGGTTGTGTCCTGTCGGGTGACCAAGGACAACCGCGAAATGAAACATTTGTCCCTAGAACGAGTTGTTGGGCAACTGGAAGTTGCGTTGAACATGCCGTGTTTGCCGTCGGCTTCCTTTTTTTCTCATTTTTAATTTTTTTTTTTTTTGAATTCCAAATGGGGGCTATGAAAAAGCACTGAAAATGATTTGCGATGAAATGTTCCGGGGTCCGGCAAGTGGTGCCCCCTACTTAGTGGCTGGCAAATCGTGCGCTGTCTTTTCGGACGTGCAAAGAATTTCTTGTAAGGTGTTTCGCCAACTTTCTCGTCTTTGTGACTTGTCCGAGTTTGCAAAAATGTGAAACACACAAGGTTTGCAATTTGGACAAGTGGCTGTGCTGAAGTTGCACCAAGTGTTTGTCCGGTGAAAGTGGAGGCGTGATCAGTATGCGCGGCCGCACTCCTGTTCTGAAGTGTGAAGTCGTTTTGCTTTCATGCTGCCCATAATGGCAGCTCATAAAGAATCTACCCCATCTGAATGCGAAACAATGGGCAGATCAGCACTGAAGATCCCGATTTTTTTTACTGCTGCAGTTTATTGGCATCCAAAATTTTGGTCAGGGGCCGGAGACTCTAAACTGCAAAAACATGTCGGGTGTGGATGCAGTGATCGGAGGCCAACCCAAAATGTGGAAGTTTACCTTCAAAAAGAAAGAAAGAAAAAAAAGAATCCATGCACTGTCCAAGCTCAAGCTTTTGCAAGATTTGCTCCACGTGGTGCAAATGTTTACTGCTGGAGGAGCCAAAGGGATGGTTGTCAATCAAAACTGATGTGGCTGTGCTGCTCTGCGGACCCACTCCCTAACTTGGCAACACAGTCCGAGCATCATTGCTGATAACTAGCACTCGCACTCGCGTTGCGAAGGATTAAAAGCAAAACTCCCTTGGATGGTAAGGACAGAGCTTGGGAGACAGACGGAAAAAGGAGCAATTGATGTTCACTGTGGTTGCTGCCTTTCTTTTTTCTACGACGCCAAGCAACAACCAACCTCTTGTTTATTTCAGTAATTTCTCTGTCCTGATGTGGAATTAGGAGTGCTGCTTCTTTCAGTTTCGTTGGTGATGCGACCTCTATATATTTTGTTGACCAAGACGAAAAAGTCGCTTCTTTCTGGTTTCTTTCCTCCTGCTTCATGCAGGAAATTTGCTTCACGAACTCAAACCTGAGAACTCTTTCTGCCTTGTTAACACAGGTATCAGGACCTCGTGTCTGACAATGACATTTCATCGACATTCCTGTTGCAACAGTATCCTCCCAATTATTTCTCGATGGCGCTCAGATCTGCCACGCATACCAGGAAATCTCATCCAATATCTTAATGACACGTAATGAAAGAATTTAATGGAGTTCTTGTCACACTGAGTCCAACTTTTGGTCTGCTGGACAATGATGATGTTGGGCTTGAACTGAATTGAGACATCCACATTGTGTCAACTGGTGATTCGGATCCAGGCTTGGAAGAAGTTCCAACCGAACCCAGGATTTGATCCCAGAAGGCCTCAGTAAATCAAAATTGTGGCTAAAACAGGCCTCAATTTGCATGAGATGGCGTGCAACCCTCCACATATAGCCTCTTGGATCAACAACTGGATTGAATTGACTTGCATATCTCTTACCTCGGAGTCAAGGTTTTGAAATCAGAGAGAAACTTTGTGGGTTGATGATAATTCCCTTTTGACATTCGGCCTGATAAGGTGAGAGATGGTGACTCTGGATTACACAGTTATGTCTCTTGCTCATTCAGACAATTGGAATTTGACTTGATTTTACTGAGCTCCAGCTCTTAGATCTACACACGATGGGCACAGGCTTTGGAGAAGTGTTTTGGCAAAACGCTAGCTTTGACGTGCAGACCTTCTCTTTAACATTTGTTGGTCCGGAGCAAGATGGGTCAAGTCCATGTGACCAGGATCCTGCGAAATTGCCGAAGGACAAAAACAAAGCACAGGACTCAGAATAGTAGACAAGAAAGAAATGTGCATGTGCATTCAAATCATTGACCACTTGTCGTGGAGCGTCACATGGGGAGGTCATTGGCCCATGAACTACTTTTTTGTTGCTCAAATGGTCAGAATTCTGCTGGCTGGTTGAACACGTATCACTCCACCTGGCAAATATCCCATTCCTCATGCTCACCTCACCACCCACTTCTCATGTCTTAATGCCTCATCAATTTCACATCAATAAAATTCACCTAAATTGGATATTAAATTACTTGTTTTGTAATTCTTGTCAGGAGGAGAGATATTTAATGTAGGTTGGGTTTAAGAGCCTAATTTATTGTTGATTAATGTGATGTTCTCACAATATTTCACCTGGCAAGGTTCACACAGATCAAGCGGATGATTTGACATTTGACACAAGATAGATTTTACATCCCCAAACAAAAAGTCCCTGGAAGCTGGGATTTCAGTTCACCCAGTGCTGAAATCCCGGGTTGTGTCAAAAGAAGGGCGTTGCGTGTCCAAAAAATTGTTTGAGGCCAACAGGTCTCAGAGTGTCACGAAACCACCCTTTTCGCTGGCAGTTCTCTGGCAGAAAGGTTGATCGCACAGTCAGGAACAAGGAATTCAGGTGAACTGGCCTGCCAAGCGAAGCATTGAACAATGGGATGTCCCAGAGAAAGCAAGCTCTGTTCAGTTGTGAGAATTGCCTGGAATGGTTCAGCAATCAGGTCCATTAGGAGTTGTGTTACTTCCAAACCATTACCTGCCCATCAATGGAGGTGTTCACCAGTGGACATCACGGCAGAGAAACATGGCTTTTTATGGAAATTGTATTGTAATGTCCCTGAAACAGAGAGACCATCCTTTGCCAAGAGGTCATCTGATGTTGATATGATACACAAGAAGAAATCAAGAAGTTTTGGGCAGCTGGGAAGAAATTGTGATGCATTGTTTTCAGCCAAGTGTAGATTTTTGAAGTGAATCGCGTGGAACCGACCTGTCGTGAAGAAATATGAGAATGGCCAGCTTCTCCATGTTGACGGCCAGTGAAAAATAAAAACTTCACGGTGGATGTCCCTCTCCGTGGATTGAAATGACTGCTTTTGAGTTGTTGTGGGCCACCTATGTATATACACTGAGAAGTTATGTTTTCTGATGTGACGAAGGGTATGTGGTTCAATTGAACAGTTCCATGTGGTGCTCCACGTCCAGTCAATTGACGACAGCGACAATTGTGATTCCAGTCCTGTCTTTCTGCCCGAGTATATAACATTCATACTTTTATGTGGTGGACACTATTCAAGGGAAATTACACTTCAGAACCTCGTCTGCACTTTTCAAGAAACGGTGCCTTCTTCAGTGATCACTCACTTGTCCACCAATGGTTGCTTGTTTTCTTGTGTTACGTCGCGCATTAGGCAAATGAAACAACATCTCGGTTTCTCCATTCCATCTGGATTGAAGACCGTGACCTGTTATTGCTCAGATTCAAAATTGTTGTCATCTGACAGATGGTCAGCAGAGGATGTGGCGACCCATTCATGGAAAGAAGAAAATGTATCTGGGCCTCCTGTGAGTGACGTGTTCCTCGTCGTGTTGCATTTTGTGGGCCTCACGAAAAGATGAATCAGGAAATGAATCAAATTGAAAGTCACATCATAAGAAGCTGATTCCCTGTGCAATTGCACAGACGCTGGATTATCTTCAGGCTTCACTGCCTCCTGCGTCACTTGATGATTCGTAAGTCAGATTCCCCATTTTGGTCACATTTCCCACTTGGTTGAATCCCCATTACTCTGAGCACCAGGTTAACTGGGTCAATCCATGTCCCCTTGTTGCTGTATTCAGATACTGCAGTGAAACAACTGCAAGTACAAAGTAGTGAGTGGTCACTACGAGTAGCCAAACAGGGTCATCAGGAAACCAGAACACATTCTCAGTTTCCTTGGCCAGTGTGTGACGTGAATGGGCACACAAGTTTTTTTCCTTTTCCAGTCCGACAGAGTTCCGTTGAAAAGACACTGGCAGGAACAACAACGAAACAGAAGCCAAAGTCACGAAAGAAAATATTCACCCTTCAGGGAGCAATTGAAGGAAATGTGTACCTACTCTGCCATGAAGATGCTTATGACACTAAGAAGCACAGTGTTTATGCTTGTCAAATTTCAAACTTCATGTTTCGGTTATTGGAGTGAAAATATCCCACAATGACAGCCTTGTATTGCCAGAATCCAATATTTCTGCGACTGAGATTAAAATTTAATAAATGAGATTTAGGTCGGGAATAAGGTAGTTTTTGTTCTTTTCCTACAACAACACGAAAGTTTTCTTTCTGTTTGAACGTTTTGGCACAAGATTCTGTGTTAGGGTGCCCAGACATAACACCAGAACAGTTGTTGAGAAAATAAGTGTAAAATTATGCCTGTCAGGGTTAAAGAGAGGTTAAAATTTGAACCAATAAGGATTTTATGCAGATCCAGAAGTGGCTATGAAGCACACACTGCCAGCACCAGTGATTGCACACCTTCTTGGCCGCAAATGATCACACGGATGAATGTACATAACAAAGGCCTACGTACTCGCCAACCAGGTTCAGAAACTGGTGGAACAAGCACATTGTTTCGATGCAGGACCGTCGGGGTGTCTGGTTTGCTAAATTCTGTGATGTGGTCGTTTTGTTCCTCCACCCCAGACAGGAAGCGCTTATTTGGCCTTCTGGCAACCAAAAGAAGGGGGCGGCTTGTTTCAACAAGGGGGTCACGAGAATCATTGGAATCCGCCACAGACACCTCGGTGAGATGAATACACGTGCATGGTTCTGAATTCTAGCCTCAGGTCACGCAGTTCCTGTCCCGTAGCGCAGAATTCCATCCGCACCCAGGTGAGTTAATAACTATTCTTGAGCTCTGTGGAAATATAGTAAACTGCCTGAGCCCTTAAAGTTCAGAAGAAAAAGTGTGCCACTTCACGTTGAAATTGTGGGTCGTTGTAACTTCGGGTTGGAAGCACTGACTTGTTTAGGCCAACACACAAGGCGTGTCCAAGTTCTCTGGATGATCTGAAATACATGCAAACGATGTGCATCAATTTACTGAATTCTCTTAACCAAAGGTTCTTTGGCACCAAATGTTACGAAATGTGAGATGTGGAAGCAGCAAAGATTCTTTTCGCTTTCTTGCTGGGCTTGTTTCCGTGTGCAAAAACGTTGAATTTGAGTGAATCTTACCCAGTTCTGTACACCCCAAATGGGCATAATTTCCAGCGAACATCCCGTTGAGTTAATAAGCGACTGCCTGTGAACCTTGTCCCCTGTGATTGGAGGGTGTTCCAAGAATGGGGTTCGTACATCTTTGGAGTTCTGGGGTACACAAGACCCAAAGTGCGCTTTAATTAGCTACCACCCCGGAAAGCAAGGGTATGATCAAGGGTACAATTCAAGACAACTTCTGCACCCAATGTCTCCAGTGCCTGGGATACACTCCAAAAACCGGTCTGTTAGATCAGGCAACTTTTTCTAGCGCAATAGCCCCAAAAGTGTTTTCCTGAAACGAACGATTCTCTCCTGTCAGTAGAATCAAAACACATCTGACAAAGAGGGAGCTTTTCCTGTTGAAAACCTATGTCCCATTCACAGAATTTTGTGCTTTGGTCAGAACAAAACGCACCTGCTGAGCACAAGGAAACTCACCGAAAGAGAAAGAGACAGACAGACAGAGAAAGAGAGAGAGGCAGAGAAAGAGAAAGGATGGAGAAAGGGAAAGAGACTGTTTACGTGGAGACAGCTTGACGGGTGACAAGTTGTGCGTTCTGCAGAAACGTTGCAGTGTTACTGCTGTTCACAGTCCTTGAAAATAATTGGTACCTGAAGGGCAGCCTGGGAAAAATTGGAGTCCAAAAGTGGCCGGGCTGAAGACAGCGCATATGGCAATCAAAGATCTGTAATCATATTCACAAAACTGTCACGGGGATATGAAAACTGAGACGTTGGAAGGTTCTTCCAAAGAAATGTCACCAGCATGTGTGAACGAAAATCGCCTCTATTGGTTTTCATAATGCCACGATAAAATTTCAGAAAACGTCACAGGTGTTGAAATGTGGGAAGGCATTTAATTTTCGTTGGATTCTTTTGGGCGAAATGGAGGGCTAAGCCCCAGGCGTGAAGTAGCATGCCTTGAAACATGTGCTTGTCTGGCGAGATATTGTTTGGACCATTCTGCTCAAAGGAGAAAAAGAAGAAGACCAGAGTGTGGTTTTGGAGTCCATTTCTTACACTTTGTCACAACTCAGAATCCAAAAGAAAACGTTGAAGCCTTTTTCATTTCGCGAAATGTCAAACGTGCCAACCACAGTGGGTGTGATGTGTCCAGATCAGAGAACGCGGAAGATCTAAGGCATCTCGGGTAGCAGCCACAGGACACCAGTACAAAGAGTGTCAGTCTGGGAAGCACATAATTATACATTACCTGTGGTGCAAAACAATATCTTTCTGCAGCATACAATTACTCACTGGAGTCTCCTGTTGGTAAAAGGAGAGGGACAAAATTATATGCTTTGTGAATAGGTAATTGTCAATGTGCAATTATCATGGGCAGAATGACACAATAGGATTCAGGCACCAAAAAGCCTTTTCAGTTTCGAATGGAGCAAAATCCCTGACAATGTAAATTATTTTTACCTGAGTAATTTGGTGAAACGAGCCATTCCCCAATGGTGGGATTTAAATTTCACTGCAGTGGTTGATCATGGCCAGGGGTTATTTTGAGAACACGGCCCTATTTGTGTGCATTTGTAGCCGAATACGTGGACATTGTTGAAAGGCATAATTTACAAGCTTGCCCTTGTGTCAAAAGGTGAAAATAGTCCAATTTGGTGGAATTACCTGGAAAAAGTAAGATGAAAGAGAACCTGCCCTCCAGTCATGGGATGCGATGTCAAATTGATGATAAAGAGACGAGATATGCGGTCACAGCGGAATACACTGGGACGTGATGCGAAGAAAACACCACAGGAAGACACATTCAGATCATTTGCTGTCTTCCAGGTTTAAAATTACTCTTTCTGACTCCACATATCCTGTCGAAAAAGCAAAATGGATCTTTTCTGTTTCGATTTCCACCCTGGACACAAACGACTCGATTGTGCGCGCTTTTGACCACTTTTAGCCCAAAAAAAGCAACCATAAATGTCCAATCAAATGGCTTTTCCTGCACATTCCTAGAGACCTGATTTGTTTCCTCTCACACCAAAAGAGGACACAATTTACAAAAGAAAGAAATACCATCATGGTCCTATCAAATAACAGAAGGAAGAAGCGTATCAAACCATCTTATCATGGTGTGGTGCACCACATAATTACCCCAGAAAGGAATTAAATATCTCAGAGAAGAGGCCTCATTCATCAAGGTAGAAGAATTATGGTCTGTGGTTTTGTTTTTTTTCCGACGAATCGGGCAGTAACTTTACGATGAGCAAAGGTGATGTTGTTTCTCCTTTTACAATCTGGTGGAACTTCGTGCGTGAGTGGATGCGTTGTGTGTGTGCAGTCGTGTCATTGTGACTTGTGCAGTCGTTTTTCTGTGCAACCACGCTTCTCTTTCTTTCAACCTGGGTTATAAAGCGTGCACTCTGAATTCCATTACAGACAAACCTCACAGAAACCCTGAACAGGGTTGTGGAAAAGCCCTTGTCACACTGTTCCTTTTCAGTTGCATTCATGTCTTGATAGCCAGGTATTTAAAATCAGATTAAGATTTCATTGAGTGAGGGCTTTTGACACTGACTGTAACCTGATAGGGAGAAGTCTGTAATTTTCGATCTTTGTGAAGTCTGCAAGTTCCTTGTTCGTGGAAACGTGTGAATAAATCATACGAACTGAACAGGTCAGACATGTTTTGCAAAGGCAAAATAGCCTCAGTTGATGATGGCCTTTTTGAGCAAATGATTTCTCCTCTTGTTTGTTCAGAACACCAAAATAGGCCAATTGCCTGGCCACAAGGACAGAATGTATATTTTTCCAAGGGATATTTAGTGCCTGCCCTTAATGCAGATTTTATGGGACAAAATAATGAAAATTGAACGCATAAAACGCTGCCCAGTCTTGAATCCAATTTGTGCAATAAAGGTATGCCCAGCATGGGATGTTCATTTGTCATACACGACAATGAGCGCTGGTTGTCCATTTTGTTATTGCTTCATCTATGGGCGTGTTGCCTCAGGGAGCTAATGGGAAATGAACTGACATACATCTTGCAGGGCATTCTGAAAAGTGACTCCATCAAACGGCCCAAAAATGTGTTTGCGTTTCTTTGGATTTGTTTCTCGGTCTAGGTCTGTGGCAAAAAAATGCAACAGCTCAGATTTTGCACGTTTAAACCATTATTTCATCATTTCTTTGTTGCTGCTTTTCGTCGTTTGGAAGAACCCCAATATTTGTTGTGACTTGACAAAATAAAACAAAAAACACCCTCAAAAAAACTGAAGTTGAATCAGAAACATCGCATGTTGCGCATAGATGATGCCAACACAAAGCGAAAAACAACAGAATTTTTTTTGTCAAAACCGAACTGAACTTTTCTGGTTCCGGATGAAAGGCACTGGCAAAAAGGAGCCAATTAACGTTCCTGGCGAAAAGTCTATTTTGCGGCGCCAGAAAAATTGACTCGCAGATGTTATGTACTTCAGTGTCTTGACAGTTTGACAAGTCTTGCTGCGTTCCTGTGACCTAAACCCTGGTTCGTTTTCCGGACCGTTAAGTCAGTATTATTTGCCCTATTTCATCTACTTTACGTGTGGGTTTTCTCATGAAGACTTCAAAAGTCAATTTGCTGAATTTAGCCGCAGAGGGAATTAATTGTTTTCTCGAAAGGCTGACGCTATGATTTGGCAGACATTGACTCTC
>JAAUYG010198388.1_pt1 | contig 12706 bp, 3 predicted proteins | sample 7278091 | NCBI WGS metagenome assembly JAAUYG01 (sample SAMN14350201, study PRJNA611818) | marine sediment metagenome | isolation source: surface marine sediment (0.6m) | place: French Polynesia: Moorea | collected 2018-08
ACTCAATGAAAGTAGGTGAGTAATTAGGACTAAATGGCCATTAGCTCAATGTATAACCACTTCGCCATCACAGTGACGACAGCGCGAAACAGTGGTATGATTGGTTTGGGGCAGCTGACCGGAACTGCTTTTGATTGGCCGAACCATTTACCAAAACGAGACCAAACACGGCTTTGGAAGCCACTGCAAGCACAGCTACTTCCAATGTGAGTAGTAGCTGTGCTCATATGACAATGTATAGACGACGCTAAACGGTGGTTATACGTTTGAGAAGTAGTCCGTTGCCTTACCAAATAACGAAGGTGATGACACAAAAACGGGTCTAGTGGCGAAAGAAGCCAGAGCCTTGCGTGCTTGTTCGCATGGCTGCCGTAAACCAGAATTGAGTAGTTCAGTAAAGCATGCAACCAATGGAAAGGTTTCCTCTGTTTTACAACACATGGTCCACGGATGATTGAATAAGGCACCAAGTGGCTGCTCTCAACGCATTCAACGATAGTAATAAAACCCGACGTCATATTCTGTACCCTTACCATTCCGTACCCTGACCACAATGTACCCCAGTCAGCCCGTATCCTGCCTACTTCCTACCCTACGGCAGGTCACTTAGTACCATAACAAGAATTTTTTTTCAAAAATTGTTTGCAAATATTGTGAAATAAGATGCAACCCAAAATTTCAGGAATTATATTTTGTTTTCGCTATGACGCTTCTGGGCTTCTGTACATGAGAGGCATGAAAATATGTAAATTTTAAAGCAGAAAGAAAGAAAAACTGGGTGACTATGATTTGTGCCTGCTGTTACTATGTGTAGCTACATTGGCCCCTCTCTTAAAGGGCACATTATAGAAAGGACGCAGCGCTAGAAAAGACAGTATTTGCAGAAATTACTCTGAATTATATGATACCCCATCGCAGCAAAGAACGCCTCTCTAATGAATAAGGACATAGGCATTTGGTAGAATATTATCAGGGAAGGGGGTGCGGATACTGTACTTCTTATCCTGATCCTTTTAATTACAAGGGAGTGTCAGTGACTCTCAATGAAGAAATTTCAGTCAATATATATCCTAATTTGCAGCACAAGAATCAGGGCGATGGTAAGGTCGTCATGTTTCGTTTATGCGGGGGTGTCTGTACAGGACAACGGTTATCAATACAAATGTATGTATGATCTTTATTTCCTCCACTTTCTGAGAGCTATGAATAACATCAGGTAACAGAACAATACATATGTACACGTATGCAAGATAATGGAAACGCCTCGAGAATGCAGCCGACTGCCACTAGGGGCACGGAAGGCGGCGCTTGCCGAGGATAAAGATATACACTTGCTAATTGGTTGATTATGGACTTCTCCAAGGCATTTGACACTATTGGTCATGACATATCTTTATCAAAACCACAGTATTATGGTATTAGAGGTCATGCCTTTGGAGGGGCTCAGGAGCTATCTTGACGGCCGCTTGCAGTACACAGAGACACAAGATATCCCCTCGTGCTCGGACACTGTTACATGAGGGGTTCCACAGGCTTCGGTCCTCAACCTAATTTTTATGAATGACTTTTGAAAATGTTTAGACTATGCAAAACTAAATGTATTTTTGGATGGTAGCACAACCTTCCTCGGCCATAATAAATTATCAGAACTTGATAAAATTATGGCAATAGTCTCAAAAAACGTAAGAAGTGATTTGAAGTTAATCTGTTCTAAATACTGACGAAACCAAATTAGTACTTTTTCAAAATAAAAAGGACGTTGCAATATGTTTGAAAATTAAAAATGGAGCACTAAAATAGAATGAACGCAAACCATTAAATATTGGTAGCAGTAATAATTGGTGAATGTTTATAATGGAAAAGACACACTGATCATGTGTCCTCGAAAAGCATTATTTCTAATCAGGGGTACGAAATATATTTTGCACCATAGATTTAAAAAACTTATATAATAATGGTTTATCATATTACTATCAGATTTCCTTTGACAGTTCCCTATGAAAAAGCTCCTTTGTATATATTTAATTATATCTGTAAGAGATTAGGTTGTAATAAATTGCAGAATAATATATATTTTGTAAAAAGACAGAATAAATGGAATCAGATATTAGATAAAGCTTGGGAGGACTGCATTCGTGTGTCCTCCTAAATCATATGCATTGATAAAACGTACATGTTCAATTTAACATTACCCGCATGCTTGGGCCATTTCAGTCAATAATCACACCTTCTGTGACGCTTCTTTAGTGAGTCGTTCCCAATTATTTATCGAACCGTAGCGTAAATACAAGATCTCTCTAAATCGAGTGCAAGCGATCATTGCGTCAATATCTATATTGATTTCTGAAAGCCAGGATAAAAGCATGCAAACTTCTGGTATTGATTGCACAAGATTTAAGTACATATAGATCATATCTATGGTATTTTCAGTAAGTTGTACCCGTGCTATATAAACATGATAAAGGCCTAACAGTGGTACTCTATGTCATTTCGTAAGGAAGCGCGGTGCGCTTGGTCGAGCGGCAGAACACTCTACTTCAGACCACGGCGTCCCGGGTTCGAAACCCGGTGTATTTAAGTCTGGGACACCTTCATCCTTCATCTCATTGCCCGGAGCCCGGTCCGTCGCTCATAGACCCCTGGCTGTTAAGAAGTGACGTCAAATAAAGCAATTCACTCATTCATTTCGAAAAGATGAACTACATGTATACAGTGGGGATTGAGTGCACCTGGGCGCTAATTGGGAACTCCCAGAATTGTATATCTGTACGAAAAAATCATCTTCAGGGGGTTTCTCCAGTCACTTCCATCTGGGAGATCCTTGGACAAACTGGAGTTTTGCTACAATTTTTATTTCGAAAGAGTGAAGCCAAGCAAGCCATGGAGTTCCGAGTGAACAAAGGTTTGCCAGTGAGTTGAACAGCCGTCGATTCTTTTAGAAAATCGATTTAAAATACGTCCAACTCAGTGGTTGAAAGGAGAGGCGAGTCTGACTTGAACAAATATCCGCTAAATCTAAAAACTTCCTTGTACTATCCACATTTTTATGGGGTAGCGTAGATTGTTACAGAATTTGATAATTTAGTGAAGATTTTCTGCTAAATTAAAAACGTACCTTATTCTGTCGTCGGTAAAGCTTCGACTGGCTGTCAGAATACCGACCCTCCGATCTGTTATGCCAGCAACGGGTAAACAGTTTGGCTGATTTACTATGAGGATCGAGATTAAATAAAAGGCTAGGATCAAATATATACCCCTTCTTTGCTAGCATGTCTAGTCTTATTGAAGGAAATCAATATCTGCTGTCTCAAAGCGTCCGATCTATCAGAGGTAAACAGCGTTGAAGTCCCTCAGAAGAAAATCAATACGAAAATCAATCTAAAATATTGCCAAACTCTGGTAAATTAGAAAAATGCCAAGTTATATTTTCGGGTTAAAAAAATCTTTTCCAGTCCTACTAATTGATTAGTTCCTCCTGTGTGTGTCTAAGAACAAAAAACCTTTCAAAAGTGTTGTAACAAGTTGATTTGACGGATTCCGAAGTCTCTCCCCCCAATGAAGAGATTATTCAGTTTTGAAAAACAAGCAGTTTATGCCTGTCCATACTTGATTGTCTACGTATGAATGTCACGCAGCACGTTTGGTCGCATTTGTACCATTTAGTTCAATCTTAAACCGTTTACAAAATTTATTATGTTATCGTGTATTGAACGAAAGCCAAATAATATTAACCTGGTGTAGATAACCAGTCGACCTAGTCGTATTCATTAATGCTTCCCAAATAATATGCTGTGCACCTTTGGGCCCACGAACGTCCAGAGGTACACGGGCCCGGGGTACATGCTAGGGCAACTACCACGCTTGAAATAACTCTGGATCCACATTTCCTCAATATAGCCACACAAACACTGCTTTTCCTTTAGATTGTTCATTCATGGATTATGTACATGACGTACGCCTACATGTATATAAGAGATTTGAGGTGCAATTGTGATTTGTGTCGAGATCTGACCAGAGCAGGAAGACAAACACAACAGGATTGATCTTCAGTCACCTCTACTGTCGAACAAAATATTGGCATTATAATACTTGCAACAGTTCATATGAAGTTTATGCAGGATTGTAACGTTATACTACTGCAGTACATGATATGAATGTACATCTTAGAAAGACATTAATATTGAGTCTCTTGGTTCGGGACTAATAAAGGCCGAATCAACTTTAAGTTAGTTATGTACTTGACTGGACACTATGAAGTGTCAGTTTGTAACCGGAGGGGTTCAAATGGAACCAGTAATGAACTGTCTCAGCCGGAGAATGATAACACAAAGACAACATTTCGAATATAGGAGGCTATGGCTTTGGTAGCGTCCGGCTCGAGTGACGCCTTCCGGACAGCAAATCAGCATGCAGGATAGGATATCTGGAATGAAGACTGACTGAAGACAGGAACCGACAACGGGAATCACTCTGGCGACCCGCCCACAAATCTATTTGTGAGGCATGCTTATAAATTTCATATCTTCATTTGTTATAAACAATATTGAATCCACGTTCCTGTTAATCCACATTGTCATAACATTCATGTTGGAAGAACATAACACGTATTAGACTTCTCATTTATGTCAACGTGCCATCGCTTTAAATACCTGTATTCGCCTGCAGGCGATTTCGCAAAGTTTTCAAAGCTGACGTTTGCTGCGGCAGTAACCGTGAAGACGGGTCCAGGAAGCACTGACAAAGCGCAGTCGCCTGACAGAGTTGCTGGTAATATCACAACCTGGGATGAGCGATACTGAAGTTGACTTACAACTTTTTGCTTAACTGTTTGAATTTGAAGAGAATACTACTCTTACAATTCACAGCCAAAATAGCTGATAGTGCATAGGCTGATATTGGTAAAAGACATGGCAGGTGATTGTTGCTTTCATCACGTTTAACATTTTTATGTGTTCTTCCCATTGGCCACCATGTGAACTTTCAACTTTTTAAGAATAAACTTCAAATTTTAACAATCAACTTTAATTTGTGACGACTGTCACAGGGAACGTCAGTAATAATTTGGTTAGAAAAAGATCAGACATGAAAAGGAGCCATAGCTTTTTGGAATTCTAATTTTCTAAAAAGCCGCAAGCAAACATGGTGACCCCAAAATGATATAGAAACATTGCAGGTCAAAAATACCCCCACATACAATGTACGAGCAACAATTACGCTGAAGACCCACATGTTTGTCCCGTCAACAGTGACCTAAGTCTGGTCATACCAGACCGCCTTTATCCCCAATGATCTCCAGTAATCAGGACAGGATGCGCTCTAGATACCCCTTAATTTTACTCGCTTTTCATATTATTTCTGAGGACAGGATGCGCTCTAGATACCCCTTAATTTTACTCGCTTTTTCATATTATTTCTGACTATATAATTGTGAGTGGGTCGAGTTATGGGAAAACAGAGTTTAAAAACCACTGAATGTTGGTTTTGCAGCTCTTAATCGATATCATTTTGTTTGGAGGGGGTCAACGTGAGGACGTGTATGGCCGGAGAAGTTACTCACCCTGTATTTTCTTAGCAGTGATACACGTTATAAGGGTAGATTGAAATTTTGACTGGAAATGCGCGTTGCGGAGACTTACTTAAATAACTAGGGTAGATGAAGGAGGGACAATGTTATGGATTTTCTTGTTTTCAAGTGCGTAAATGGGATGATGAAACTTTGTCATGTACTGGCGCCAGTAGTACAGTCACAGTCTTATAAGAAGTACAAGTTCTGACGATTTTATGCGTGGCTTATGTTAATTAGCATTTACTTCAGAACAAGCCCTCTCCATACTTTAGCAACTGTGATCTTAAAAATCTGTAACACTGTACAGACAATATTTACTTATTATTTGGACAAGAATGACTGGTGTGAAGCACCTCTGTATAATTGTTATGTATATTGTATGTAGTGTGACAAGGCACTGGGACAGAGAAACGGTTTTGTGGAATACAAGCCAACCTCGTCTAAGTATATCTTAAATAAATATATTAAAATGTCAAAAAATATCCAAATGCAATAACATCTGTTACATTATTATGGTTCTGTAAGTTAGCAACTGTCTGTATTCAGCATTGATTTAAACAATGTGAATCGAGTCCAAATGACCTTATAAACCAACAGATAGAAATAGGAACAATATAATAAAACATTTTATTCAAGGATTTAAAATAAAAAAGGTAATAGCTGCACAATAAACCAGAACAAGAGAGACACGCACTGTTGCAGTTATACTCCATGATGCCCTTTCTACAAACAGTATGCTTAGATATCCTCAAAATTTACATTCGCGTTAATACTGCGTGATCGGCTGCGATCCATTAAAATCCCTTATTGACTATCATCAAGTTCCTTAGCCAAATATCTAATTACTATAGCATACTTCGAGGAACGCATAAATGTTTGAATACACCCAGCATTTCATACAGCCGCGAATAGTCACTAAGGTCACAAAGCATGTTATAATAACTGAGATGAAATATTCCGACCAGTCTCGGCAGCTACCAATATCAAGCAGCATATATTAATTGGTGACCGAATCTTTCGTTTACGCCACAGTTATGATGCTATAAGGCAGTAATTTAATGATTTTCCTGATTAATGGGCTTCTTTTCCGCTCATTACGGTAAATTCAATTCGCTTCACATTAATTATAATATTCAATATTCTATTAACATCTGGAATATGAACGATAATGCAAATATCGTGAATATCCATGCTCAAGTAAGTCATAGAAAATGTATATTTACCTGTGTAATAAATATGCAAACAAGAGGCCCAGGGACCTTGACGATCTGCTTGGTCCCTTGCCAGACAGAAAGAAGTTAGATTTACGCCTGGCAGCCATGTAGGGTTTAGTTATGCAGCTGAGGTGACTAATTGTAAGTTTGACATTTAAAAACCATGAATGATCTTAGACAAGGAATGAAGTACAAAGGACGGCTTATATGTTGTGCAAGTGTTCCTGAGTCTCAAATTTCACTCTATTTACCTCTATGGCCAACCTTTTTTGAGTTATAGGCCCCAAAATAAGCACCTTTGAAACTACAATGTCAAAAGTGCAACATACATGTGATACAAGTGTACCCGAGTCTCACATTCCACTGTTTTGCTCCACGATCCAAGACGTATTATTGTTAAAAATCTGAAATGCACCAAATGACCTCAGCAATGACATCGGAACACTTCACAATCAAAGGTACCCCATATGCACCAAGTACGTACCCCCGAGAAACAAATTTACTGTCGTCGAAGTCTATACGACCACCCATTTTCAATGTACAAGGCTGTAGGAAATCGGAAATGCACCAAATGACCTCAGACTGACCTTGAACATTTAAAGGGGAATATACATTTTATACAGTACAAACATCCCCCGGGGTGGTCCGTTGCAATTTTGGACTGTTGCGCTCTACGACCAGCCATTTTCAAGAGATACAAGGTTGTCGAATATGCAGCGAATGACCTTGAACTCTTAGCGCTCAAAACTACCCTGTATAAAGCAGGTACTAATCACTCACGAAGCAAACATTTTGGTCAGTTTCACTCTAAAACCAACCATTTTAAGATATCGCAAATTTATAATTCCTGATTTACTATAGTTTTAAATGTCTAAAAAGAACAAAAAAGGCCAAAAATTCAAAATTTGAAATTTCGCAAGTTGTTTAACAACTTCGGTCGAGACCGTCACTGGGTGTATACATGAATTTTGGGGAGTGAATCTGGTGTGTGCATTCAGGGGTGATTTCATTTGACACTTTTCCTCCCATATGGCCCCATGTTAAGGAAAGAAATTAACATTTTTTTATTTAAAAATTTAAAGTAAAATTTTGAAAAAAGCAAACAAACAAGGCATGGTCTGAAGATATGCTGGATAGGTACCTTTCCACCAAATTTGGCGTTAATCTTCTACACGGTTTCCGCAGTGTTCCGATTAAAGGGGTTTTACGGACCATGGACGCCCGCGCCATGACAGTACCTCTGCTGTGCAAAGCAGGGCTAAAAATCTATGTGTATGTCAAGCAATGCCCAAATAAAAAGATCCATATTCATGAGTTTCACTCCGCTAGTTTTGACGACGAATCCATATTCAATGCCCTCACAGCAGGTATGTACAGATATTCAAATGTTGCATAAATGCCTGATGGATGCGATTCATTAATAAGAGCGATTCCATGAGGATCTGAACACATGGGTACTTTGAGATCAGTTTGATAAAACAAAGAGCTGCGAATGAGATCATTAAATGTGATTATAAAAAGTAGTTATATCTGTTGTGTCAGTTAATCCGATTTTCTGTTGTAATCCCACTGTCGTCGAAGTCTACTATAACACTCAATGTGGTCGACACGCAACCACTGGCATAATCTCCAATAACCTGAATATCACTGATGCTACTAGCGTCGGGGGGAATATCTCCACCACTGGTAGACCGTGAAACCTGGTGACCACTGTGGGATGGCTCGCCCAAATGACTCCCTGTAGATTCGTCTGTGTCCTCAACCGGGCCGCGCCGTCTCCAGTGGGAATGTTGTGACATATTCGGTAGATCTCCTTCAGCCGTATAGTCGTTAGTACCCCAGGAGCTGTCCTCCTGCGTACCCAACAGAGAACTATCAGAGAACACGTATGTGTTTTCTCTGGCAGCTGCAGCGTAATTAAGACCATACGAATCATAACAAGGCGCGCTACTAGAAATAACATTGTGGGACACCTCGTCTAGCGTGCGGCAAGTAATGCCAACCACTGAGGGAGTAACCGACGCGGTACTCATGATCGGGTACTCTTCTTGTGTCGGCTGATTACAGGGCTCCTTACGGTTGGTTTGATCGGAATCCTCTTCCCAGATGCTGGATGGCGGATCAGGAGGAGATGGAGGTCGAGCAGGGAATGAGAAACCTATCTCGTCACCAAGCAGCACATTTGCATGTGGCGTATCTGGATACCAAGGCTTTGTGTCCATGGGTTGTTTTTGAACATTGTGACTTATATCGCCATTGCTGGGGTGTGGTGGAACCATAGATAGGCTGTGGTCTGTGCTACCGACTGCCTCACCTGATTTATTCGTGGAATCCTTGCTATGTTCATTGTCATCTGAAATGGAGTCTGGTCCCGCTTGACCGGATTCTTGCTGACTGAGGGCAGGTATAGATGGGACAGAGACCTCTGTTGTGTTGCCCTGAGCCAGTGTGGTGTCAGTCATAGGCCGACCTGGTTGGCGGGTTGCAGTTCCAGAAGGGGGGATAGACACCTGAGCCTGGCTGCTGACAATCATGGGCTCGTGCTCATCCATGTTTACTTCGCTGCAATGATCTTCCGGAACTCCACTCTCTTGTACAGAGGGGCCAAACCGAGATTCTTTGCAGTAAGGGTCTATGGCAGTGGAGCCTGTTGTCGCTTGGCCGGGTTCTGGTCCTGCTTGATCGGGTTCTTGCTGACTGCGGGCAGGTATGGCAGGCACAGAAACCTCTCGTGTGTTGTTCTGAGCCGGAGTGGTGTCAGGCATAGACTGGTCTGTATTTGTGGATAACGTGCGGCCCGCAAACAGAAATTCGTTCCTAGAGTGCTCGAGGTACCTACTGTCAGTAGAAGTAGCATCCGGTCCCATCTGGAGAGATTCTAGTTGGCGGGTTGCAGTTTCAGGAGAGGGGATAGGCACCTGAAGCTGGTTGGTGACAATCATGGGCTCGTGCTCATCTTCGCTGCGATGATCTTCCGGAACTCCACTCTCTTGTACAGAGGGGCCAAAAGGAGCTTCTTTGGAGCAAGGGTCTATGAAAATGGTACGAGAGACAGGATCAGCTACAGGATATACATACATATGTTACGATCATAAGAGAACCGGGATCAGATTACAGTTCTCCTTGGCGAAACTTAATGGCCACATAATGATCCCAATTTTTATTTCACCCAATGACCTCAATTAGTATCATGTACATTAAACATGTTGAATGAGCAGCCTTCTCTCAACATGCCATGACCACTGTAGAATTTTTCGTATCAATGAGCAACGTTTTACTACACGATTTAGCTTATCAAAATAATAATAAACAGATGTATTAACACCGGTTCAAGTCGAAAATAATCTTAAGAACTGTTGTGAAGAAATGTTTTCTCAGAAATGATAGATGTGCATGATGTGATGAAGCTGTCGGTACTAATAAAATAACACTTGTTTCCAGTGACTCTGTCACTGCTAAATACTTCAACAACCAGTAGGATGTAGAACAAGCGGCTTCAGAAGAAGCTACAATGTACTTACCAGGGCAGATCTTTTGCCTGTAGCGTCTCAGGAAGAAGAACACTGCTATTAAGAAAGTTGTACAGAACAGAGTCCCCGACAATACCGAGGAGAGCATCGCCAGATCTGCAGCAAGAATGGTAATTATTTTTGTGTTGTGTATAAAAGATGCTTAGTATCAAACAAGAAACAAGTGTAGCATTATAGGGCCATACATTAAATATAGCGTGCATTGTTTATTACATATATGGGATGCATATTATACAATAATACACGGCTGTATAAGACAAATCACTGATGCATATCGTCTACTTTTTGCAAACACAATATTAACCTCGCCAGGTCAAAAACAGTGTCTCGTCTAGTTTTTCTTTTCCTTTAAGAATTTTGAACAGTCACCTGATAGGTTCCGTAAAGATTTTTTTCTGGTGGCAGTACAGGGATTCGGTATGTTTGCAGTAATTACGTATATTAATCCTCACTGTGTTATCACCACAATAAGCTCAAACCCTTCCTTTCCGGTACCAGAGTGAAGGTATTACAGAAATGGTATGGCTAATTACCGCGTTGTTCCTCGTACGCACTGGATCCCTGTACTGAGGGAGACATTGTCCCACCTAAAACAGATATGGCAGTGCATACGATAAAGCTGAAAGTACTAATAGATTTCACAAAGGACACTTGCGTCAAGCACAAAATGATACTTCTTTTTATCCACTTTTAGTCTAACTTGTTTGTAGGGATATTTTTCTCAATGGTCAAGCAGCCCATATTTTGTGTTTTTGCTTTGTTTTGTTAGTACATTTGGTCATATCCTACTTGGTATCAAACATTGTATTGGTACAAAACGGCTCTTATCAGCTGTGTTATTCATTTGTATTTACACATACTTATTACTTATTATTGTATATACACAGTTACAGCATATTTGCTCTGATAAGAGCCGCAAGCTGTATAACATTTATTTTGATTTTTCAGTTGTTATAATATCTGTATACTGCTACTACTACTACTACTACTACTACTACTACTACTACTACTACTACTACTACTACTACTACTACTACTACTACTACCGTGCTTTATGCTAGGTTAAAATAGGGAAGATGAATAACTATAATACTACTATAGCCCAATGCTAAACTAATACTGGAACTAATACGTGTATTGTTGCTTCGATTTAGCATATTCGGGATTCATTTTATATCTTAAATGTCGCTTACTTTGAGTTGGCTCCAGAAAGTCTACCGTCGAAGCAGGTTTTGTCGTAACACCTAGAAGACAAAATTCAAACGGTAGTTATGGTGATCAACTTTGAAAGAAAAGAGACCGCTAGGACGGGAAAAAACCCTGCCCACCCACAACTTCTTTTTTGCGCCATCCAACTTGCATCTGATGCAATACCGGCACATTTATAGTATTCTGTGCAACTATATTGAAATTCAGAGTTGAGGTTTGAATGACCTCAAATGAGTGAGAAAAAAACATTGAAATGCATGCGATATTTTAAAAGTTGAAAATGTTGTCGTTAACAATAACTATGTAACTATGCCTCTATAATGGATCCAATATCGTTGCTTCCATATAGCATATTTGGTATTCTTGATATGACTGTGTTATTATTAATGAATGTCGCTTACGTTGCGTTGGCGCCAGAACCGTGGTAGCAGCCGTTGTCTTAACGTCTAAAGGACAAAAATAAAATTTTAATCATGTTGAGATCTTTGAAAGATTTGAGCGAACTCATAGATTTATAAAAATATGAGATTCATTAATATTGACCCTCTGCTTGCATTGATATAAAAATTGAAAACATTTCACATTATACAAAGACAAGTACACGTACATCGAACGGTACCAAAATGACATTGACTGCCACAAAGTAATGTCCCCCGAGTCACAAACTAACTTCACTCCGTCTCAACTGTCTTTCTTATTTGGAGGACATAAGCCGCATTTAATACCCCTCTTATTCGGCCCATATTTCTTTTTGCCATAGGCTGTAATGGTGAAATTTCCTTTAAAAAGTCATTTAAAATTTTAAATTTGCAAACCTTAAAAACCCTTACAAAACTGAGAAGTAGCTTTTGTTTGCACTGATACAGGGGACAAATATAAAACTTTTGTTGAAAGAACCTTAACTGTAAAAGGAGTATTGATTTGAAAATAATATTTTTTGAACAATCACAAGTACGCTGAATGATCCAAATTGGCCTTGGACACTACAAGGCCAAAGGTACCTATATATATATATATATATAATCTACTAGTGTGCCCGAGTCCCAAATTTCACTCTGTTTTGCCGTATGATGGTGCCTTTGGCAAATACCTGAAATTCTGTAAGTCTTCATACGGTAATACAGTCAGATAAATACACGTCAGGAGAATGTTGTGACCTAAACCCAAATTGATTGTCACTGGTGTAA
>JAAUYG010031128.1_pt1 | contig 12704 bp, 9 predicted proteins | sample 7278091 | NCBI WGS metagenome assembly JAAUYG01 (sample SAMN14350201, study PRJNA611818) | marine sediment metagenome | isolation source: surface marine sediment (0.6m) | place: French Polynesia: Moorea | collected 2018-08
TCCCTCACAAAGGCTGACCGCCAGCCGACCTGCCCACGAATCACAAGAGTTCGAAATCACGAACCGTGACCGTGCATTGTTCGTCAGCGGCTATCGGCGGTGGGCTAGCCTTTGTGAGGGACGCGGGAAAACACTGGACCACGGTAAAATCCGATCCCAGGAGGGGTAGATCGGTTTTACCGTAGATTAAAGTGGGATTACGGCATTTTAGGGGTTTAACGCCGGTTATTAGCTGGTGCTGTATTCTCTGCTGCGATCATGCATAAGTTAGGACCTGATGTGAGCGTAGTTAAAAGCAATGGCCAATATGTAAATGTGAAAATGTATATGGAACTATGGTCCTCATATACAACAGATCCTTTGGGATATATTGAGAAGGGCCGAGAATTTCTCAAGTCAGAGGTTTCTGCCTCACCACTATACAAATTGAAAAACGCTGATGCAAGAACAGAATGATCAAGAGCCAAGTATGGAAGAAGGAACAGGGACCAAAAAAGCAACAGACTGATATGTGGGACTCGAAGAATGGATGGTATCCACAGATGAGTCAATCTCCAGATGCCCCTTTGTTGCCAGGGATTTGGCGAACTGCATCACCAGTTTTATTGGGGCGAGGTTTATCTTAACATGTAAAATATCAAGAGAACTGCCTTTTTATTCCAATGTGGGGTGGATGTGGGATTAGGAGCACCGCACACTTTCCGCTAAAGAAAAATTTGCATAGTGTAAGGCAAGCATGCTAACCGCTACACTGCAGAGGCAGCCCTTACAAATTTGAGATTTCATCCGATGTCTATAAAGGCAAAGCCAAGCTTGTGGAATATATAGATACACCAAACGTATGGCACTATATAGATGAGTTATGTGCCATTGTGGCGATGTTTCACATGGAAGCAGCAAATCTAACTTGTCACTGAAGAAACCACATGCATTGCTTTGAAGAAAATAATTAATAAAACACCATTTGAGTGTTCTATCAAAACAAACAACTAAATTTATGCTGCATTATAGTTTTATTAAAATTATCTGTACAGTGTCGGATACCATCTTGCGGTAAGCCAACCACATAACCTTTTATACAACTCCTGAAATTAGTTTCACAGAAAACATTGGCAATGGGCCACAACTCGAGCTCTTGTTCTCTTGCTGCAGACATGCAACGCTCATTAAACAGACACTCCGAAATCGTGAATGCCACATCCTTTCAGTTAAGACATTAAACGCGTACACTGCTGCTCCGTGAGTAAATATACAAAGTAGCACACTGAAACATAAAGTCTGCAAAGACCAAGGCCCGGAGTCTCAAAACTACTCGACTTTTTAAGTCTTCAATCTAAGCAATGTGATTGGCTGAGGACTTAATTTTTTTATTACACTCAAGTATTTTTGAGAACTCCAGCCCGAAGTGGATATTTCTATCACTTGGTAACAATTTACTAATATGCAATGTTGCAGATCTTGCCAAATAGTCACAGAATTGCAATGCTGATGCTTTTACACACAATTTATTGCAAGGACTGGCGTCACATACAGGTAGGGTCACAGTTATATGGATGATAATTTGTCAGAAATTCCACGCCCATATTATTTGATTTATAAACATAAATACCAAGTTGTTTATTCTCGGTCATTAAAAAAACAGCTATTCACTGCAGAATTAGAAAATGGAGCGCATTTGCTACCTGAACCAGGCTAGTTCTACAGTTAAGATTTGACCCTTGAACACATTGATATCCAGCAACTGAAACAACTTTTCCCCCGAAGTCCTTCCTCTCTTAAACAGATCTCACACCAGTAATACTGGTCCAAGCATGCCTTTACTGCTTTCTAATTAGATGTTCAGGGCGTTTTGAGAATAAATGGTCAAGACTTAGCTGTGGAGCATCCGTGCGTTATTTTTGCAAAGATTTATTCATACAAGAACGATTTAACTTTTCCATAAATTTCTGCCCCAGTCATAAAATGTGAAACATTTATTACTGTTCCTACGAACTGATCAAACCTAAGGCCAGAAGCCGTGAAATACCTTTTATATTATAGTTTACAAAAATAATCACTTGAGAAAAAACAAAAAGTACAGAATGAAACATACTTCAAGGTAATATTTTTTGTCCAACCCTAAAACTTTACTACCACTTAAAGAAAGAATGCAACATTTGTTGACTAGACACAAGACAGTGTTTCAGTTCGTTACGAGAATACAGTTGCATTTGGTTTCACACGTAAAAGCAGGAATGCATAAAGCCTCGTTGCGAAGTATGCCAAGCTAAGAAAACTGCAAAGGATTTCATGTTAAGCCTATTAAAAGTTTTAGGGAAAGGCTGAACGGGTGAGCACCTGTAAAACATTCTACAAACTTTGGTTAGATGTATGGTCTTACGTGAATGTACTACAAGCTGAAAATTACATCTGCGGTCAATAAATCCTTGTATCCAAATAAATAAGGACAAGTAAGTTGTTTAATCAAACGCAACATCTACTGAGTATTACATCTTTTTTTTTCTCCAGTCGCATGTAGGTTTTCAATAGGGACACACAACCCAAGCAGCAAATTTTACATACCCATGCAATATCACTGCATGGATTTTTTTTTGCGCCACAGGATTTCCACACAGCCTATAAATATGTAAGAAAGAGTGAATGTTTGCTCTCGTGGGTATTTGCGATAAAAATATGCCAATCCTATGCCAATCATGCGCGTCAAATACTAAAGCAAGAAAAGATCACCTAAGCCAGAAAAAAACATTTTCAAAATAGGGAATATTAACACAAAGCCAATATTCACAGACAAAATAGTGTGGCAGCACAATTTCTCCTTTCGTTTTACAGCTACATGGAAGATTGCTGTGAAGAAATGCAAAACACGCATTATATTTATATAAATATAACAACAGTAATAAAGCAATTCAACCTTCCTCGTTTTCTCTCACCAGTAAAAATGAAATTAACTCACGGATTTCGCAAGAGCATGTGCAAATTATTCAACCTTATTGCCCAGCAACAGAAAATCATTTCAACATAATCATGATAATCAGCAACGTTTAACTACAATAATTCAGTTATTGCTGAAAATAGCAACAATCAATGAAACCACAGCACATATACAAACTAAACCCTCAATTCCACCTTTCCACACTCTCAAGTTTGGTACTTACAGCCTTTCTTCACATGATGCCTTTGGTATTATTACCCTATAAAACATTGGTTTGGCAAGCATCAATGACATGGGCACCATAACTGTTAAAGAGGACTGTAAACATAGGTAAAACTTGCAGTTCACAGCTGTTGCAACAGTAGTGTTTCTTATATTTTGATTAATAAAACACGAAGTTTCTTTTTGGGTCAGTTAAACTAAAGATCCAAGTCTCTCTTTTGGGTCAGTTTAATAAACTAAAGATCCATCCGTTATACTGCATGTCACACCAACACTTATAAATACATATATGCAAATAACAGTCCACATGCACCACAAGCACTTGATGGCACTAATAGCAAATTCTAATATTGACATTCTTTCAATGTTTATAATCAATATGAACTTATATTCCAAGGTCAAAATATATCTTACATTCTGCCAATGATAGGTCTTAAAATGAGTTTTGATCACTATTTGGCACACCTAATATTTTTTCCCAGCCACAGATCTGAAGAACTCCCAGTATTAATAGCCACCAAGGAGATATATATATACATCATCTCCTTGCCACCTCCCCTGTATGCTTACATTACACACCTTAACGAAAAATACAGACTGGATTCCAGCTACACATAAATCGGCATAGAAGAACGAAATCCACACTCTTCGACGCATGAAATGAGGTATAGCCATACATAGGGGTCTGCAACTTTACAGATGAACCAGCTCCAAGGCCCAATCAACATTCAAGCACTCTCAGCCTTTGCACAGAAAAACGCACGCTGTACAATCACAGACTAAACTCGTAGGTAACCCCCCTGGTACGGGAGACAAAAGACGAGGCCCATTTTTGCCAGCAGCCAATCCCTGGGTGGGACGTACATATATATATAATAACAGCCTAAACACACATACGCCGCTGTTTGTCTGTCGAGGCTGTTATAGAAGAGGAATGACCCAACCCATGGGACCTCAGGCACTGAAGTCTACAATAGCAACTGCTAAGCTCACGATCTCTCGACTTCGGGATGGCGCAGACACACCTCAGTTGATGACCTTGAGCACTTTACCGATGGCAATGGTTCTCCCTGAAGGTAGAAATGTCATTTTCATTCACTCACTTGCCATGCGTAATAAGAATCATTATGTTCTTAAGAATTTTACATTCATACCACTGAATACTGTTACTGGAAATGAGTGCCCTATAAGTGGTATAAACTTACATGAGACTACAGTATTGAACACCAAACATATCTCCTACCAGTACCTTTTGGCTACAAGTTTTTGTATTTCAAACGACACACTAAATTTAAGGTTCCAATGGAAAGAATCCCAGAAGCAACTGCAGTAGAAATCATTATGTTTTTTAAAACAACAAAAAGTCAACTGTATACATGTAGACATAAGCCTCAGATAGTAAAAAGTTACAGATAGCTTAGATGAAAGCACGGTAGATCTCCTAGGACAGCTGTTTAAACTTACCCTCATCTCTCAAAGTGAAACGACCCATTTGTGGGAAGTCTTTGAAGGCTTCAAGGCAGATGGAACCCCGAGCTTCTAGTCGCACTATGGCGATCTGGTCCTGTTTTATAAATCGCGGCCGAGATTTGCTCTTATCCCCCGTCTTCCTATCTACTAGACAGATCAATGCCTGCAAGGAATAAATGATTATGTGTCAACTTGCTGAGTCAAGCAGCAAACACAGACGACATGACTTGGGCTAATTTACTTAAGAGAGAGCTTTATTAAGTACCAATAAATAGTGTCCTTCTAGAGGGGTGTCCTCTCTAGGGAGTGTCCTTTAAGAGACTGACTACTGTACATCTATACAACACTCATATATTATTATTTAGTTTTTTCTTTAAAACATGCCTCACTTTTGAGAAGTGGCATGGATAGCAGGTTCCATACTGTATGCTTCAAACTACGGCTGGAGTTCTCGAAACATAGTTAAGCCTACCTTTGAACTTAAATCACTCACAAATCTGAGCAATGTGATTGGCTAAGAATCTGTTAAGTCAAGAATTCTTGAGAACCATATGACACATCGCCCAATGGAAGAAAAATATATTGCGGGCGATTTGAGGCACTACAACAAACACATGGGGTGCCTTTCACTACTAGCTTTAGACACGGTGCAACAAGATTTTGTTCCTAACAATTTGTTTTTAAAAGTCATTGGTAGGTATTATGAAATTAGCATTACAGAGGAATGACTTGAAATTCCCATTACGAGTCTGGGCATTTTGGGAAACATACAAGTATAATTTCACCCTAAATGTTTAATAAATAGGCTTTGGCATCTTACTCGGATTGAAACCTCCTCAGCGGATGTGTGGATGTGCATCACCGCACTGTAGCCGGCACAGATGATGGACTTGTGTTCCAGTATAACGACCTGAGCATCAAAGGTCTTGCCAGTGTGGCATAGGCTATCCGGTGAACAGAGAACAAATCCTGACGAGACATCCTGAAAACAAAAGAAAGTGGCGACGTAAAAAAAGGCAATTCTGATCAAAAGGAAACTAAGGGATCTGTCAAACTGTGTGCTAGACGTAACCCAAGGGGATATACATGCGTACTGGACACTTGGAAGTTACGCATAAGTTTCAAATTTTCAATGCTAGTATAAAGAATCTTTGTCTATTGGAAAGTAAAGTATTCTGTGGCTTGTCATAAAACTTTTTTTCAGAGCTCAGAAAATACCACAAAGAGGTTCAAAAGCAACATGAAGCTTCACTTATATTAGGTGTTCGTCACAGCTCTGAATGAAACGAATACAGAACTTCTCTTACAAAGTAAAGACGAATTTCTGTGGATCAAGTCTTAGTGACAATACACACTAAACGTACTTATGTTTTAATGTTACTGCCTGGTAGTGTGTATTATCCCGATAAAAGTCAAACGGAAAGGGCGCAAACAAAAATTTCAATGACTGTCCTTTTTCTGTTGAATACAGTGTCAAGTATATCTTCCTGATTATGGTAACTGTATAGTGAATATGATGCATCTCAGTTTCAACAGGAGAGCCTCAGTTGTTCCATCCTCAGCATATCTTGCTAAGACAGGGATAACTAAACATCATGGGCGGTCTTATCCAGGGACAAAAATTCCAGAATTCCGTATTACAGTTCAGCCTTTCTGTGGACACTGTCATAATATACCAGAGCTGGTGCTTTCCCTTGATCACTATCAGATTATTTCTTTGCACCATAACAGGGAATGCTTCTTCCAGTTCTGGCATCATCATATGACAGTGCTTGTAGACAGGTCTCTCTTAAACAGAACCAAAAGTACTGGACACATTTTTATTTCCCAAAAGCTGGCGCCTCAGCATAATATTTTCAGCATATTTCTTTTTTTTTTTCCTCTTTCTTTGGTCACTAAATTTGTGTGCTAGATCTAATTCAAGGTCATACATACAAGTAACATGTACTTGACCCTTACACAATAACTTTAAATACTAGTACTGTACCAATCCTCATCTGTTTGTAAGAGATTAAAACCATTCTGCGTTTTTTCACAATTTTTTTTTTGTCAGAGCTCAGAAAATACCACTAAGAGGTTCAAAAGCAAATAAGGCTTCACTTAAAATTGGGTTTTCGTCACAGCTCTGAATGAAACAACATAACATGTCTTATAAAGTTATGCTAGGTTTCTTAATCTATAGTCAAAGCTACGCAAGTCTTGGACTTTTGGGGTGAAATACACACTAGAGGTATATAACACGAAAAATCCAGTATTACTTATATGTGTACCTAAAATATTAAAGCAGAAAGGGGACGGGGCAAAGTTTCAATTAAAACACTTTTTATGATGAATAAACTCTAAGATTTATTTCCCTGAAATCTTTTTCCATCCTTAATCGTGCCAAATTGTCTAGTGAATAGCATTACATATACGTCAGTTTTTAACATGTTAAGCCTCAGTTGTTCCTTCCTCAGCATCTTGTACTAAGACAGGGATAACTAAAACATCATCGGCAGGGTCTTGTTCAGTGATGAAATAACAGGATTTCAGTCTGAGTTTTTTTTTTAATTTGAGTTGAGTTTTTCCCAGGATACTGACCGACATATAGCCTATGTACTCTTGATCACAATAATTCACACTTCACGTTTTTGTTCTTCTACTTGTGCCACACAGGTGTGATTCTTTCGTACTCTTTCGGTATAAAACATTTATTAGATCAGAAGCAGAAACTGCCAAAACATCACGCATTACATGATTAAAGATTTTACAGTAGACACTGCCTCAGTAGAATATTCTCAGCACCATATCCTAAGACAGGGATAACAAAACATCATTGGCAGTCATGTCAAGTCTATTCATAATGGCCGACAGGAACTCTGGCTAATCCAGTCAGCTCTTCAACAAACTAAATATGTTTGCCACATAAATAGCTTTGTGATGTGTCAACTGTCAAACAGATGGATATGGACCTGATAATCCTCAACTATATCCGTATTACTATGGTTAAACTACAAGAATGGAGAATACCTGAACCATGTCTTGCCACATATAGCCGTTTCGGAGTTTGTTCTTTGTTGCGTTAACAGGTATTATGCAGGGCTCAGAATAAAACTGTTCTGAGGTATAAATTTCATATCAGATACTGAAATTTCATTTGCAACTTATCACCAGTGGTTATATGAGCCTTCTCAGGTATCAACCTGGACAGGTTCTGGGTGGATGAATCCATTAAAAGACCAGCTAGTATTACTGCCTCACTTTGGTTTTTGGCTAAACGGGACAATTGCCTCAGTATTATTTTCTCAGCAGGAGAACTTGCTAAGACAGGGATAACAAAGCATCATAGGCAATTCATGATTAAACCCACCTGCTAAGACACATGCATTGCACATTTAATTTACTCACACCAGCTCTCCCCCCCCCTCCGTATTTGGAGCATATAGATATACAGCGACAACAAAATTTCTTCCATTCGCCTATTGTTATTAACTCAAGGGGGGTAGATGTCTAGGTCTTATCTATTCAAAAGTGACATAAACACCATTTTTTTCTGTTTTTGATTTTGGACATTTTCACACTTACATCTTCCTCGACATTTTTCAGCTTCATCTTGACGTTAGCACCTGGGTAAGCTTCCTCCGAATCCTCATCATCAGTCCACAACTGCATTACCTCGACAGAAACCTGACGAAGGTACAATACCAAATGCAAGAAATGCAATGACCAGTTGGACATCAAGACACATAATCAACCGATGATTATAGATCGTCAATCCAAAATTTGCAATTCCTTCGCCCGTTTACCTAAATAAGCTCTGACTACCACAATTTACCAAGCAGCAACTTAATCATGTTAATATCACACGACAGTTGTTAGTCTCGTTACAAAACAACTGGGGTGTTGAACAACTTGAGAAACAAAAGTGATAGAACATTTTCCATTGATTACTTCTTAGGCTTTCCAAAAACCCCTTGTGACAAGTCATGCAACTGTGGGCTTTTTTTTATATTTTTGCATATTAAATAAAATTTATACCATCGTTTTTTTCTTTAATAATGTTAAATATAACTTTATACTATTAATACTAGTGCATCATTCCAACATAGATACTGTAACATGCAAAGAAAATTAGTTTTCACTTGAAGATGTCCAATTTAAAATATGAACAGTACTGGATTTGAATATGTACTTACCCGGTTAGGCATGAGTGTTAATGTCTGGTTCTTTGTAATGACTCCAGATTCGATTTTCCCTAGAATGATTGTGCCCATGTCCTGCCAAACAAAACAAATGTGACTTTGGAACAAAGCAGTTGAATGGTTAACCAACAAAATTGAAGCTTCTCTCACAAAGTAAAATGCAGTAGCAGGTTTCCACCATTATACTTAAGCATGGAAGGGACCATGCTTGCCAAGATGAGTAGTGAACATAAGCCTGTCACTACACTTAAGATTTTTCTTTTCTGGAAACTGGTTCGACAAGCAATACAGTAGTCCCTCTGTTGGTGTCCACTCCCAAGAAAGGCCACCTCTCTAATGTGGCCACAAATCTATGCTGCCAGTACTGTAAATGCAGTTTTCCCTCCCACCAAAAGCCACCTGTCTAATGCGGCCAAAATTTTTTGGCAAACAGGGTGGCCTTAGTACAGGAGGACTAGACTACCATATTAAAATCTCTACCACATATTATGATAACTACTAGGTCTTAAAGCGTAGCGTCATTAAAATTATGCTATTTAACTACACTTAGTGTGTTTGAGATGTTTAACTTAAACAGGCTCTAAATCATCCAGGCCACTAAGTGTGGCTTAAGACCGTGCTCATGTTACCGATTTAAGACAGAACTTGAAAGATTTCTCAAGTCAATATATTTTCAAGACCCTGGATCGTTAACGTATGTATTATCTACCTTGTATCTATCTACAATTGGTAATCGGACTGGTCCATCTGCCATTCGACTGATCGAGGGCAAGGCGTCCAAGTAGTTGATCAATGATGGGCCACTGAACAGCAAATATGTGCAAAAGATGATTATGTTAAAAAAATTTCAAAATATAGAAACTCGGCTGCTAGCCTGCTACCGTATAAGGATTATAATTAGTGTTTTTCATATATACCTCAGGTTGACTTCTACTGCAAGAACTTGACTAACAAAAAGGTAGCCTCCAAGAATCAAGATGCCCCAATGGCCTATTTGCTGCAGGATCAATTCATTTTAAAACTAATACTGCACCAACACTTTTGCCAAATATATAAACAAACCATCCACCCTAAAACATGAATAATACTACAATGCACTCAGTGACTGTATGAAGAGCTGCCACATTAAAAACAGAATTTTTTTTTGTCATTATTTTTCTCAGAGTTATCTCCCAGTTATCCCCCAACTATAAGCCGATTTCAGGATTCCAAGACTTTTTGCCAGAACAAATACCCTAGTATGCAGTTTAAAACTTAATCATATTACTAGTAATCCACTTACTTGTACCAAGGACACAAATCGGTTCTGCACTCTTTCAGGTTGGCCCCGGTAAGACCAGAAACAGGTAAATAAAATATGTCCCCTTTGGGGTTGAAACCACACTTCTTTAAATACGGGGTAAGCTTTTCTTTGATATCATCATATCTGGGGAGAAAAAATATGAAAAGAACACATATTAAGCCACAACGTAGCATGAGCCATAGAGAGAGGAAAAGAAAAAAAATATTTTGTCAAAAAAGTTTAAGCAACATCAATAGCTACACGGATACAGGAATATTGTATTTGTGTTGTAAACTAACTCTGCCATTAAAGCTGCAAAAATTTACTTTCGAATTTCACTACAGTTCAACAGTACAAGTGGCTGTCAAGTAAAACAATGGCAATTTTAATACAATGTAATAATAAATACAAAGAAACACTGCTTTAAAATACATGGATTTCTTTACCGGTTTTGATCCCATCCAACAGTGAAGTCATCCATCTTGTTTACCACAACAATCAAGTGCTTCACGCCAGCAGTCTTTACCAACATCGCATGTTCTCTTGTTTGTCCCCCTCGCTCAAATCCCGTCTCAAACTCGCCCTTTCTAGCAGAAATTACCTGAAATTTTTTTGAGTCCGTCAGCAATATGTTGCAATAAACATTGAACTTTTAAAGAGATTAGACCCTAAAGTAATCTTAAAGAAAGACACAAAACCAACATTTCTTCAGGACCTATGTGGTCTGTTTATAACATAAGGAAAACTTCAAGAGTATATATTAACAGAGCCACATCGAGGTCGGACATACATACATACATGTACTCGATGACTCACGCTGGGACACTTAAGTTTAAATATATACCATTACTAGTACTGGTCATGCTGGTGGTATACGAAGCTTGGCCTATTTACATAACAAGAAACTATTTTGTGCACTGTGGCTTATCACAAGTATCAGAGTTCAGGGAATACAACTAGACAATCAGAAGTGAAGTAGAACGTTACTCCCTGTATTCTGTCGTTGTTTTGTCAGAGCAATTTTCTCTATAAAAGAAACAGCTTCCACACTGTGTAATCTTGAATATCTGTATAAGGTCTGTAGTGTTTGTGATGCCAAGTATTGCTTCTCATGGTTGGCGATTTACTTTCAATTGGCACAAATGGCATTCAGTTTACTTTCTTGTGAAAGAGAATTATCCTGCAGTGAACGGCAAAACTGAGCCGAGTGTTTTTTTGTGCCGCTATTAGTAGACCAAGTTTGTGAAGAATTTTCCAGCCTTTGCCAGTCAACCAAGGCCTACAAATTACGATAGGATATATTACGGCAACATCAGGACAACTCTTTAATTTCTTGGTCATACTACGCTACTTGCAAAGCTTTCACACACTTACAAATGGACCAGTCAGTGTACTTACTATGATTATTTGTATGTTGACAGCTCAACCACAATGATCCAGAATTAAGGGATAGTGAAACTCAGAGATTCCACCATGCAGTAAAACCTCAAAGACTGACAAGTGACAACACAATATTTCTTCGTCATAGGTGGTGGTGAGGAGGAGACACACAGTAAAGATAATGTTCATATAACCAGCTTACCAGAACAGCTACATCTGCTTGTGATGCTCCACCTATCATGTTGGGTACGAAACTCTTGTGGCCTGGAGCATCCAGAATGGTAAAATGCTTGTTATCGGTTTCGAAAAATGCTCGCCCCACTTCTACTGTTTTGCCTTTGTCTCGCTCTTCCAGGTTGGTGTCCAGTGCCCACGAAAGATACCTGGATTAGAGGAAGCAAACCGATAGGATGTCTCTGTTAGTTATTCAGAGATACTGACACCACTGAAAGGCATTTGACACACAGTGAATGTTTCTTAAAATATAATTCTAGACAGTCACACTTAATCTTAAGGGCTATCCCATTAAAAAGTAAGGTGGGTGGGGTGGACCTGAAACATTTTCAACCTCCCCTCGCAACATATTTAATAGTTTAAGGATAGAACACTCTCATAACAAATAATATTGAATTAAGGGGATATAATTCTGTAAAGTTCAAGTAGTAGTAAAGAAAATCTAGCAATACCAGCTCTCTCTGTTTTTCTCCTTTGCTTCTTTCTCATATTTCTCCAACGTCCGTTTGTCCACCATGCCAGTGAGATACCTGAAACAAAATCATATTATTAAATTCACGGTACTTTATTCAAAGAAATTCATTACAGCAATATCTGCAATACTAGCTTAAAACATTACCACTACACATACATATTATTTTTGCATTGAATCATGCATCTTTCAGTCATTACCAAAAAAGACAGTTATTACAGCTGACGTTTCAGGGAAGGGCATTTGTATTGTCTGATTGACCAGGACAAGTAAAGTAATTGCTGGACAAATGAATCCCTGCCTTGCATGCCCCGTGATGCCCGACCGGACAAGTAAGGTGCTCATTCCTTTGTAGCATAAATACAGTGAAGAAATAATATATCCTGGCAAAGAGTGGTGGGCCGAAATTTTGGACAGTTGCATTTTTTTTTTTTGGGGGGGGGGGGGGGGGGGGAAAGGTTAAAAAATTTAAAAAAAAATACACCCAAGCCTGACAGGAACGGGCAATACCCACCCAAAAAGAAAAAAAAA
>JAAUYG010099293.1_pt1 | contig 12701 bp, 7 predicted proteins | sample 7278091 | NCBI WGS metagenome assembly JAAUYG01 (sample SAMN14350201, study PRJNA611818) | marine sediment metagenome | isolation source: surface marine sediment (0.6m) | place: French Polynesia: Moorea | collected 2018-08
AGACAAGACAGGTCCACATTAACTCACACGCATACACCTGCATGCATACACCACCGAATCCAGCTTGCAGTCGGTGATATGACCATGAGTGGTTGAAAGCCGACTATAAGCCTGATTCACCCCCCCCCCCAGCCCTCATTATCAGCAAGATTCACATCTGCCCCAGCGTCCAGTAACACTTTCGCTACATCCCTTTGATCATTTATGCACGCCTCTATCGGTGCTGTGGTGTTACCAGTTGCCCCGGCCAGTTGCTTCACCCTGATTTACTGAGTCTCTGTTTTATATTCTAGCAACAGCCTAATTACATCATGTGTCCGTTCATGTTTGCTAGTGTCAGAGGTGTCCGCCCTTTCTCTCCCGCAGCATTCACTGTAGCCCCAGCCTGTAGTAAAACTTTCACCACGTCGCCATAGCCGTTCTGACTTGGCGCTTTCACCGACTTCAATGCCGCTATGACCGCTAGCGCTGGCTCCCCTAACAAACTTTGGTGCAGGCCGTAGTCATAACGTAGCGCACCCAAGACTGATGTCAGCATAGGCTATGATTTATCAAGGCCTTATGTTCTAGCAGCAATCTAACTACACTGAAATGACTGGCTCCTGTCAGCGATGTCCAGCCATTATCACCGGGCATTATCAGTAGCATTTACATCTGCTCCAGCTTCCAGTAACACTTCCACCACATCCCTGCGACCATTTCTACACTCTTCTATCAGTTCTTTATTACCAGTTGCATGGAGATGGTCTCTACGTCTGGTTTACATTCAAACAGCATCTTCGCAAAATCCCGAAAGTGATTTGTTTGAATGCATTGTGGCGGACCAGCTTCAAATATTCTCAGTATTAATTATGGCTATGTGGTGCTAGCTAGTTATGTATGTTTGTAGTTGACTCGCAAAACTATTTCTGATTATGATAGAATTTTATTACACGTTCACACCAGGGTAAAGTCTTCGAAAGCTTTCGACCCGTAACGTCGGGCCTTCTTCAGCGCACTGAAGCTTCCGTGTCGTCACGTGACTCCCGGTTGTCAAATGAGGTCACTCGTGTCACGTGACGACAACAGCTGTCTGTAGATGGCGGGGAGGGTATGCCGGCCTCTAGTCCGGTTCAGTGATGGGCGATCCGTCGCGATGCAGATAGGCTCAGCCACGCCACGCCGAAACCAATCTCTTACATGGCGCCTCGCCGCCACATCCTCCTGGTTGAACCTATGGCTCTCCTCGGTCATGTGTTCACACACTGGGGACTCGGGACGTCAGTGTTGTTTGAGCCGTTTCGCCAGGGCTCTCTCGGTCTTCCCGACGTAAGATGCAGGACAGTCGGCACATTTGATGGAGTACACTAAAAAACTGCCTGTTCTTCCATAGAGAGAATATTTCTGATTAGTTCTTCCATAGAGAGAATATATCTGATTAGTTCTTCCATAGAGAGAATATTTCTGATTAATTCTTCCATAGAGAGAATATTTCTGATTAATTTCGCTTAAACACGAAAGTTCCCCAAGATATAAAATGAACCTATAAATCACGAATAGGAATCGTCTGCAAACTTATAACATTACCACTCTAAGACTTGTTAAAAGACGAATAAATAGTCCAAATTAAAACAAGCGGCTGATAAGCGTCCATTTCATGTTACTTTTTGGAACTATTGTTAGGTCAGCTAAAAGATAGTACCAAATACATAAAATAAAAATAAATTTGATATTTATTTTATTTTGTGCTACGGAGCCTTCATATAAATTGCTGAACGTGTAATGATGCCAGGTATCACAAAACAAAAACGTATATAGTAGAGAGCGTACCCTATCAGAAGAATGTGTATATTATAATTATTAGATATCATTTATCCAAACACGGACTTGGCTGAATTTTCTTCTTCTTCTTCTTCTTCTTCTTCTTCTTCTTCTTCTTCTTCTTCTTCTTCTTCTTCTTCTTTTTCTTCTTCTTCTCCTTCTTTTTCATCATTATTATTATTATTATTTTACTATTATTATTATCATATAATCATATTGGCTAATCCACTAACGCTTATCATTATAATTTCAGTTGGAAGACCTAAAATCAGAAGTAAGTATGCCAAAAATTATTAAAATGGCTAAATGCAAAATGTATGTGTGAAATAGTAAGAGTAATAAAATTGTTATTGTACATACCGGGGAGTCTGTTGAAAACTAAATGCTTATTCTCAAATATTCGTCGAGCATCTTGGTGCCGTCTTGAGAGGAATCATCCAAGATAAAAGCCGATAGTTCGGGAACTAAATTTTTCAACAGACGCAGTGTGTGGGATGATTTTTTTTTGCTATTATAGGTCCAAAATTATGTACATGTAATTACGTAATGACTAAGCTGATTAGTTGGCACTTGGTAACCATTATTTAGGGCTGATGCAATGGGCCATTGAGGTTACTGATTATTTTACCTTCTGCGTCCTAAAATGTTTCCAATGGACAAAACACACATAACGAAACATGAAATTAAGCTTCATACTAGTCTTCACACTAGTCGTAAACTTTCATGCTTCTTTTTAACTTTTAAGTGCATTGTATCAGGCCAAACATACTGTAAGAAGCATTGTATTGGGCTTGTGTTTCGAAAAGGTTTCTATAGGTAGTCCTCAGGACAGTGTTTTCTGACAATAACTTTTACGGCTGTTGTTTGGGTAAAATGGCTCAAACTTCTAGGAAGGTGAACTTAAGGAAGGGAGCATTGAATTGGGCTGGTGTTTTCGGAAACTCTCCTTGTACATGTTGTAGTCGTCCGTCGTCGCCAGTCTGTAAAACCCATTTTCTTGAAAACTGTCAAGTGGATAAACATTAATTTTTGAGGAAAAGGTAACTTTCGGCCATTACTCCAGACTATGATTGGCTCTATCTTGTGCTACTGCAAGTGCTGTACGACAAGTGCTGTACTACTGCTGTTGTCAAGGAGAGCACCAAGGCCCATGAAGTCTTGTATTTTCATCTTTTATGTGTTTTTTTTCTGTTAAGAAAGGAACTTATGGGATCAAAAATGCCAAAACGCAACTTTGTGTACAATTTTTATCAAATATCAAACAAAAGAGGTAGTAGTATTAGTATTAGTAGTAGTAGTAGTAGGAGTAGTAGTAGTAGTAGTAGTAGTAGTAGTAGTAGTAGTAGTAGTAGTAGTATAATTATTATAGCTAACCCTGCTCGCAGAATTCCCCAGTGAAGTCAGGCGGACAGCGACAGATCGGTCCCTCGTCTGTCAGGACACAGCGACCTCCGTTCTCGCAGGGGTTGGGCCTGCATGGATCAATCGCTGAAACAAAACACCGATACATAATACGTTAAGTAATGACACAATGGCTGGGGCGGGTTCTTTGATTCGTGCTAATGCTACAGTGTCGGAAAATTCCATCTGGATATAAAGTTCCCCATTCAAAGCCCGGTCAGGGCAATCGGTGGAAGTGCGTAATCATTGTATTTACATGTACCCTGTCCAGGCACTCTAGAGTAATGTGACAAAGGACTGCATGGGGCCTGCGCCTTCATAATTCATGAACAGATTTACTTATACAATGTATTTTTGGATAGCTCTCACGGATTATGTATTGGGGGTTGATATTTTATTATAGTCGGACTGGTTGTGTTAAGAATTCTGTGTGTACTTACGGAGTTCACAGTATTTTCCAGTGAAGCCGGGCGGACACAAACAGATTTTATCCATCTTACACTTGGATTTGCTTTTGCTTTTGCTCTTGCTTTTGCTCTTGCTCTTGCTGCCGCTCTTGCTCTTGCTCTTGCTGCCGCTCTTGCTCTTGCTTTTGCTCTTGCTTTTGCTCTTCGATTTACAGCTTTTGCTCTTGCCGCTCTTGCCGGAGTAAATCTCAATGCATTCCCCGCCGTTCAAGCAAGGGCTCTCACCGCATAGGTCAACTACAAATAACAAAAAAGTGATAAAAAATAATTAAAGGAAATCACACAGCGTCAGTGGTCAAATTTCAGCTTTTCTCACTGACAAAAATCACTGTTAGCGCAGTTTCCTTTTTTCTCAAGGTTATCATCCTAGGTTTTCCATAGCCCATATTCAATGCCATTAATTTATATAGCCTATGGCAACAAGAGAAGGCCCAGGGGTCAGTCTGGTTCTTAAAATCATTGTGGAAGACTGCGTACACAAATTAGAGATAACAATATCTCTCAAAAATGTTTATGAACAGCACAGAACTGTTAAACGTGTAATAGAAGCTCTTAGAAAACAATATCTCTTAAAATGTTTGGGAAATGCACAGAACTGTTAAACGTGTAACAGAAGCTCTTAGAAAACAATATCTCTCAAAAATGTTTGCAAAACGTACATCACTGTTAAGTCGTGTAACAGAAGTTCTGGTGTCTCACAGGTTGAATGTTTTAATCTCTGTTGTGACCTGTAAGACCTGTTCAAATAGCACTTTATTTGTAAGTGCAACAATTGTAACACTTACGGTTAAATATACGCATACATGTATCACCCTAATAAAGGTCGGGTTACTGCGACAGTACGTACGGTCGTCCCCTGGGGGGATGTTGCACATGTCCGTGTTACAGCAGCCATGCCAGCAGTCGGTGTTGGGTCCCCCCCAGCAGGCAAAGATAGCCTGCTTGGCACACAGGTAGGCGTTGCTGCAGCCTTTGGTTATCTCAAACCGATCCTCTCTCGAGTAGTACCTTACCACGGACGAACATCGCTGTAAAAGAATTCACGCGTGGTATGTACAGTTTTACAAATTGGGGGTTACGAATTACTTGCTGTCAACATACAGATGTGATATTATCCCGAGAGTTCAACGTCAAAAATACCTTGCATATTTTTTTTTTGTTTTGTTTTGTTTTTTGTTTCATAGCAAGTCCTTAAATAACGTCATCGGTTTAGCTGAAGAAACTTTCTGCATTGAGTTGAAAAAAGATTGAAAAAGAAAGACACAGACGGGTTATGTTTCCTTACAAAAGGCAAGGGAGTAGTACAATATATTCATAGAGGTATCTTGCCTGGCACACTAAAATATGTGTCTGGAACGAGTCCATCTCATAAAAATTACAGGGATGTATACATGCAATTCTTACTTACGGAGCTGAAGCCTCCACACTCCACTACGTTGCGGCAGTCCGCGTTATCTGACGCTTTGTCACAGGAATAACACTGGAGAGCTGCAATAGGAAGTCATCAGCTGATACGTTACTAATTATTTTTTTTAAGTTAATGTCAATTTATTCACAAGCTTTCCAAGGCTCATTGGTATCAGGGGTGATATATAAAATTACATACCGCAAAACTTCTAATAAGCTCTCGGCCTCGAATAAAAGCCGGCCTCTAATAGGAGCTGGGGTTAAGGCATGTCTGAATTTTTTACCGCCTGGGCGTTTATTAGAAAGTAGCGTAAAACTTCTAATAAGCGCTGGCCTCAAATAACCGCCTATCTCCAATAGCAGCCGTTTCCTATGGCACGTCTGAAATTTATGCCACATAATTTTGGCTTTAGGTGGCGAACATATCTAATTTTTAAAAAAAATTCTAGCGGAGGCCAAATCATATTTACAGGTATTCCCTGAGACCAAAGAGTTTCCGTAGGTTTACAACAAACAATAAGTATATCAATGCTCACCTCAACAAGAGTGAGTGACAGGACGCTATGCCGATGTAAAGAAATTGTCCTGCTAAAATACCAAACTCCGCCTTTCCATAAGTGATTACTATTCCGACTAAGACACGTTCAAAATTATCAATTGAGATTATGTATATATTCGAACGGCGTTAACTAGTAAAATGTTTTAAGTAGTAAGCGTAAGTTTTGCGAGAATTCTAGTAGATAGGTGTATCTTGCTGGAAATGTCTCGCCAATCTATGTACTGAGAGGAAGCAATTATTATTCTCATATTAACTCAACATTATAACTTGTCGCTTTAATAATTATGATTATCACGATAGTTAAGTAATTGTAATTTTAGTAATTGTATATTATATGCTTACCTTTTATGTACATGTAACACTTATTTTAAAACGTGAAGTACATATTGCCCCTGTTGGTTGTTAATTGTTTACTTATACAGTATATTTGCGAAATATTTGTCTGATGGCATAGCGGTTTTAGTCGTATAAATTTTGGCCCTTGGCTGCAATTACAACTATCACCATATATCTTAGAAATGCTATATATTCTAGCAAAGAGAGTCTTGTTGGTTTTGATCGGATACGTGTACCTCATACAGTACATGCCATGTGACTAGTTATCACATTTCTCGTTTTAATACAATGTAATTGAATATGCTTGAATGAATGTAACGCACAATAATAATGATACTGTACATTGTACATGGACTTCGTTCCAGAGAATTTAGACTTACCATAACTATGGCCCAACACAGCACAGAGCAACAGAGTGACGACGAGGAACCTCATCGTGATACCTCCACAAAGATCTCGGACAACTGGAGCCGGACAAGGCTGAACCCTCTTTTAAGTCGACAAGCAAACCACGAAAGGACAGGAAACAAATAACCATGGAAGATAAATTGTGATATTGTATTTGCTCAAAGGGTGGAAAATATTTGCTGACCTGGGCGGTTTGAGGTATTTTAACACATATCGCCGGTTCAATTGTCTTATTCTTTAATGTAGTGCTCTTTGGTTCACTCTAACGAGTGCACGACCTCATCCCATTTCGAGGGGCTAGGAAATTAGCTGTGACTCGATGAGTGTTGTTTTTTTTTTGTATTTTAACAGTGTGGGTTAAGAACAGACAGCCATGCAACATACAGTAGTCATGTCCCCTTTCTGGATTGTTCAAAATAACAAAATTACACAATAAACTAATAGCATCTGGATACTATTTTCAATGAAAACCATCGCAGCCAAATCTGTTACCCATCCGTCGCTACAGTGATCCTGTGCCAAGTTACATTTATATATAGACAGGGATGGAACTTCAGAACACGATTTAGATGTGGAACGCATAAAAAATGATAAATCCTGATGTGATTAATTGATAACACTACTCATCTTGTCTGGGTATTTACGTTAAAGGCACAACGGGATTTTCCCGGCTAAGAAAATTCCCATATTCATAACTTACCGCATTTATGCGACTGGTGCTTCTTGTGGAAATTCGTAAGTGTAGAAACGAACTTAAGTTCACTAGTGGTATTGGCAGCAATTGACCTTTGCACGCTTAAGATCACTAATGGACTTTTTAAAAAGATTTCTTAAAAGAAAAGCCCCACCCCCCGCTTTACATGCTTAACATTAAGTCGATTGCAAGAGATTACTAAGAAATCTATTCCGTATTTGCACACTCAGTTATTTGGTTTGTTTGTTTTCGTTCTGCAAAATGGGCATACATGTATGTAATAACCTTTTACCCCTGGCGATTTGTATGATTTTCTCTTATTCCAAACACCGGATTTCTGTGAGTTGCAATGCTGTAAAGACCATTAGTATTCTACTTATTGTAGTTCTCTGCAATAAATCTGTATATACAGAACAGCTTCCTCAAAATGAAATACAAAATAACACATGCGAAAAAAACTACACCCAAGATGAAACGAACACGGGTAAACGATTCTGTTTTACCAGTAGGCGCATTTCTCAAATTCCAGTGTCCTGGAGTCCAGCTCTTCGGATAATCTCGAGACACGTAAAGCAGGTTACCTGCCAGCATTCAATATGGCAAAATTGTAGCACTTTTCATGTTACCTTCTACTTGTACTCTTCTGTAGAGCTATGTTTGCCTAAGGTACATGTTTCATTGTTCAAGTTGCTTGCTCATTTCAAATAGTTGGGTCCTCAACATCTCAGAGGATTGTTTGCTACCCAGTTATTTATTTCCCCTGCAATACTTTGCCCTATCAGGACGTACAGACTCCTTTGGCAAATATTAGTTCGTTAACATGGTAAGTGACAAGACCTATTGGTATTGCTAGTGACGCGACACATCTGATGCGCAGACGTGCCCAGTGACATGTTGGGAAAGCGGTTAGATCATCTTCATTATGCGGTGGTATTTTAATAGGTCACAGCTTATTTTGGTACATGTAATAAAGTTTCCGTCGAATGTAGCACTTATCTTTGTAGGGTTACCAGTAGGCAAAGCAGTACGGGTCAGTTCAGGTTCCCTTTTCTGTTATGGCATAGTGGTCTTATTATTACATTCTATGATGCATCTCCACGACATAATCAATTGAATGAATCACTATGTGTATGTAGACACCTTCTGTGTTATAAACTGTAAGATCATCGGCGCTTTAATTCAATGTCACTATAGATTTGTCGCTTTGGGGTTTTTTACAATGACAAATGTACGCCTGTATATCGTTGCATTCCTAACATTAAGATCTCAGGATGGACGATAGAATATATAAAGTGTTTCCTATATTCAAGTCAAGTAAATTATGAACCACGGAAAACGGTACTAGTAAGTCACCTAATATACAGAATATGTAGAGTTTCATAAACAAGAGGTCCAGGGACCTTAAAACGTTCCACTTGACACAAATACCACTCAACCAGAAAGACGTTTTACTTGAATTAATGGGTATCCATCAGAGATGCAGCCGTTTTGCTCTAAGATCAGCCGGTTCTGAGTTACAGACCGATTTCAAACATAATGCACCAATTTTGAACTTTCATGTACAAATAAATTTTCGCAGTTAAATCCAGGCCCATCTTTTGATTTTTCAAGGCATCATTAAAGGTATAATGCTACAGAATATTTTCAAACTTGAAAATTAATTTTAAAACTTAACTTTAAAATCCAAATTTTAAAATTTTGAAAGTCTGGATACATGTACAATCTTTGTACATACTGTCGGCAGCATTGAACTAAAATTTTGGTGACTGAATTCGCTTGAAGTGTCGGAGAATGTGTTTGAAACTTTTCTCCCCATTTTCTTCATTGTCGTAGAAAATTTATTAAAAAAATCAAGAGTCGCACATTTGAAAACGTAAAATTAGTATAGAGATATGACAGGCAGTGAGCTTTCTGTGAGGCTTCACCAAACTTATCTAAGGTTTTAGACAACCAATACCCTTAGATACTAGTAGTCGATCTAAATGTTCAGGACTAAAACACAGAGCTGGGTTGCCTTTCATCAAACTTGGATGTAAATATACTTAGTCTCGATACACTCAAACAAGATGACTAAGGCTGCGTTCACACCAGTAGACTAAACGTTTTGTTAAATGTTTAAGCCGTTTGCTCCACTGAACGGCTATTTAGGTAAACGTTTGCCAAAGGAACACGCGAGACGTTTCCTGTGGCAAACAAAGATGGCGGCGCACGTAAGCTCGTGCTTCCGTTTAGCAAACGTTCGATAGTCGTTCGGGGGAGCAAACGAGAAAACGCTTAATTTCAGAGAAGGGACTGTTTACTGTTGTAAATAGAAAACTAACGGTGCCCCTGACACACTGCTTGACCCAAATGCTAGTCAACAGACCAGACACGCTTACGGTTTGACTGGTACATGCAGCGCAGTTGGAAATCATTTTGCTCCATTATCATTCATTTTCTGTAGCGGGCTTTTCAAGCAGATATTCCCATTTTGAAACGTCCATAGTCATATATACATGTCTGTACTAAAAGAAAGTAAATTTCTGCTGCAATTCCCATGGATTGCATCAGACTGTACGCTTAATTGGTAAACCATATATATGCGGACAGCATAATTAAAGACTTGAGTTCGAATCCAACAGGATGTGGTTTCATTCTGCACCCGATTATCTACGCAATATCTTCAGTTGATAAGGTTGGGGTCAGTGACTTGCAGTGCACGACAAACGGCCTGGAAATCAATTTCAGCGAGGCGTTATTCAATTTTCAACTGATATTTGTATGGCTCTGTATCGTTGTTCCCTAAGAGCTCTTGGTTCAAAGGACTGCCTGACCTGAACAAGTGCAGTCTTAATGCCATGCATTGCCAGTACCTACTCTCTACTGCCACAAATTTGTAAAGATTCCTCGAAGTTTTAATAGATAGTTTTGCGTTCCGCAAATAAGGGTTCACGGCGTTATTAGAATAGTTGCTCCAATGCTTGTAATTATACTCTTAATGCCGTATGCAGATTGCAGACATGCGGGGGTTACTCTGTGGTCACAGTTGACTGACCTGTCATTGTCTTTGCCAATCAAGCGTGACACCTTGATCGCACTGACTTTTGACGGATAAAGTCAGGCATGCGTTTACACCTTGACCATTCTAAGGCATGCAACCGCAAGCATTTCATTGTTTTGCGCTTTAGTTTCTTGCACGGAGCCTTTGCATATTACGGAAACGTCAAACCCTAACCTTTATTTTACGTTTCCACTCACAGACTGACCAGCTTGCGACAAGACTGAGCAGTCCGCGCCTACAGAGGTTTGCCTCAACATTGGACGTAACAAAGCGAGTAAATTGTGAATAGGAGAGATGGGGAATATGCAGTGCACGTTCTGGTGGTGTGTATTCGAACATGTTGGGTTATACCCTCATCTTTTTCCATCAGTTGCTCTACTGGGCCAAAATATACCGCACGCTGCCACCGTATACCGTGGCCCATTGGTCCACCGATCGCCAAAATCGCCAAGAAAAAAAACAAAAACAAAACAAAAAAACAACCAAAAACAAACAAACAAACAAACAAACAAAAACAACAACATTGAACCGAAAAGTTAGATCGGGTGCATGTCTTCGCCAGTCTGCCTTTGTCGATTAGGGATTTGGCATAGATCGGCCAGCATAACCGACCTGACACATAGTTAGCTCATAAAATGGCCCAATGTACATGTATATCCGTGTTTAAATCGTCGGAATCCATTCTCTCGTTTACTATACATTGTGTAATTTGTGGCAGGCTGGCATAAGGAAATCACTATCATTCGCGTTGTAGATAAGCTCGTGCGTGTAATAACTTACAAAATTTGCAAGCCCATCTCTGTCATTTTAACATACTCTACTCGTTTTTTTATCTGTTTTAAATTATCAGGTTATGATATTAGCTTACCTGGTTTACTTAAGAACTGAAAAAAACAACATAGTCCAGAACCTCATTCTTTAGGAAGTTCTTATTCTCGTTCTTACATACGCAATATTCTTTGCAATTAGCCTAATTTTCAACCTAAATATATTAAGCAATTTATTTCACGTAAATTTTTAGTAAAGCCAAATGACTTCAATCAACTAATTTTCTGTGTCATTTCAACCCAGGTTTCGGCCTTCTCTGTGCAGGGGCATTCTGGCCACCAGAGCTCGTTGTGACTACCGCACAATAGCTGTGAGGGCAACAAGACTCTGACTAGACAGAATGTGCAGGGGCGGTATCCACAAAAGCGCAGGCCAACATCATGTACAAGAACGCCATTGACGTCATATTCGGCGGACTCTCCTATTGGCTGTTTGGTTACGCATTCAGGTACGTTATATTACAGAGTTACTAAGAAACTACAGTAACTGTTAAACGCCGGCCAAAGACCATTTACGCCATTACTGGTTCATAGGCATAAAATGTAATCATGCTGTGTTATTGTTTTGCCATACTCTAGAGAGAGAGAGAGAGAGAAGAACTGTGCTGGTAGGCTTTCACTATTCCTATCAGAACCTTGTGGAAAGTTCGCTATGCTTTAAGTGCTATAATTCAAGAATATTTAATATCTGTAGTTTATGATACGGGGCTCAAATACATGCATAGATGATGCATGCGTACTTTTGCTTCTCGTTTTAGCTTATATTGTATTGCATCTGTGGTTTGTCCGTCGCTAAAATGGCTTCGAAAAAAAACGTCCAGTAATTCAAATTAGAATACAAAATTAACCTGAAAGAAAATTAATTATAGTAATTGTGTCACCCGCCGTCATTCTCTCCACAAAATGTTAATGGCCTTTCGTGGAAAGGAACATTTTGTGGAAGCACCGATGTCCATCATGATATCTGTGGATAAGCTTTTTCCTTTTAGAACATTTTATAGTTTGAATGTTATTAATGATATCTCTAGCCGGGCTGAGCTTTTGTAGTTTTATTGTCGTAGCACTATCGTCCGTCGTCCGAAAGCACGTACTTCCTCACAAACCGTATAACGGATTAATACCAACTTTTGTGAAATATATCGCCAGAAAGTTTTTAGATTATCAATCTCTGACAACGATTTTTTATTTTCGCTAACATGGGATTATATCGATCAGGGAGTTCGGTTCTTATATCCATGCAATTACACGTCTACAGTCTATTACATACACGGGCTTTAAAAGTTACCTGTTAAATTTTGACATTTTTATATAATAACCATATTTGCAAATTTTGCTAGTTGTCGAATGCTGTTATCCAGAATTTTTGCCTTTACAGTTGCATTATCCATCGAAAATATGACGTCGGGGACATGTGCAACTCTGTACTGGGCGCCCTTGTAGCTATTACAGGTAAGGCGTCATGCATACCTCAGTATTTGGCGCCTTTGTAGCCATTACAGGTAAGGAGGCATGCGTACCTCGGCGTTTGGCGCCCTTGTAGGTATTACAGATAAAGAGGTATGCGTAACTCGGTGTTTGGCGCCCTTGTAGGTATTACAGATAAAGAGGAATGCGTAACTCGGGTTTTGGCGCCCTCGTAGGCAATACGGGTAAGGAGGCATGCGTAACTCGGTGTTTGGCGCCCTCGTAGGCAATACGGGTAAGGAGGCATGCGTAACTCGGTGTTTGGCGCCCTTGTAGGTATTACAGACACAGAGTCATG
>JAAUYG010038080.1_pt1 | contig 12700 bp, 3 predicted proteins | sample 7278091 | NCBI WGS metagenome assembly JAAUYG01 (sample SAMN14350201, study PRJNA611818) | marine sediment metagenome | isolation source: surface marine sediment (0.6m) | place: French Polynesia: Moorea | collected 2018-08
CCGGGGCCCAAGCTCACACGCGTGAACTACGTCACTAAACTATGTAAATCTATGTAACTATGTCACTACTTGCAGTCTGATCTGGATATGTAGACCAGTCCCTCTAACATAGTAGGATCCAAATGAGAGCTACATTACAATACATGTATAACACTGGTGTATAATATGACTTAAATTCCCATACTAGTATCAGACACAAACTTTAACAACAGGGAGTATTTTCAGCCCCTTGTCGGTAAAATGCTCCAAAATACTCGAAAGAACCAAAAAGAAACTTTAGTGAAAATCATGATTCAGGCAGAAGCTTTATATGACTCGATGAGATCTGCTAAATGGAGAGTCATTATAGACCAAGGGTAATTTGGCTTCTGAATGAAACGGACTTTTCATGCTGCGAATTTGGGAAGCCAAATACATGTACATTGTACTCCCTTTTTGCATTAGCCATACATGCAAATGAATACAACTTACGGTATATGTACTGTAGTTTTTTGCATTGTAAAAGGGCAAAATGTTCTGGTATTATGAATCATGTGAACCAAATCTACTGAATGTATGTAGGATTAGAAGGTCAGGGCCGGGGTTCTGGAAAATACTTGAGTCTAAGCTTAATATCCCTAGGACATAACTTCAGTGAGAAAACATTGATAAAGTAGGAAAAGGGCAAATGCAAACATGGGTACTTCAACATAATGGCATCGTGGTGCAAGAAAATTCAAAAAGTTTATTTACTGCCAAAGTAGAAATGTTCACAATAATTAATGCTTGCATTTTTTTTGCAGTATAAACATGTTCACAGGAATTTTTAGGTTTCCAACCAAATAGTAATACTGATGATGAAAGTTGTATTTTATTTACCTTTGCAAGAATTTGAGTCCGTAATTTTGCCTAACCTGCAAAATTGGGCGAATAAGTTCCACACAAACATAATCTGCTTTACACTAAATGAAAAGATCGGTATATAAAGGTATGATTTGTCTTTTATGTCAGCATTATTTTAATTTTTTACAGTATGTTAACGGACAGTGCAGACAACTACAATGTACATCCAAATTTGTTTTTAATATAATAAATGTGTAAGATATATAATTTCCATGATTGTGAAGTTCAAATACCAACTTAGACAAACTACTTCAGAAAAGTAAGCAGTCATTTTCAATGCTACGCTAGATACTGCATCTGACTTTCTCATAACTTTTAACTATTACCAGTGCAAGTATTTTGGACATGAATTATGCCTCCTGCAGATAATACGCTGCAGTTTTAACAGAGCCTGGATAATGCTGGTAGTATTCAAAAGACATGAGTGCTTCTCAAATAACAGTTCTAACAAGTTTTGCAAATGATATGTATTTTTTAACTCTTTTATTTTTTATTAATGTCAATGCAAACTACATAGCAGCAAAAACTAAAATATGGACCGATTCTTAACCCTGGACCTTATACCATGTAATTACCATCATAAATAATGATGATACCGAAGACGAGAAAGCAGGAAGCACTTGAACAACCTAAAGTTTCTCAAAGGTCCTCAAGGTAGGCTGGCTTTGTCTGCGTTTGACCCCTATCAAAGAGACAAAGTACCTTCGCCAAAATTTGCCACGTGCAGATCGACCAAAGTCATAATGCACCCATAGCCAGCAAGCTTGGCGAGCACTAAAATATCAATACTGAAACGGTACGTATCAGCAAGATCAGCAGTGGTAAAACTAACACTGAATGTGCATCGAGGTTGTTTTTGGTCCCTTTCATGCTAAATAACATGCATTCATACCGTAGCTGAGACTGGGTTGGTTGGTTCTTCCCAAGCTTTTGGACACCACTGATATCACTGGCTGCATATGAAGAAGTTAAGTGATCAGGTGGTGATGGATAATGAAAGAATTACCAGTAATAAACCGCAGCACTAAACCTATAGTCTCAGCTATGGTAAAAGTAGATGTTATGCTATTGTAACAAAACTACAATATTGAAGTTAAATTCATTATACACTGTGAAGCAACTATGATACTTGGCGGGGAGGGGGCGGGGAGTAGTATGTCTGGACTGGACATATCAAAATCATATACATGTATACCAAAACAGTAGCCTGCCATTTCATGCATTTTTTAACTTCTTTAGTTTTCAACTGTCTGAGATTCACAATTCAGAACTTTATGTCAGAGAAATAGTAGAAACAGACTGTTCCAGGCCCTTCTTCTACCTATAACAATACATACAAACAAGTGACAGCTGGCTAAACTGGGCCAAGGTACTCAGACGGGGGGTCCATCTTACAAAATAACTTATATATAGACAGAGCTTAAGTATTATAACAGCCTACTCCTGCCCCTTTCCTAATGTAAGTGATTTTTCACTTTAAGTTTCATTTGGTCATATTGTTTAATATCATTTAGTATTCAGCAGCCAGTGACAACATCCATGAATTTAGCAATGGAGTTATTTTACTAACATGAATTTAGTAACTTTATTCTGTCACAAAGCGCAGGTTAATTTTGTCTGATGAACTGAACTTAGGTTCAATGTGCTGGTAAATACATGTACATGTACTGGTACTTTTCTCTGGGGGTGAAAGGAGGGCTCAAAGCCAAAGAATGTAAAGAATTTTCACTGAACTTGTGATCAGGTCTGCACTCGAGTTCATTGCAGGACTACATGGTAGTAAACTGCAATCAGTATTTTTTTATTTATGTGACTGTGGATCATATTTTTTATGCTTAATCATACAGATTTTCTCCAACTGAGTTTTTCATCCTCTATTAAAGAACTGGGTTCCTGCCTTAATTAAGACCACCTGCCTTAAGAGACCACAATGGCAGAAGGGCCAGTCTCTCAAGACAGGGACCACTGTACATGTAAATACCTTTCTCTGAGATCATGATGACTTAAGACAGTAAGAATTACCAAACTGATAATATCACTTTCGTTTGTAAGTGATAATATCACTTTGCAAGTGAGCACTTGGCAAGTCAGCGAGCAGTGTTAAACTTAAGCTAGCCACAACCATACTTACCGGTAACAACATGATAAGAGGTTTTATAGCAGCGAAGCAGCACCTAGTGATCAGTATTCTCAAAAGGCTGAATGTGCTAATAGTCAAACTCACCTGGTAAAATTTCTGCGTTGACCCATAGCTGGGAACAATACTGATCCCTAGGCTCTCTGTGGGTTTCTTCTCCAAGGACACAGCGACTGTTTCAAATCCTTCTGGGATCTCAAACTGCTCCTCTGGAAGATCTGTTGTCGTCTCGCCCAACTCAACATCAGCTAAAATCACCTTGGGTTCCACTTTTCGGCTCACCATCAGGATCATGCGAAGTGGCATCTCACGGAAAAAGGCCACGGTTTCCGAGTATGAGACATCTTTCAGTGGGGTTCCGTTGATGGCAAGTATTTCATCTCCGACGCAGATTCCTTGGGTTCCACCTGTGGCTTTGTCCGCTGCACCTCCAGGGACGATATTCTCGACAAATACACCTTTGATCGGGTCATCGTCCCCTCCGACACTCTCGATGCTCAGTCCCATACCGAGCTTCTCCCCCGGTAGTCTGTGGATCACTAGTACCTCCGTGTTCACCTGCTCTGTTTTTTCCGTTATGTCTCTCATGTCGTCAGGTTGCTTTGTGGAAGATTTGGATCGATCTGCTTCCGCTGCAGGTTTGCTGGCATGGGATGTCTTAGGCGACACAGTTATTGCAGGGACTACAGATGTGGATTCTGCAGTGTTAGCACCTTCTGATGTAATAAACTTATTGCTGTTATACAAATCATGGTGGGGTTTGTCAGTATTTTCTGGCTTGTCTATAACACCAATGCCAGCATCGGCTCTAATGGTGTCTGAGTCGTCACTTGGTTTAAATGTTGAAAACTCAGATACCCTGTTCGTTTCACCACTGAAATCCTGATGGAAGTCCTGCCTCAGCAGTTCACTGTAGGCCACTAGGCCACCATCACTTGCTCTTTGTCCTGGAACCAAGCCAAGCTTAGGTCTAGGGAGGTCCAACGGATAACTGTGAGGTCGTTTTGTGTAAGTCTTCTCTGAATCTAAGTCTCTTTGAATCCCTGTTAATTGATCCTGATGCGGTCGCAAAATGACAGAGCCTTGTTCTATGCTAAATGCACCTTTAGGAGCACTTTGTGAGGTTGCCAACTTGTAATCACTTTCCGTGAGAACCAAATCAGGAACCACACGTACTTTGACACCACGGGGAAGAGAAGATTCTTTTGGTGCAGGACTAGTCCAGTCGCCTGAAACCTGAGAATATGGGTCTCCTATAGAGTCTCTTATGTCAGCTACAGATCGGCTCCGGGTTTCTGATCCTCGCTGTTGCTGGTGAAGATTCCAGGGAAGACTTTGTGACAAAGGATCTGGAGACAGTTCTGGATCAATATCATCTGACACAGTATCCAGACGCTCCAGACTAGCACTGAGGGAAGCACTTTGTTTGTTGAGCCTTTTCCGTTTGTCCCGTTCATACTTCAGTCTCATTTCCCATAAAAACTCTTTCTTAGGATCAAACTCTATTACAATGTCATTGATGTCAACATAACGATTCCGTCGTTTCTTGGATTTCACGGCACGGATTCCTTTGCTTTCGCCAGTGGAAGACACGGAAGTCCTCCCACGAGCACCTTTAGTGCTGCCTTGGCCACTGTGGTTGCTGCGCGGTGTGGCAATAGAAGCAGTTTCACTGCGATCCGTGTAAAGGCTCTCCTGCTCCCAGATGCTGGAATCTTCATCCAATCCTCTGGAATCCGTGGATATGGAAAGGTCTAGGCTGGACTGGCGGGAGTGACCATCTCGCGGGACATCCTCACTGGCAGTGCCTTCCAAGGAGGGGGTCACACTGTCAGATTTGGACAAGGCAAGCCTCTGCTCATGGTAGGCTTGGGCTTCCAGAAACTCGGCGGCAAGGTTGACAATTCCATCTGTGGAATGGTGAGACAACCGTTGTCTGTCATTGGAAAGAGTATACACACCATCATGGTCACCGCCACTGTCAGGGGAACCCTGAAATACAGCAAACAAATAATTAAATTATGGAACAGGGAACAGACTTTTGAAATGCTCCATCACAGTTTATGTAAACCTAACATAATACCAACAACTAATTCACTCCTTTATACATGTACAAACATCTATGTAGAATATATATACATGTGTATACAGACTGTTATATTTAAAACACCTGAAACTGTAATCGTCATTTCATAGTTGACTGATTAACTCTGCTGAAGTGGATGAGACAATCCAATTCATGACTCAGCCATACCAATCAGTAAATGCATACACACATTTCTTTTTACAAAAATCCAGTGCCACACTTATTAATGTTCATCTGTTGTGAACATGGTGAAATTCATGATTCCTTTTCCAAACCTTCAGAAACTTGTAATGGTATTGTTATCAAAATTCTCTTTTATAAAGCAGTTGTACGTATTCCAATGGCAAAACTGCAGCAACTCTTCAAAAATCACTCAAAGAAATATCGGGCATTAGTAAAGGTTTAATGGCTGTACAAGTACCGGTAAATGAATCACTGAAGAGAAAAGTATGATGTGTCTATCTCACTAAAATGTACAAGCCGAAACCAATAGTGTTCAGCGTCTACACTTTCCAGGATATGTTCATAGTAATGTGTCTTCTTGTCATGTGAGCATTATATTAGCGGTATCCACCCAGCCCAAACTTCGGACTGTCTGCACATGCTGGCCACAGATGGACCTGACCAGATGATTCCATCGTCTCACACCAGTCTTACACCTCACCTTGCCACCAGAGGTCACTACTGGGCAGTAAGACATACCACGGAAATGGACAAATTGGAAAATTATGTCTGGTTGATTTGACTGGTCGGTCTACCGAGGACCCTGCGTCCACAGCTGTAGAAGTAACTAGGTTATGATTTTTTGTGATACAAATTTAAGCATTTTCATTAGATGTGTCACGAGGCAAAATATTATATAGCTACATAAATTCCTTCTCTCAGCACTTCTGAACTGAGGACTATACATTTAACCATTTGTCCCAGTAACCAATAACCATTAATTTTTGAGCACATACCGCCAGAAGTCAGTATAACCTGAACATGGTACCAGTATAGATTTTTGTATTGTTTTAATTCCCACCAACAACTCAAATTCTCCAAGTATTATGGTGGTACACTCAAAACAGACAATATGTAAAGGCAATTAATCCAAAGTATGAAATTATACTTTTGTTAAGCGACAATTAAGTCAATAATACTAGTGATTCAAAGCTGACACAGGAAGAGGCACATTGCCCTGAAGTCAGAAAGTAAACAGTAATAGCCTGCTACTAGTATCTTATTTCCATTTTATTTATTCAGTTGTTTTTTGTTTTTTTTTTTCAGTTTTCGGTCGCCAGTAGTACATCCTGTACTGAATTGATCAAACCATGGTCGGCCACCTCTTTGAAAAGACATTATCATGGATTCATGTCCCCATTACCAGCTTGACATCACAAGCTGTGTAGTTTAACATGCACATGCACATTACCTAGCTAGTACATTGTGTATACCTGCATGCAGACCATATTGGTCTCCAATATTTAAAATCAATGTTACGGTAGCATTGAACAATGCATATACACTGTACACATACTGATATACTGAGATTATACTGAGATTAAAACTGAACAGAAACCATTACATTTCAGTTGTCTCTGCCTTTTGAAAATTTCAGTTTTCTGTGGTACTGTGGTATATTCAACGTTTTGTAGGACCCTGTACTTAGCTAGTGTTCTTTCAAATATTCACTTAATTATATACCGGAAATACAATGTACATTCACTTCAGTTATTGGCAATGTGTCTGTGTTCCCCCAATATGTTCTTTATTTTGAATATTTTAAACCTCTCTTCTCAGTTTTCACATAATCAAATTTAGAAACTGAAATCTGATTAATTCAAACTCAATTTAATATTTTTCAGAATATTACCATAATCATGCCATCCAAGAATAAAAGCAACTTGCTGTGCCAGCACATGTACAGAAAGTAGGATGAAAAAAGTACCAGACAAAAAGTAACAGTTCTGTCTAGGAAAAAAAGTAATGACTAGGGTGAGTCGAGCAGAAAAAAAAATAACAGTGTCTTACAAAGTACAAAGGTAGGAAATTATACTTCTGTGACTTTAGTAGGGATAGTAACGGGTAGTATTTTAATTTTTATTAGTGAATTGTTCAATGGTCAGGGATAAAAAGTGAACTTCAAAACGTTAGTTGTCATGCACTTTTCCAATCGAAGTACTTCTGGTAACACCAATTCATATAAACAACAAATGCAATGGGCAGATAATATGTCAATTTCCCATGATAACACATCTAAAATGCATATTACTCCAAACTACTGCCATTTTGAGCATGAATTGCCAGTCATCACACTTAAATCACTCATCATGTGCACAGATACCAAGCCTGAAGTAATATGTTCTGTCCAGTACCTCTGAGAAATTCTTGTAGATTCTGACACCCAGAGGAGGGCTACAGCTAAAGCCTTAGAAAACCAGAAACCTCTTCAATCAAAAAATTGATAATTGCCTACACTTCAGAGCCTACAATGTATTACTCACTAGATAGGTTCAGATTGTACACTCACATATTTAAATTAGTAATAATGCCATTGTAAAATTGAGGAAATAAGTACTACTACTACCACTTTCCAAACTAGAGGTAACTGTCTGGCATATTTTAAATTAAAAACACATTTATTTATAAGTTTAAGTTTTAATTATGATTCTCAAGACAAGTGAGGGCTTATGAGCAATCAGTTTACAAACATCAGTGCATATCATAAAGATTAAAATTGTTATGAAATAGTAGTCTAAAGAGAGAACAAGAACACCAAAAAGGTTTATTAAATAAGGTACATTTCATTGAAGTGTTACAAATAAGACTGAGTGGTTGGGTTATTTCTCAAGATTAAGGAATACCGTGAAAGAACTGCTGTAGAGTACATGTTGTACCACTGAAGCTCTATCTAAAATACCAATAATATTGTTAACATTGCAAGTTTTGTGAACATTTGTTGTCCGCCATCATGTTCATGTTCAATTTAAGTGACCAAATGTTTGTCTTTGTCTTATGTCTATAATACACAAAAAAAAGAAATAAAATAAGTACCGGTATCTAAATTTCAAGTGCTGAAAAGTAATGTAAAACTCCGAACAGGCTATGATAAAAAAAAAAAATAAAAACAATCTTACTTGAACCAGCACTGCTGTCATTTCAGTATTCCGGTATTTTATCCTGCATATTGTCACATAGAGATTCTGCCAATTGCTGCCAGTATGTTTATAGGACAATGATGAGAGTGTCACAGTTCTCGTCACGAGAGTCCAGCCAATGTATGTGACAGGTGGAAGATGGAGACACCGAGTGTCACAGAGACATGGCCTTGTCTGCACTTCGACACCGAGGCATTCCAGTCCTGCGATCAGTGCAGTGCACCAAGATCTCCAAACACTGGGACAAAGTGGCCGGAGGGGATCAGCTTCCATATCATAAAAATACATTCGTTAGAGGTTCAAACACATCTTGTTGTTCAGGTTCGGAGTCTCTGCTGCATACCACAGACAGCTTGGGCGCAGCATGCTGATGTCACATATAGCCACAAGGGGTTCCAATTCACACAACAGTGCACTTTCTTACACCGATACACGGTCCAAATTAGGTGTTGGTTTCGTTGTATATGTGATCCCCAAAGAAATGCTAATTCGAAGCATGGATGGGACACAATTGCATGCTTGTAGCTGAAAGAGGCAGAAACCATTGTTTTGTTCTTTTGGCAATCTGAGACTGCCTCCGTGCCAGGTGCAAGAAGGTGTAAGGCTTGGGAACTTTCATTTATATATTTTTAATTATAGTGTTCTCTATACAGTGAAACCTGCCTTGCGAGACCACTGCCATGAGAGACCACCTGTCTTGAAAGACCATACATTTCTGGTGGAAGGACAGTACATTTCAATACAATTGAACCTGTCACCAAAGACTACCTGTCTTGAGAGACCACATTTCTGTGTCTGAAGGGGTGGTTTTTCAAGACAGGTTCTACTGTATCATGCTTGAGGTATTTATTATTTTAGTTGCATTGCTTATCTATTCCTAATTGGCAGTCTTAAATTACAATTCAACCCTATACATGCCAATGGCAGTAACCTGAACTTAGTCAAATTGTGACAAAACTGAAAGTTTGTTATTTACACAGTGGTCCATCCCTTCTTCAACCCCCCCCCCCCCCCCCTCCCACGTAATTAAGAACCTTTCCTCGGAAAGTGAAAAGTTTAGGTATGTATATATCTTTATTCGTACCTGTGTACAATATTATGAACAAATTAAGATAATTAAGGTTACAAAAGTTATAACAGCACTTTTTAATTTGTACACAGATGCTCTATAATGTCACTGATCTTGGATGCTGTTTGTCGATCCACAAATAGATCACATTTCGTGGTTAAAAATTCTCTAACAGCGGTTGCAGTAAGATTCTGAAGGTCGTTCTATCAAATGGTGTATGGAATTTCAAGACAGATGCTCTTGGCATTGATCTACCGCTACTTGTACATTGTAGCTGAGAAGAAGGGCTTTACTGCAGTACCTGGTAAAGTGAGGTTTGATCACTGCAAAATAAATCCTTTCACACACGATGCTGCTTGCATAGAGTACCAGTGTTAATCAGTATATCTGCTATCCTGTAAGTATACTGCTACATGTACATACATACCAGCAGTACCAGTATACTAATTTCCACCTGAATTATCATTAAATATTCATATCCATACAGTAATTTAAAGGGTGACTTCAGTAATATCTCTGTCTGTGGTAAATACCGGTACATTTTGTATTTACACAGCTTGAAGTATTACAATACAAATCAACAAAGCGCCATAATAATTAGTTGATGTACAGCTGAGAATTGACATTCAGATATGCAAGGGCATTGAAAACTTCCTATTTATGCTTTAAAAATCTAAACCTATTCTGGCAACTCTAGCAGAGATCCAAATAATATGGAAGGTGGTCCCTAAATATATACATCCTATAGGATCGTCCAGTTAGATGGCTTCACTTATTTGTAGACAATATTGTAATGATTAATTGATACATTTGTATATCGTCGATTTGGGCAAACTTTCTAGAGCATCAATGTTCATTTTTGTGAATCGATACATCAGTAAAACCCACCAATTAGGCATGTATAGGGCCCTGCACCACCGTATTAGGTTCTGATCTAAAAGTCACAATTTCCTAGGAGCAGCACAATAGGCATTAGCTAGTATTGGCAACAATAGTATCCTAGGTACCTTTTAATGCCTCAAAGCAATATATATGCATTACAAAAAATATTTTTTGGGGAGTTAAAGTTAAAAAAATGCATTTTCTGACGAGTGTTAATAGGGAAATTGTGTGTTATTTCTGAAGATTCGCTCGCTGTAGTGATGCATCTCAATGCATTGGCAATATGACTGATGATATTTCGATTCACAATTTGGCTGCTGATTACAAACCCACATGTGTACTTAATTGGGTTCCCTATTACATGTATTATCTTTGAAAACAGCAAGACTACCTTTCTGTTGAGTCCAAGCACCTTAAAACATTTTTCTTATCTCTGAGGTGGTCTGAGGAACAGTACTTAATACAAAAGCACAGCTCTACTTGACAAATGATAGGTATTTCTAGGTGGTCTAATGTTGTGGTCATTATGTCTTAAAAGTAAATAACACCTGAATGACCATTCCGCACCGCATCAGAGAAGGTTGATCACAGGTATAGTCGAGTGAAAACAGTAAAAAGCTTTGGAATGAAAACATGCAAGGCGAGCCAGGACAGCCTGGTCACTGTCTTCACATTCCAACACCAACGCATTGCCATATCGTTAGAATCACAAAGGGCCTCAATGGGCGAAGTGGACAGTGTCTACTTTGAGGGGGCGTCAAAAAACACGCAGTCCTGCAGGGCTTGCATAGACATGTTTGACCGAAGTGACCTGCATGACGTCTTTAGCATGCTAAGGGTCAGCTGAGACTATATCCTAACAAAACTCATATTTGAACAAAAGTTAATTGAGAGCTAGTATGTTATACTTCTAGCATTTTATCCTTCTGCTGTATTTAATGGCACTAAAGTGAATGAACTACATGTAGTAAGTAGTATTATATATAAACAAGAAAGACCGTCTGATAACAGAAATCCTGCCTGAACCAAAAATTATACTGTCAGCTGTAATTGTACAGTTGGTAAATTCAGAAAAAGAACAGCATTTGACAATCATCATTGGGCTAAGGAAAATGCTTTTCTAAATGCCATTAATTCCTATGAGACTTTTTTTTTTCAAAATACTTTAATTCAGGGACACAGAAAAATGTTCATTTACCACATTACTGTTTCAGAATGCTCAATGCCAACATTTTTTTTTTTGCATAATGGTAAGGTCAATTTCGATTGAGTCACGCACACCACATTAAGACCTACGTTGATGGGTTTGCCACTCCAGGAAAATCGAAAATGCCCTTTTTTTGGTGAAAAAAAAAATATCCTCCATGTGCCCAGTAATATATTTTTTTCTACAGAAAAAGTGCACCCATTCCTTCAATGAGCCACATAGTTATGCAAAAAAGATTTAGAAGCTTAAGGTTTTATAAAAGTTAATAGATAGTTTTATTTATCTGTCGAGAATATGGTAAGGAGTTTGATACAGTATGGTTTAATCCCACCAAATTTCAACTTGTAAGTTTCAACAGGAAAGCATCCTGCAGTCTAGTCTTAGATGACATGTGTATTGAAAGTACTACAAATGGAATCCACTGGGTCATGAATTAGATGTAAACTGTCAAAAGCTTTCTGTTGGAAGAATATATACCGTAATGACATATATTGGTGTGTCCACACAATCATAAGCAATTTCTGTAAATTACTGCCATTATACATATATACTGCTTATTGGACCTTCACTCTGGGACAGTCATGCACCTGAGGATTCACAGATGTTTGTTTCTGACATACAGATACATGTTCCAGGTAATGATGTGTACAAATGATATAAAGATACTCCTCACAAACATACACAAATGAACATACATGCAATATTCGAAGTACATACATCTGACTTTAACTTGACAAAGAGATTTCTGCAAGCACAACTGAACTGAGTGCATGTACCTACATGTATATTTAAATGAATGAATGTACAAGATATATTTTATAGAATATAAGGCCTATATATCAGATATTTTTATATTCTCTGGAAGATATTTTGACTGGTAAGTACAGAAACTGCACATTCCCAAAAATACAAATAAAAGTATTTATGCATTTTTTTGCCAGTAGCTCAATTTTTTTTTTCAAGAATCCTTCATTGTAAATTCTTCCATGATAAGGAACATCGATGTGGCATGTAAATGGGTCTCGTTTTTTTTTTTTTTTTTTTTTTGGATAATAAGAGCAGGTAAGCTCTTAAAACAGATAACATGCATTACTTCTTTCAGTGTCCACTGTCACAAGCACTGTAGGTCGTATTTTCTCATGAACGTTTTATGAACGCTTTTTATTTTTTTATATTTTTTATATTTTTTTTTTTTTTTTTTTTTTTTTTTTAAGGTGTCCAGCTTGATAGCCTAAGGCTGTCTGGACTACCGTCATTTTCATGTTTAATGTAAAATGATAATAATTCTGTTTGAAAA
>JAAUYG010275071.1_pt1 | contig 12700 bp, 13 predicted proteins | sample 7278091 | NCBI WGS metagenome assembly JAAUYG01 (sample SAMN14350201, study PRJNA611818) | marine sediment metagenome | isolation source: surface marine sediment (0.6m) | place: French Polynesia: Moorea | collected 2018-08
ATGCTGGCCATCGCCCGGGCCCTGCTTTTGAACCCGGAGCTCCTGATCCTGGACGAGCCGACCGAGGGCCTGGCCCCGGTCATCGTGCGCGAGGTGCAGCGGCACCTGCAGGCGGTCAAGGACGAGGGCCTGACCATCCTCCTGGTCGAGCAGAGCTTCCACTTCGCCACGGCGCTGGCGGATACCGCCTACGTCCTCGGTAAGGGCCGGGTGCAGTGGCAGGGCGCGAGTGCGGCGCTGGTGGCGGATGCCGAGGTGCAGAAGGCCTGGCTGGGGATTTGAGGCGGGGTGCGGTAGAAGGGAGGTGCGCTGTTCCCGGAACTGTCTGTGCACCGAGTGTTCTGTCCCCGCCATTCCGAAGTGAACTGCGGAGATAGGGGTACTGTTCTTGGATCCTGTTCCCAGGACCCAGAGTCGCTTTCGCAATTGGCCTGAATACGTCGACATGAGTGATCGCAAGATAAAGGAAGCGCTCGAAAGAATGATTGTGCTTGGCCTGGCACAACCCTCCAGTATGGAAGGCTGCACAGGTGGGGAAATCGAAAGGATCGAAAAGAAGTTCTCGGTGATACTTCCTTCGACCTATAAGGAATTCCTCTCCGCCGTTGGGAGATCGGCGGGGGTCTTCATGCAGGGAAGCGATTTTCTCTTCCCTCAAGTGCTCGCCCAGAAAGGCAGTGCGGAGAGGATGTTAGAAGCGTTAGGCAGCGATTTCTCTCTCTCCCCGCAAGACTATGTGTTTCTGGGCCATCAAGGCTATTCGTTTCTTTTCTTCAGAACTGGGCATAATGATGATGACCCTTCGGTGCTTTTGCTGAGCGATGAAGGCACAACAGCCACGGAGGTGGCCAAGACGTTCACCGATTGGCTCTTGGGTTGCGTCGACGATGAAGCAGCCGCACAAGCAGCCCTAAATCGTTCGTGAGACTTGTGAAATCTGAAAATCTGAAATCTGGGGACAGTATACTTGTTTCCGGACCGACCTTTCGCTTCAGGCCAAGTCTTGCGATGTAGTGTACAGGGCTTGAATTGAGTATACTGTCCTCGGATTTCGAGCGGATTTCCCATTACATCCGGTCAGATGGATCGCAAAGCGATTCCATCTGACCGGATAATGCCCTAGCGATAGGTACATTAGTTCTGTGATTGCGCTAATCGTTAGCACCCTAGATGGATCACGATGAGGTACCTGGTGATCGATACCGGGCCTCCGCGAGGCGAGACTTCGATGCCGTGGTGGTTCAGGATTCTCAGGAGGCTACTGCCTCCAGCCAACCCGGACCTCGAGCCATACTTCTCTCGAACGCAGATCTGGTGGTTGGAGATCGACGACGGCGGGATGCCTCTGAGAGAAATAGGATTCGATGAAGACGGCGAGGCAATCGTACTCGGACCCGTGGAGGGAAACTACGGCTTCTTGATCGACGCTTCGGATGATTGGAGTGACTCGAAAGAAGACTCGCCCGAAGCAGCCAGGGACTTCGATGCCGTATGGGACTCCCTCTGGCCCAAGTTCAAGAAACTGGACGACGGCAAACTTTGAACGGAAATCTGTGAAATCTGGGGACAGTATACTTGTTTCGGGACCGACCTTTCGCTTCAGGCTAAGTGTTGCGATGCCGCGTACAGGGCTTGAATTGAGTATACTGTCCCCGGATTTCCTGTCCCCAGATTTCTGCGTACAGAGCTTGAAGTAAGTATACGGTCCCCAGATTTCACCCAGATTTCAGAAGAAGCGATCTCTTCCCCCATGGGGCCCGAGTGCACAAGGCGTTTCCGGAGTGAGCGAGGTTCTGCGATGGAGGTTGTCGAAGTTTGGCTCTTGCTTGGAGCCGAGATACATCAGGACTTCTTGACCGACTATCCCGATCCGCTGCAAGGATTCAGGGAGATCCTCGACCGGTTCACAAGTGCCCAGCGGTACGAGCTCCACCAGTTTCTCGTGGACATGTTGAGCCGCGAGCCCTCGGCACGCGAACTCGCACTACTCTGGAGAGAGTCAGGTGCCAACCTTCTTGTAGTCGAGAGCGATATGCCAAATTTCTTCGAAGTAGTACTGCGGGAACTCGAATCCTCGATCAGCTCAAACGACTGAACAGGGAAATCCGAGGACAGTGTACCCTTTGCGGATGTTCCGGGGTCGGGTGCAGTGGCAGGGGGGCGAGCGCCGAGCTGGCCGTCGAGCAGGAGGTGCGGAAGGCCTGGTTGGGGATTTGAGGCGGGGCGCGACGAAGCCTCGCCGGGCGGCGCGCCTGATCGACATCTGCGCTAGGATGATGGCGAAGACGCGACCGGGAGAGAGGCGACGCGATCCATGACCTTCGAGATCAACGGTCTGGTGCCAGAGCTCTGGTGCTCGGACTTCCAGGAGAGCCTGGCGTTCTATACGGAAAAGCTAGGCTTCGAGGTCGTCCAGCGGCGCGGCGATGATCCGCATGCCTACCTCGGCTTTCGAGGATCGCAGATCATGCTCGCGCACTGGCGCTTCGACGGCAGCTGGGAGCCCTGGTTCCCGGAGCCCATGGCGCGGCCCTTCGGTCGTGGGATCAATTTCCAGTTCATGATCGAGGACGTCGGCGGCCTGCACGACCGCGTCGTCGCGGCCGGCGTGGAGCCCTTCCTGGCGCTCCACACGGCCAGCATCTGGAGGACCGACAGGATGGACAAGCGACAGCAGTTCATGGTCCTGGATCCCGACGGCTACCTGCTCAGGTTCTCGGAAACCCTGTCGCACCGGCCGGTGGGGCAGGTCGACATCGATGCGCTCGACGCCACCTACGGCGGCGGCGAATGACGGTCTTTGCGGGTCCCCTGCGGGACCTTCGAAGCATCGCCTCTCCAGGACGGGACTTATGGGGACAGTACTTAACTCGAACCTTGGACGCCAAACCGCAACAACTGATGTAAGGCGGAAACGTGATCGGGAACCAGGTATGCTGTCTCCGCAATTCACTCCCGAGTTCTCCGCAGGCGTATTCGCACTTCTCCAGGGCGAGTCGGGCGCCAACCTTCTTGTTGTCGAGAGCGATACATCGAAGTTCTTCGACGTAGTGCTACCGGACCTCGAAGCCTCCATCAGCCCGAAGGTCTGAACCAGCCCCAGCCCTTCCGGATCACGCCAGACGCGGCGCTCGGACCCGCCTCGGCCCATTGCGGTCGCTCACTCCGTGGCCGTGCCCACCGCGAAGCTGGTCAGCTCATCGAGGAGATTGCCGTAGAAGGCCACATCCCCCTCAGGGAAGGCCAGGCCGTGGCGCTTGAAGATCGTGTTGTAGAGATAGTCGGCGGTGTTGTAGGCGATCCAGACCTTTCCCTCGGCATCCTGGTAGACGATGGCCTTGGGCGGGAAATCGATCCCCGCGACCGGGTTCTCGACCATGAAGGGCGTGCCGTACTTCGGGTTTCCGACCGAGACGACCACCGACGGGGGCATCTCGCGCTCATATTCGCTCGCCGCGGCGCCATGATCGAATCGCGGAAAAACCTTCATTCCGCGTTTGCGCGCGGCCTCTTCGAAGCGCTCGGCCGTCTGCGTCACCGAATAGGGGCTGCTCTTCTTGCGGATCCCGTCGTCGGCGAATGCCGTCGTGACCCCCAGCAGGGAGAGCAGGGCCGCGAACACCAGGGTCTTCATCGAGTTCCTCCTCGCTCCGGTCGAACCGCCACGCCTGTCCAAGTCGTAAGATCTGGGGAGACCGTGCTCTTATCTCCAGCCCTTTCTCGTCCCTACAATGCCGGCCTCGGCGAACAGAGTGTCCAAGGGTCCAGGGCTTCCCTTCGTCGAGCCTGGACCCGCGCCCGTTGTGGCGCAGAAGAACAAATGTGCGGTCCCGGGCGGGCAAATCTGGGGACAGGCAAATCTAGGGACATGGGCTTGTTGATAGGGGCTTGTCGACAGGGGCTTGTCGACAGAGCCGCGGCAAACCCGGGACTGTCGGCAGGCCCATGCCCCCCGGATCTATGACGGCGCCTTCCGCTTTGGCGAGGCCATGAGCAGCAGGCCGGCGGTCACCAGGGCGAGGGCGACGACGAGCCCCAAGGTGACCTCCGCCGAGAGGAGCAGGACCGAGAGGGCGGTCGCCGTCAGAGGGCTGAGGGCGAGGAAGGCGGTCACGACCGCGGCGTCGAGCGCGGCCAGGGCGTAGAGCCACAGCAGGAAGCCGAGGCCGCTCGACAGCCCGATGAAGGCGATCAGGGCGAGCGTTGCGGCGCTCCATTCCGCGGGCGACTGCGACGGGGCCTCCAGCAGGCCCATCAGTCCGAGCGGCAGGAGCGAGGCCGCCATCGCGATCGCGCTGACCGCCACCACGCCGTGGGCCTCGAGATAGGGACGGTAGACGCAGGCGCAGAGGGCGCCGGTGAGGGTCGCCCCGCCGGCGGCCGCGAAGCCGACCAGGTCCGCCGCCGTCGTCTCTCCGGCGAAGGCCTCGGCGCCGAGCAGGGCGGCGATGCCCAGGAGGGTCAGGAGGATCGCGCCGAGCTCCCTGGCGCCGAGTTCCGGGGCCCCGAGGCGCGCGCGGGCGGTCAGCCAGCCGACGGCGACCGTCATCAGCGGCAGGGTCGCGAAGATCAGCGCGACCCGCGCCGAGCTGGTGTAGAGCAGCGCGACGTTGAGAAGCGCGATCAGGACGCCGAACTGCCCGATGCCGATCAGCGCCACGGGGATCAGGTCGCGCCCGGGAACCGGCCTCGCCTTTCCGAGCAAGACGAGGACCAGAAGGAAGGTCAGCGCGATCGCATAGCGCAGGAAGCCGAGCCGTCCCGCGCCGACCTCGGCGACGACGGCCTCGGTCGCGACCAGGGCGGCGCCGACCTGGACGCCGGTCGCCGCCGCGGCGGCCAGCGCCGGCTTCAAAGATCGCGGCCCCAGGTCTGGCCCACCAGGTCCTTGCCGAAGCTGTGATGCGGCGCCTCCTCCAGGAGCGTGAAGCCGGTCGCTTCGTAGATGCGCCGCGCCGATTCGAGCACGTCGTTGGTCCAAAGCACCATCCGCTTGTATCCCTTCGCCTGGGCGAAGCTGATGCAGGCCTGGACCAGGCGCCGGCCGAGCCCGAGGCCGCGCGCGGAGGCGTCGACGTAGAGCAGGCGCAGCTTGGCGGTCTCGTCGTCCTGGCGGACCAGGAAGACCGATCCGACGATCTCGCCCTCGCGCTCGGCGACCCAGCAGCGCTCCCGCCCCGGGACGAAGTCGCGGACGAAGCTGCCCACGATCTCGGAGACCAGCGCCTCGAAGCTCCAGTCCCAGCCGTACTCCCTGGCGTAGAGAAGGCCCTGCTGATGGACGATGTAGCCGAGGTCGCCCGGCTCGGGATCGCGCAGGATGAAGGTCCGCTCCGCCGGCCCGTCGCCGAGAAGCCTGCGGATCCGCGACATCGCGCCCACGAGCTGCGCCTGCTCCCGCTCCGTCAGCCCCTTCAGCAGATCCGCGACCTCGCGCGCCGAGGCCGCGTTCAGGCCGTTGAAGACGGCGCGCCCCTGCGCGGTCAGCGAAAGCGTCAGCCGCTTCGCGTTCTCCGGCGCGGGCGCGCGCTCGATCAGCCCGTCCCGTTCCATGCCCGAGAGAAGGCGGCTGAGATAGCCGGCATCCATCGCCAGATCGCCCGCAAGCTCGGTCGCGGCCGGCGGCGCGTCGCCCGGGGTGTTGGCGATCTCGTAGAGGATGCGGACCTGGGACAGGGAGTAGTCGGAGTCCAGCATCCGGTCGTTGAGGGCGCCGACCAGCCGCGTGTGGAAGCGGTTGAAGCGGCGCACGGCGGCGATCCGGTCGTCGGGAACGGAGAACGGCCCTTGTCGCTTTGTCATGATTGACGTTCGCATTTATATATTGCTTTTGTCAACATAGGGCGGCCGACCCCAGATCCGGGTCGAAATCCGGGCCGAAATCCGAGGACGGCGTCATGATCGTCACCGCATTCGTCGAGAGCCCCAGGGGTCGCAGCGCGAACCGCGGGTACGACGAGCGGCCCGGGGCCCATCTCGGATCGCCGCCATCGAGCGCTGCGAGACCAGGGTCTTGGACGCGGCGCCGCGATCGGACGTGACGCGCTCCCGTGCGAAACCGCACAGGAGCGGCGGTCGATCTCTGCTCTGATGGCGGGGAACGGGCCGGGCGCCCGGTCTGCAGGCGCAGGCGGCGCGCGGGTTCGCGGTGAGGGAGGTGTCTCGCAATGTACGCCCCGATCAGAGTCTCGATCCTGATCTCTGTCCTGCTCGCCCTGCCCCTTTCCGCCCAGTCCGCCAGCCTGACCAAGCTCTCGGAGGTCAAACGGGGGGCGGTGTCGAAGCTGTCCGTGGCCGGTCTCAACTTCGGCAACTCCGGCCTCTTCGTGACCGCGGTCCGGGACAGCGAGAGGAAGCTCCGGCTGCTCCTCTGGGCCGCGGACGCCGCGGGCCGGGCCGAGGTCCGGGCGGTCCACACGACCGAGGGGACCATCAAGGAGGTCTCGGCCAGCGTCCTTACCGGAAAGCGTTTCGCGACCGCGCTGCGCGACAGCCAGGACCGGCTCCGGGTGATCGCCTGGCAGTCCAGCGAAGACGGCAGGTCGATCACGCGCCTGGGCACGGCGACCGGCCCCAAGGTCCGCAGGGTCGCCGCCGCGACCGGTCCCGACGGCCTGGTCTTCGTCGCCGCCCGGGACTTCGGCGGCAAGCTGATGGTGAGCGCCTTCCAGGTCGCCGGCGACTCGGTGGTCCCGGCGGGTCGCGAGACCTACGGCGGGGTGAGCGTCGTCTCGGCCGTGACCGGGACCACCCAGGGCACCGCGATGCGCGACAGCGCGGGTCGGCTCCGCCTGATCCACTTCTGGAGCCCGCTCTTCAGGGGCGGCCTGGGCACCGGCGGCGCCATCTCCGACGTCCGGATCGGCGCCGACGGCAGCGGCTTCTCCGGCGAGTGGTTCACCTTCTCCATCGACAACGGCCCCTCCGCCGTGCGGACCGGCGCGGGATGCACCGGCCGCCGCATGATCGGCCATGGCCGGGGCAAGCTCATCGGCTGGAAGCTGAAGAACACCTCGATCCAGGCCGACTTCGACCGCACGCGCGAGAAGCAGCTCACGGGCTTCGGCGGCATCGCCAAGAAGGCCGACCTGGTGTTCCTCGGTCGGCGGGGCCGGCTGGTCACGGCCCACCTCGGCTTCGACAACTTCTGCCGGCTGCTTCAAAGGGACCAGGGCAAGCCTCGCCTTCAGCTGACCGTCTGGAAGACCTTCGCCCGCGACGACGCCTTCATCAAGGCCACGGACGGGCACCTCGGCGGCGACTACACGGAGCTCGGGATCACCGAGATCAAGGGCTCCGGGAACCAGGATCGTTTCGTCGTCGCCCTGCGGGGCACGAACGGAGAGCTGAAGGTCACGGTCTGGGGCGTCGCCGACTGACGCCAGGCAATGCGGGAGGAACGAAGGCATGACCATCCGGCCGTTCGGGCAGAGCCCCCACCCTGCCGCCGCGCTCGCGGACAGGTTCCGCTGCGGTGTCGGGGCGCGTGCGCGGAACCGGCGGCGGACAGCGAACTGCGGAAGACCCGGTTCGGGTTTCGAGGTCGCATCGGCATCGCGCCGCGGGGCAAAGACAGCTCCGATGCTTTCCCATACCTCCGCTGTTGGTCGTCTCCATTCTTATTTCGGGAGTAGCTTTTCTATGGTGTTGCGGCTTGTGAAATCCGGCCGATCCGGATCGCGTAACTTGGCGGGGAACGACACTTATCGGAAGTCGCGGGCGCCTGTTTTCATCGAACAGGGCCAGGATTGCAACTCAAGCATGAATCAATTAGGATCAGTTTCTTTAAGATTTGAATTTCCTAACGCATCCGGAGTTCAAATCATGGGCATTCGTTTACTTGTGGTTGCAGCGCTGTTCTGCATCCTGACGGGCTGTGCCAAGTATCGAGTCACGATCGCCGACTCGGACCCGACCGACATCCAGCACAAAGAAAAGACGATGCACGCCTACCTTTGGGGCGCGTACAAGGCGCCCTTGGTACTGGAAGCCGAGTGCGAGGGAGAAGGGGTCAACGACGTCGAGATCGTCGACAATCTCGGTTACGACCTCTTGAGTTTGATCACGCTCGGAATCTGGAAGCCGGTCGACGTGCGCTACCGGTGCAAGGCGCCCAACGGGTCGGGATCGACCCCCTTGCCGGTTCCGAACACCCAATGACGACACGAAACTAGGCACGGGCGAGCGGCCACGGGCCCGCGCTCGCGCTGCGAGAGCGCGACGGGAGGGAGAGGCGATATGGAAAGGCGATTCTTCACGCCTTCTGACAAGGTCGAGGTCGGCCGGCATCAGTCCTACAGGCACAGCATCGAGGGCAAGTACGCCTTCGAGAGGTACCAGGGCGGCGACGGCGGCGCGGAAAAACTCGCGGCCTACAAGAACGTCACCAAGGAGCTGCAGGCGATCATCGCGGAGTGCATAAGCTCCGGCAAGGAACTGCGTGTCCAGGGGAGCTCCTGGTCGCTCAGCAAGGTGGGCCTGGCGAAGGACCGGCTCCTGAACTCCAAGATGCTGCGCCTGCTGCGCTTCAGCCTGCCGCAGGAGGTCGTCTCCCCGCAGTATCAGGGAGACCACGGAAAGCTGAGGTTCCTGGAGTGCGGCGAGTCGATCTCCGTCATCAACCAGATGCTGTTCAGGGAGAAGCTCTCCCTCAAGGCCTCGGGGTCCAACAACGGGCAGACCTTGGCCGGCGCCCTGTCCACGGGCACGCACGGCGGCGCCTTCGATTTCGGGGCGATACCGGATTTCGTGGTCGGGCTGCACCTCGTCACCGGCCCGTCGAAGAGCGTCTATCTGCAGCGGAAGTCCGCCCCCGTCGTCCTGAAGTCCTTTGCCGACAGCATCGGCGCGACCTTCGAGGAGGACGACGACCTCTTCAATTCGGCGCTGGTCAGCTTCGGTTGTTTCGGAATCATTCAAGGCGTGATGATCGAGACGAGAGACCTCTTCCTTCTTCACGCAACCCGCTTCTTCCACCCCTACGATGACGGGCTGAAGAAGGCGATCTCCACGCTGGATTTCTCCGGGATCGATCTGTCCAAGTCGAAGATGCCGGCATCGGCGCCCAAGGACCGGCCCTATCATTTTCAGGTGTTCTTCAATCCCAACGAGAAGCTGCCGCCCGAGCGGGCGTCGGTCCTCATGATGTTCGAGGACGACTGGGACAAGTGGAAGGACAGCTACGTGCCGCCCGAGTGGGACGAAGGCGAAGCCGGACCGGGCGCGGCGGCCCTCGAGGTCGTCGGTGCGATCTACGACAATCTGCCCAGCGTCCTCACGCCTCTGATCCTGCCGATCCTGAACGGTCAGATATCCGATCAGCTCAAGGCCTACTATCATCCCGCGCTGATCAAGGACCTCTTCCGGGGCGAGAAGATCGAAGGCAAGCTGCTGGTGTCGGGGACCTGCGTCCCGATGTCGAGGGCGCTGGAGGCGCAGCAGATCGCCTTCGACACCTACAAGAACTTCGACACCTTGCTTCCCGTCATCATTTCCTCCCGCTTCATCAAGGGAACCAAGGCGCTGCTCGGCTTCACGAAGTTCGACCACAACTGCACCATTGAGGTCGACACGATCAACACGCCGAAGTCGCGGGAGTTCCTGAACCTGGTGCGAAGGAACCTCGAACAAGCCGGCATCCCCTTCACCCTTCACTGGGGGAAGATCGAATCCTTCCTGACGCCCACCCGCTTGCAGAACATCTATGGAGGCGACCTCACGCGCTGGCGTCAGAGTCGGGACAAGCTGTTGGAGAATGACGACGTGAAGAAGCTCTTCACGAACGACTTCATGACCCGCGTCGGACTGGCCTAGATTCCCGGAGGCGCGCGCCATCAAATGGGTCAGTTTCAGCGCTCCTTGGTATGAGACCCGGGATGGCCGATGACGATCTGTAAGAGGCTCGGTTTCCGCTGCCTGGGTCTCGTGCTGGCCTTCTGGGCCGGAACGGCGGCGGCGCAGTCCTACCCGCCCGGCCTGAGCGACGCGGCCAGAGCCAAGTTCGAGACCTACGACGCGAGGATCGCCGCGGCCATCCGGGACAGCAAGGCGAGCGGCATCGCGCTGCGGGAGCTTCCCAAGGCCTTTCCCAAGGACTACGCGCTGGCCATCCTGCGCGACGTCTTCGGCACCGACTGGGCGGCGATCCGGGAGTACGCCGACGCCGCGCTGGTGGCCTTGCCGCGGGTCGAGCCGCCGGCGCAGCTGGCGGCCGAGCCGGTTCGTCTGCTCGAGGCGGGGGACGGCGAGCGCAAGCTCTTCGACTCCCTGGCGGCGGCACCGGCCTTCGAGGAGGGCCTGGCGACGGCGCGGATGTGGAACCCGGAGAGCGTCGCGACCACAGGGGCCTCTGCGATCCTGGCGCTCACTTCGGCCGAGGAGGTCGCGCACCATGCCATGACCTCGGGCTTCGCGTCGCGCCGCCTGGTCAGGTCGACCTGGCGGGACCGCGACGCGCTGGTCCTCTACGAGGGCGGATGGGTCTTCGCGATGACCTACGTCCGGACCCCGCGCGGCCTGATCGTCGCCAGCGACCTCGGCCTCTACGAGCGATAAACCGCAAGGCTGGCGGGCGGCGGGGGTATCCTAGTGCGATGGTTCCCAAGTTCATTGCATCTATGACCGGAAAAGCGAACCTCCGGGCGGCCTCGCAGGCCCCTCGGCCGTCGTTGCGCGGCTCTCGTGATGCGCCAGCATCATCGCGACCCCCGCGCCTTGCCAACGACAAGGATCTGCAGAGATTAGATGACTAGACTGCGTGTGATGCCGAGTTCGAAGCCAACAGGGTTCCGGCCCCTGAGCCACGTCGTTGCCGAGCATTCGAGACCTGCCGCCTCGTTTCGCGGGTTCCGTCGTTCGGGCGGCAAAGGCATGGCGCGAGTGGTTCAAGCCCTATCGGCTCTGGCGGTCTTGGCCTCGGCTTCGGCCTTCGCCGCGGAAACCTGCGATGACCCCACGACCTCGAACGTGAGCCATCAGCTCTTCCTTCGATGGGCCTTCACGGCCTCCCCGCCCTACAACCGCACCTTCAGACTCGCGACGGGCAGATTAGCGGCGGGCGAAGCGAGACCGAAGACGAAAGCGGTCGTTGTCGGCCCCGAACTCATCGAGAGCTTTGATCTCAGCTTCGTCACGGAGTACCTGGTGCTATCGCACGCGCCGAAACTGTCGGGCTGGTTCCCTGTCGCCGCCGTCGACGGCGAACCCGAGGCGCGGCTCGCGGAGATCTGGAAAGTCACCGAGCGGAACGGGTGGCGGCCGAACCTCGTCTTCCTGCTCGACGCCGGGAAGGACGGGCGGGAAGGCGTTTTCGCCGAGGGACTGCGCGCGCGGCTGGCAGCGGCCGAAGGAACGCAGGCCGAAGAGGTCGACGAGTTCCAGCCCGTGCCAGGCTGCAAGATCGAAAGGCACCGGGCGGGACGAGAGATCCGAAACACGCTGGGAACGATCTCGGCGCGCCTGGACAACCGACAGCGTGCGGCCTGCATGATGACGACCGTGATGACTCACTACGGCTTTTCCAACGCCACCGCCGTGTTCGAGTCCGATGAACTTATACGTGGACCCAGAAATGGGAGGTACGCCCCCAACATTAATCACCGACCGCTTTATCCGCTCTACGGGCGGCGCGGCGGCGAAACGGGCGAGAGCATCCCCCTGGGCGCGACGCGCTGCGAGGCGATCGAGGTTCTCGGGCGCTAGAGCGGCCCGAGCCTCCGCCACCGAGATCCGGAGAAAGGACACCTCGGGGCCCGGCGCCGGGCCTGGCGGGAGACCGACCGCGTCCCGAGCCGCGCGGTGAAGGACAACTGGGTCTGCGGCGGCCGGGTCGCCGGCCTCCTCGAAGCCGCGGCATCGACGGGCTAGGGCCAGGCGCGCTATGCTCGGCGTCGACAGGTCCCTTGGCGAAGCAGGGTCCCATGAGCGACGCCGGCACCAGGCCCCGCACGAAGGCCCGGCCGAAGGTGGATCGGCCGCGCATGCACAAGGTCATCCTGGTCAACGACGACTACACGCCGCGGGAGTTCGTCGTCGCCGTCCTGAAGGCCGTCTTCGGCATGGGCGAGGACCGCGCCTACGCGGTCATGATGACGGCGCACCAGCGCGGCGCCTGCGTCGTCGCCGTCTACGCCAAGGACGTGGCCGAGACCAAGGCCGGGCAGGGCACCGAAGCCGGCCGTGCCGCCGGCTATCCGCTGCTCTTCACGACCGAGCCGGAGCAGTAGGGCGGCCGCCCTGTTGCCTTGGGGTCGCGGGAGCGCTAGCACTTGATCCCTGGGAACCCGGCCGGGAGGGGGCTTGGCATGCTGGAACTCTACACCGCGCCGGAGACCTGCGCCCTGGCCACGCACATCGTGCTGGAGGATGCCGGCGCGGACTACCGGCTTCACCGCGTCGACTTCGGCAAGGGGGAGCAGCGCAGCGCGGACTTCCTGGCGGTCAATCCCAAGGGCCGGGTCCCGGCCCTGGTGACGGCGCGGGGCATACTCACCGAGACGCCGGCCATGCTGGCCTTCCTGGCCCAGTCCTATCCGGAGGCGGGGCTCGCGCCCCTGGACGATCCCTTCGCCTTCGCCCGGCTCCAGGCCTTCAACAGCTACCTCTGCGCGACCCTGCACGTCGCCCACGCCCACCGCATGCGCGGGCAGCGCTGGGCGGACGAGCCGGAGGCCATCGCCGCCATGCAGCGCAAGGTCCCGGA
>JAAUYG010031046.1_pt1 | contig 12698 bp, 12 predicted proteins | sample 7278091 | NCBI WGS metagenome assembly JAAUYG01 (sample SAMN14350201, study PRJNA611818) | marine sediment metagenome | isolation source: surface marine sediment (0.6m) | place: French Polynesia: Moorea | collected 2018-08
ATGTAACTCTGCGATGTTCGTCCATCCGTCTGTCCGTGGAAAACCCCACCACCTCTGGGCAACTCATGCAATTTTTAGCAACTTTCATTTTTGCGGATTGTGTGTGCAATTCTTTTTTTCACTCCAAAAAAACATTTTCAACTTTCCAAAATGCTGAGCACGCATAAGACAATGCTACAGTCAATCTTTCTGCCCCTGGGAAGGCTAAGTGTCAGAACTGTGCAACATTTCGCCAAAAAAAACCATCCAGAACTTGACTTTCTTTTTTCTTGAGGTGGGAAAAGTTGTGCTGCAAAAATGCGCCTTCACAATTGCCAGCAATGACAATAGAACAGGCGTTGGATGGACGTTTTTGTTGTCCTTGTCTTGTCAGCTGAAGGCGATGAGGAATGTTCAGGTGTTCCCATGCTGTGGAAGGTTGTTGCCACGAGGGAAAATCCAAATTGTCTCCAACGAGTATATATATGTTGCCGTGACGACGACGACTACAAACCTCTTTTAAAAGTTTCTGCCTGTCTGCAGACTTTCCCACATGGCACACAAGTCCAGTCACAGACAGGTTTTTTGACTTTAGAGCTTCAACAGCCTTGTCGACGTTTTTCTGCTTCCTACTGCTTACAACGACGTGCGCACCATCCTCTGCTAACTTCTTGGCAATGGCAAAACCGATTCTGTAAATATAAACATGACAACAGGAACTTCAAGAAGAGACTTCCCACAACGAGACACGACTTTGCCCTTTTAGAAAAAGACAAAGTGAGGGGCTTGCTTCCCTTGAATTTGGGTAGGCGAGTTCTTGAACGTCTCCTTTGTCAGAATGTCTCGCCTTCACATGCTTCAGTGACAGTTCGGCGTCACTCACCCACCTGGCAGAAAACATTGAGATCGGCTCCAATAAAGACGACCCACAGCAACATTTTACACATAATTTGAGATTTCTAGGACTTATCAATATTCCGCCTGCAGTGGCCAAGTGAGTTTGAGCGTGCCTGGCGATAACACCAGATACAGGGGGTCTGCTGTTGACGGTAGCCTCCTCAGTCCGTTGTAAACGGATCACAATGGGCCACAGTTTCAACTTCCAGGTGGCTTCAAAAGAACGGCCTTCATGCAGATAGGAGAAAATGCGAACATAAAACAGGACATGATGTGGGACACAATATGCCTGTTGAATTTTTAACTGCAATATTTTGGCAAACAAAGGTACACATCTTCGTTGAGTTCTTTATCTTGTGTTTGCTGCACTGCCCAACCAAGCTGCCCATCCATAATCCATGCCCACCAGGGTGGCAACAGGCAACACCTCCGCTAGCCAACAGATCTCCACACAGCCTTGGTGTGAAAAAGGGTCTTGACACCCCACGTTTCAGATGTACCACCCTCCCTAACAAAGGTTGCATCCACCAGTGGGAAAAAATATAGAATCTATATGCAGTACAGCCTTTAGAATATCAACCAACCCTTCTGTTGACGCTGTGACAACTGCAACTTTTCCAGACAATTTCTTGCCACCAACGGCAGCTGTTGCTGCAGCTCTCACAGAGCCCAAAGAAGCGTGACACGCTTTCACTGCACGTCCACAAACAAGCATTTTGTATGGAGCTTATTTTGGCAGCTTAAGGTTTGAATATCGTCTTCCAATATGTCGCTAGAATCAGTTTTTTTCTTCGTTGTCCCCTCAAACTTTGACAAAATTAGTTAGCGCCAGGTGGTTGTGCTATCCTGTGCGACGACGGCTAAAATCTCGGTTGGTTAGTTAGTTTGCTTAGTTATTATGTCTTGATTCTTTATGTCCACAACCTGTCTTATAACTGACTTACCAGACCAATTTTTCGTACAGACTGTTGTGTGATACAGTTTCGAAAAGAAGCTTGAAATATTCTCTTATGAATCGTATACAAAGGTGTGTTCTTCACAAAGAAACTTACTCCACCTTTTGCAGGTGCTAACGAGCCTATTTTTGCCAGCTTTGGTCCAGGTGGTTTGAGATCCAAACATGTATCTTTACTGAATTGTAGAAGAATTGTCTTTTTCCAATTTTCTGGTGGAATAAAATTTCCCAAGTTTTAAAATTTAAATTCCAGTCAACCATTATCATGAACTGTTTGCAGATCCCTTCCAGAGACAGGTTTAGGGAGTTGCTTGTTCTTCTGCAGGCAAAGGGGAGATTGGGACATTTTTGCCTGTGGCCAAATATTTGAATGCAAAATTCATGTGGATGCAGATGTGAGGTGTATTATTGATCTTGCCTGGGTTATGTATAGAGAGTGTGCCTAAACCAAGCCACTTTTTTTAAAGCCCACCCCTGGCTCAATTCTTCATGACATATATACACAGTGATTTGCTTATTTTTCCATTGCAACAGTACAAATGGGATATATAAATGTATGACAGTTTTACTTGAATTTTTTATTTATCCACAGCAAAAACCCCCAAAAAGTGAAGGGGGTAGTGGCTCAGTTTTCAAGCATATGTCCCCAAACTGAGCTACTGGTGTTAATTAAGTGATCCACTTATTTTCTTTTGCAATTTTCTTTTGTTAAAAGTTTTTTTTTTCTATTTCAAATGTCTATTTTAAGGCAAAAACAAACTCTTTTGAGATTTAATGCTTTTATAATTTAAGAAAATCACTAAAATTAAAATTCTGTGACTGCTTCTGTACCCTATATTAGTGACCATTGTGACTAAGATTGGGTACTTTTGAACAATGTCCTATCTGTACTTAAATTGCTGCTTAAAATCAATGATTTTTACAGCAAACAAATTCAATACAGCTAGGCCTACCTTAATGTTCTGAAAGTTTCAATACCAATGAGCAAAGAACTGCAAAAACATTTAAAAAACCTTTTTCCCATTGTATTTAATAGGGAAATAAGTGATTTTCAAGACCCCTTAAAGAGATATAATTCTGTCTGATTTCTTGCCCTTTAGCACATAGAATCCATCTTAAGTTGTTTTTTATTTCTGACTTGTGTGACATTTTTTGAGAAAAAAAACTATTTTCAATTCCTTCTGATACTTTTTAACTGAATTATCAACCAAAACTCAGCTAAAAATAAGCAGCTCAGTTTAAGCACACTTGTGGCTTGGTTTCAGAGTACATTCAAATTCATTAGTTAACTGACTTCAATAGCACCCTGTGACTTCTTTATATGCAACAATGAGATACCTTTTTCACTTTTCTAAAGTTTAACAATTTCTCTCTTTGTCAAAACTAAAAAAGCCTACTTGGCTTGCTTGCAAAAATTTTACCAGCCTTATTAGAAAAATATCCAGATCCCCATTTAAGCAAAGCAACTCAATTTTAAGTGAAAATTTGACCTTTAGTCATACATAAAATGAACCACACAGAAGATATCTTATGAAATTCACATAACTTCTTGTATATATTCATCAGCACCTTCAAGATACATAAAACCTTATCTGAAAAAACTACAAAACTCTACTTTTAGTGAGCTCTGTTCACCAGTGGCTCAGTTTAGGAGTTTGCATGGCTCAGTTTAGGTGCACCCTCTATATGGTGTGACTGAGGAGGGATTTTGAGCAAAAACAGTTGGTCAAAAGTTTTTTAGTTTTTGAATGATGGCCATTTTCATAAAATTTTTTTGAAATGTGTTTCTGATGTTTTCTCCCAGAAACAACATGATCTGATCAAAGCTGAGACAGGGAATGGAAAAAGCCAGTAGACCTGGTTTTCACTGAATACTGTTTGTGCAACTGGGGTCTCTGTTCTTTAACATGGATTTGGGGGAGATTTTGTTGACAGCAAAAATGTACAGTCACAGCTGTACTTGCATTGTTCATGGGTTGTAAAAAGTGTACAGGGGTGCAATACAAGTTCTCTGTTTGGTTTAAATTGAAGAAATTTTGACTTTGCTTTCATGGTGCTTGGAAATGGCCACAATTAATTCAGTTGTATGCACCCCAGGGGTGGATTCCTTGAAACTGTGTCTCAAAAAGCTAAAAAATTGGACCATTTTGAGTGACTTTATCCCTACTTTGGTTCAATTCTTCATGATCTCCAACTACTACTCACTTGTAGGTGAAATCTAAGGACAGTGTTGAATAATCCAGACTGGCTGGCCAGTCTAAGCTTCATTGTGCCAAAAGTGTGTGATGATAATTTTGTTTCTTTGTTTCCCAAGTTTACAAATATATCAGGGAACAGAACAGGAAACCTGGAGACTTGTACCAGGGAGATCTTTGAAAACAGCAGCCTTGCTTGCAGCTGCTCAAGCTCAATGTGCAGAGTGTACTTGTAAAGCTGTCAGCAAAACCAAGGGCATACCATTACTTTAGGCCACATGAACAAATCCTAATTATTATGTACTGGAGGACATCCTGGTTGTCAAATTGCAGACATCCTTAGAAATTCATTGCCACATTTTGATGAGTACATTCACTCCATTTTATTCTTATTGCTGTGTTCATGACTATTTGACAACAGACATAGATTACGTGGCCTCAAAGAACTCCATGTCAATTTCAAACTTTGGCCAATATTCATTGTAGGCTTGTATCAGAACATTGAGCTCATTTTTCAACCATTTCATATTTATATATGATCCCTCATTATTTACCACTTGCATGTTGATGTGATCTCACAATGCATAAAAACCTTGGCCCCAAAAACCCTCATTTCAGACAAAGACCAAAAAATTTTGAACTCATTTTAGGACTTTACTTTCACTTGTACTTCACACTGTATGCCTATGATTGCTAATCATCACACACAAGCATGTTAAAGCTCACCTCACATATTGATTCTGGGCCCCAAGTCCCCCAAATGGAAAAAAAATTGTGCTTTTTCAAAAAAGCTTTGAGACTTTGGATACAAAATTTGTTGAATGGCAATGCAGTGTGTTTGCGGTTAATTTTCATGTGCATTGATTGTTTTAATGCAAGTTTACTTTTCATGCAATTTGTTTCTGCAAAAAGGAAGTGTTTGATCTCTTGACACCATTTATCAAACCAAATAAGAAACCAACCAAAAAAAAAAGAATGCTTGGTCGCATTGTGTTGTTCTTGCTTCACCCGCAACTGGGTGCAGAGAGAAGATCTGCATGGTCTGATTTCCTTGGAACAGCATTTCAATTTGGCCAGAATCTGAATGGCATTCAAAATGGCATGAAACATGCAGAAATGCCAAAAACACAAAAGTGAAAAAGGGTGGGGGAGCCTGCAACATGTTTTCTGAATTTGGTCATGTGACACAAAAAAATGTTTTTGTGTTTGTTGACTCAGACTCGAAATGCCAGCTCATAACTCAGACTGATTTTTCATGAATCCAATCCACTGGATGAACAAGGTTTTCGCAGGGAGAAGAAAATGTCTGTTTGTTTTTGTTTGACGTTCTTCAAAAAAAATGGGAGAAGGGAGAGAATCAAAAAGAAAAAGAAAAGGAAGAAAAACAAAACAAAGACTGTTAAATCCAGTTCTCAAAGAAATATGGGCCCACATGTTGCGTTTGCGCTGAAATCCCGAACCTGGAATCGTCCTTCAGACGTGCCATACTGTCAATGATTACATGCAGTTTGATTGGTACTGACTTCGAATGACAATAAGCAGAAAAGTGATAGTGGAGGTCCAGGTCTCTCTGACATTGGTCACTCCATTAGCACACGACCCCTGACCTCTCTGGCAGCTCCAATGGACTGAAACATTGACATATTGGGTCAGTTTGTGAAATATGGTTCCCAGGGGAGTCTCATCAATTGATGGCTATCTGGTTAGCATTTGAGTGTGGTCAATGTCTGCATAAGCTGGCAGTGACCACTGATGAAATCTGAGATAGTGGGAGGTGACACTCGAAGCAGCTGGTCCAGCGAAATGCAGAGCAACCGCTGGTTTGCCGGCGCACAATGTTGGTTTCCACATGTGTCTTTCTGGAGAAAGCTTGTGATGGTCAGTTGAGGGAAAACGAAACACAAACAAACAAATGTTCTTTGAACGACAAAAATTACACGCAAGGCTCTCACATTGAATCACGTCCACTAGAGAGTCCCGACGACAGCGAAAACTGAGACAGGAAAGGAAATCGAAGCCGTCTTTTTGCGCTTACTCAATTTATTCACGGACGGGACTGCCCCTCCGTCTGACATTTGGCCGCAGGTGGCGGGGGCTTGGCCGCTATAGATTGCAGCAGATAACCCGGTCACCCTGTCATCCCTGTGCTGGCCATCTCATCACACTATCTGGGTACTCGGCCTATTGCTATTCATAAGCTCACTTTTCAATGGTCATTGAATGGTCATTCTATGGTTCATTATGGTCCAAACAGAGTGATTACCCCGCCGCAACTGTCGCACACCCTCCGCTATCACCGCGGACCATCTTCTGCACTTTACTGAACCGAGACTGAAACTCCCATCCAGTATGGATCCCGGATCTTAATTGATGACAAATTTTCATCCACTCGCCACTTGGCCAGAAGACAGTCCATTTAGTCGCAAGATAAGTGTCTAATTACATGCATATTGAGAGTGGTTTTGTCTCTGCACAAGGATTTGTCACGTAAAGAGATAAAATCTGTTCTTGTCAAAGCTTTTGCAATCAAACTCGGAGGAATCTTGAAGGGGGGATAAGGAAAAACTGAGAGAAAAAGAAGTCAAATATTCTTCACTAGTCGATTGTGCCATCTCGTGGTCCAAAGGAACACTACGACAACACATTTTCAGCTCTCAAATTTCTGTCAAATTGTTCACATTTAGGAAAGCAACAGAATAAAAAAAACGCATCTGGTTTCTTTGTTCATTGAGCCATTTTTTGTGAACTGCAAAAAGGGAAATTTCAATGTGACAGAACGAACAGAAAGCTGGTCTCCCTTCACGAAGTTGCGGAGGCATGGTGGCATTCAGAAGTATATATGTATCAAAGAATCAAGCGAATCCGTACACGGGGCAAGATGGTTGTTTCTTTCTCTGTTCTTTCCACTGAGATATAAATGTGTGAGTGAAGCCAACTTCCTGGGACAGAGAAAAAAACCCATTTACTGTTCTTCCTGTTCTTGTCCTGCATGTCCGTTCATGGTCACCTTGGCACTTGACTCTCTGGTGTTCCTTTTCCAATCCACGTGAAATTTCATGACACACACACACACACACACACACACACCACTGGATTGTGAATGTTTAGGAAAAACTTTTTTCTACGGCTGAAGACGAAAGGAAGTTGCTTGAAACGGCTGGCCTGTTGAATTTCACTGCTCATGTTTGTGCAAGTCGTGATGAGGAGCCGTACAGGAACAAAGTCAGGAACATGGTTTGCCTAATTACGACACCAGTTTTGTTAATAAACTGCCACACACGCACTTTGATGAGAGGAAAACAGCACGCTGGTTAATTATGAATTTGCCACACGATGCAAAGCAGGCAGGTTTTTCACGGGGATGTTTGCAAATAGTTTATTCTGGATGACTTGCAATGTGTCTTTGATCCTGATCACAACATGTAGGGATTTCATTGCGTCCATCGTTGGTCTCTGAATACAGAAGCATTTCACTGTTCCATTGAACCCGAATGTAAAGATTCCCAGAACGTTCTTTGAATTGTTTGTTTGCACTGTGCACTTTGCAGATTTATTTGTTTATCACTTGCCAGAAAAAGTTACAAAAAACAAGTCAATAAATTTGGCCGAACTAATGGTTCTGGTGATACCTTTAAAGTGTGATATGAGATTCTTGGCATTGTTTTTCTGCATAATAGTGCTGTTAGCAATAGCTCTGGGAACTGGTGGTTTATAACAGTGAAGACAGCAAAGCTCTCTGCAAATACAAGTTGGAGTATAACCAGTCACCTATCCGTAGTACCGTTGCCTTCAGTCTCAAGAGCTGTTGGCGCCATTAGGCTTTTAGCTTGCATCTAATACTAATCCTCAGCCTGTAAATAATGGTTTAGTAAAGCTTCATCACCTCCCGGTGGAGTCAGGGAAGGGGTGGCTATGAGCAAGCAGGTCTGGGGTTTTTCACGCGGCCCCTGAAGCTGCCACCTCCCCGCAAGTTGGCAGGACTCAGCCGTTTGCAGGTCACCATCCCGCCTCACCACCTGCTTCAATTCACCCCGGCTCGTATCAATTCAACTTCACTTCGAATTAACTTCAACATTTTCATTGTGTCCCACCTCTCAAGTCAGTGTTCCTCAATTGACCCCTGAAGTCGGCAGCTTCTGTTGTAACGAAAAGCAGACCGTCTCAGTGTGTTGTAATTGTTTGTGAGTAGATACTGCGATAGGAAGCGGGCAAAAACAGCCGGTCTTGGGCGCCTGGACGGGTGACATTTCACTTGTGCGAGATTTCAAGATCTGTAGGAAGGACAGCACGCGGAATAAATTGAGCCTGTCAATTTGTGTCGCGACTTTTTTTCCGTTTTCTTTGTTCAGAAAGGCGGAAGGAAGTGTGGAAGGCCCAATTCATTGGATGATGCAACCAAAAAATTCTCCTTCAGTGCTCCGAAAGAGATTTAAATTTTCTTAATAAATAACAGACAAATCATCTCTTATCTGATGTCAGATGCAGGAAAACATAAACAAGTGAAGAGGGCTCTAAATCCCGGTGAGGAGCTTCACACCGAGATCTTCTTTGGGCACTCGACATTCCGTTAAATTCTGGATGTATGGCCTCCTCAGGCATCATCTTTTCTCTCGCAGACAGAATGCTTAGATCTATGAAATTTGGGTCAAAAACTCTGGACCACAACGGGGAAGTGAAGTTTTAGTTTGGGACCTGCAACAGGCCCCCAAAACTGGTCTTGTGGTTTGTGCAATTCTAAATGTGGTATATATATATTTTAAAAAATTTCGACGTCTTCTTCTCAGCATGGCACACAACACGCAGACTTCTTTCTTATTTCTCACTTCTTGCTGATAAAACATCACAAAGTCTGCGTCTTCCGCGACGTCTTGACGTCTCCTGTTATCATCGTGGTTTGTAGCTGACTCGTTATGCTCCCATCTGTCATCCGTATCGTTCTGCTATTAGTACTTTGTAAATATTTGCACAACTCGCACAAGATTAGAGAGGCGTGGGTCTCACAATTATCACTTTAAAGTGTGGCTCAGGAGATGATACTGAGCAGATTCTCAGGTACGTAGATGGCTCCAAGTTGCTGCAGAGACACAGACACGCTGATGTCCAAGGCATGGAAAATTAAGGCCAGGGCCAGGGCCAGGGCCAGGACCTGGACGAAGGAAAAACCACATGGTAGATTTTGGGAGACAAACCGCGTTGCATGTTGTGTGCCTGGACAAAAAAACACAGAATGCCATTTCTGGTTTTGGTGAGCCTGTTTTCTGTGATGCCAAGCAATTTTCAGAGATTCGATCTGCACTTTTGGAAATCTTCCGTTCCTGTGCTAACGCCCAAAGTTCCCCCACAAAAACGCTGCCCAAGAGCGGTTGGACAGACAGAAAAGGCTCTTATGCCTGTGGCTGAAGATTTACTTCTGCAGTGAGGAATTAATCAAAAGATGGAAACGAGGAAGCTGAGTGGACCTTTCCAGACCCCAATCCACAAGCAATTTTACGCCATGGCACTAGCTTCAAGCCCACCAACGAAGAAAGATGGTCAATGCAATTGACAGAGACATTAATTTATCTATTGTTTTGCATTAGTAGCTTTACTTTGGCTGTTAAATTTGATGGGGCTGCACTCTCTGCAGATTTTCCGGGCTAAGAGGGTATCTCTCCTTTTGGATGATCCATCACCATCAAAACAGGCTCCAGTAATGATCGAGTCTAATAAACAAACCATTGAGTCATTCTTGCCAATTATTATTTGCAGATGCAGAGATAAGACTGGAACGAGGACAACATGGTGAAAACCAATTTTGTTCTGAATAATCTTTTCCATGTTTCTTTTTGGCTTCTGAATCGGGAGATCTGTTCTGACTAGTTGGTGTTTTCTCCCTAGACTGGCAGTAAGAACTTTTAGATTGCGAAACTCTCCCAGATCAAAGGACATAACTGCAGCTGAAATGGACCTCATTTCAGAATCCTTATTGGTTGGGCATTTCTTCAAGCCAAGATGATCCCCGCCAGCTCTGCGCTTCATGCATATTCACTCACTGGGAATAAACAGACAAATTCTAATCCAACTGGATCTATATACCACATCTACAGAAAATCCAGCTTAAATATTGCTTGTGGGGATAATTGCATTAGTGATGGTATTAATCTGTGGACATTGTTTTATGTGGCATAAAGCCTTGTGATGAGGTAATTTCGCAAGAAGAAGATCTTGCATCTATCTCAGCAGCAATCTGCGCTGGCGCCACCAGCTTTTACCTCAAATAGCATGTTGCATTGCAAACTTACACCTAACAATCCCAGGACTATTGCTTCTGCATTGATGAAATAAACTTGTAATCACCCCCGCAGTGATGATTAATGTGATTGTTTGAAAGGCTGTTTTCTCTCAGACATTTCCACTTCGCAGCCACCAAGTCTTGGTACTATCGTCTTGTTTTTCAGTCGATCCCTACGCTTTGTTCTGGTCAACGCTTATCATACAATGCTGGGTTTTTGCTGCGAGTTTCCCAGCAGCTTCGAGTTTATTCTGTCACATCATGTTGTGTAGGCCTACCCTTTCTATGAAGACACAGTTAAAAATACATTGTAAACACAGGAAACTTTCTGAAGCCCATGCAGTTGCCCAACAGTGTGCTGATATTCGTGGGTGAAAAGAATGGTGCTTGCCTGAAAAATCGCATCAGTGTGTTGTCTAGGATGTTGGGAAAATTTATTTGGTTTGGCCTCAAAGCACAAACCTCTAAAATGCTGGAAACAAATCTATCAAACAGGTTATCCCTTTTCTGCTGCCATTGTGCATGGTGCTACCAACCTCTGTTCTGAGACAGTTGAGCCTGCGCCTCACAGATATTTTCTGTCGTTCTGCAAAGTGAACGGAGATCTGGATCTGTTGCTTGAAACAAACTATCAAGCAAATTGAATGTCACTTTGTCGCAACCATATCGACCCAACAATTTCACGCCAAGTCACACCCTACAGTGGCCCACCAGCACAGAGAGATGGCTGAGTCTATCATCAAAGACATTACTTCCATCTTCTTCACTGTCTGGTATTGATCTTCATTTAAAATGATTTGTCTTCATAGGTGTAGTTTGCCCAGTTCAAATTGGGAGAAAAAAGCTCATGAAATGACAGCCAAAGCTGCGTAGTTGGCTAATTCCACTCGATAACTTGTGAACACAAAAGCCTGTCAGCCCTACAGGGCTAGAACTGCTGTGTTTTTTCAATATGCAGACTGGCTGTTGGACCCCAAGTGTTATCCTTATCTGTAGTTTGGGGTCCAGCAATATGATCATTTGTGCCAGCGTACCTCATACATATTCACTCTGAGGGAGCACAGACAGTGGCATTTCCCTAATCCGGGTGGATCTGTCGCGTCTTTCTCTGTATCGCATTGTGCGGATGCTGTTTTTAACAATTCGTTGCAGTACAGAGGAAACAAAGGTGTCCCTGAATTCCTTGTTCAAAAGCCATGAGTTCCTGGGAACGCAAGCCTCGCTTTTGTTCTGTGCGTTATTAAATCTGTATTGCATTTAACTCCCAGGTCCATCGCATCATCTCCAGAGGCGCAAAAAGTTTCTTATGGAAGTGGGAATGTGCTATCTGTCGTTGAATCAACACTTAGTGGAAATTGGTAGTCTGTCCCAAGGTTAACATCCATCATTGTTTAACGTTGATGTAGACCACTGATAAAACTGATGGAGCTGTTTCTCATGAAACGGCGGTTCTCGGAGTTGGGTCTTGAAGGACGGGAAAGATTCATTTTCATTCGTTTGTAATCTGGTGCTGACTTGTCCCTTTGCTTGCAAGTCTTGCTGCCTTCCACCGTGTATATGGTGTACGGCTTAGGGGTCATCCACTGAAAATGGTTATTTGTTCAGTACTACTTGCTTTGAAGGAAAATACACTCCATTGTTTACCCAAGAAAAACTTCAAAGCAGAGCAGGAAGTTTTTGTGTGACACCAGTTCGTTGATACTCTGAAAGGTCATAGAAAGGTGCTGGCTCAGTGCAAATACTTGTGTAAATTTTTTTTATAAAATTCTAGAAAACTAGAAACAATTGCAAAAAGTAATCAAAAAAAAATTACCAAAAATTTATTTAAAACTGTTGGCTTTCAACAGTTTTGTTTTTTTTTGTGATAATTCAGCAGCAACGAAGCACTGAGTTTTTTTTCCCAGCATACGGCAGCACCGAGCTTTTTTCAACGCATGCTTAATGCTTGCACCGGTGGGTTACATGAAAGCTTTTACCCGAGGGCATATCACAGCTGCAAGGTTGTCGCATAACCTTTGGATTTAGTGGTTGGGGGTTTGCCAGATTTTTTTCAGTGCCTCAGTGCCTTAGCTGTGGTATTGTTGGGCATTTTCCAACTGTTCTGTGTGACGAAAATTTGGAGAAAAAAACCCCAAACATTTCGGACATACATGTAATTGCAGCTTTACAGCATCCACACTTTTGGTGTGGCATCCAGTTTGTTCCACTGCAAGATATTTCTTGTTGCACGGAAAACTGTCACACGAAAAAATTCTTTCTGCACTAGGCCACGTGAAAACAGCAGTGTTCATAATTGTCAGGACATTTGTTGAATCTGTGTTTGCAGCGAAACAAAATTTTGTCTGATCACTGAAGTTAGGTCATTCACTGCCTGTTGTGTCAGGGTGCTGGCATGTTGAGG
>JAAUYG010290160.1_pt1 | contig 12698 bp, 11 predicted proteins | sample 7278091 | NCBI WGS metagenome assembly JAAUYG01 (sample SAMN14350201, study PRJNA611818) | marine sediment metagenome | isolation source: surface marine sediment (0.6m) | place: French Polynesia: Moorea | collected 2018-08
CAATGACGATGACGGCAACACACATCAGGGGGGGGGGAAGGTGGTACTTTCCATGGGGGTGGCACTTTCCATTGGGGGTGGCAAATCCCTTAGGGGAGTTGACTTTGGTCCTTACTTGTTGATGGCTGGCAGGGGGGTGGCATCCATTGGGGGGGGGTCAGCTAAACCAAAGGTCTCGTTGCTCGCGAAACCAGTGGAGCTCCAATACTACCTCGCGCCTTTTTCAAAGGCAGCGAAGTAACAAAAAGCCTGACCCTGGTTGTGTACACCACACAAAGGCGAAAGTTGGGCTTTCCCATATTGTTTGTCCGCTTATCACAAGTGAGATAACGGCCTTTGTGACAGAGCGAACTGCAGTTGATTGTGAGCACCGGTGTTTCGCTCTTTGAAGGTGTCTCACTGAACATTCGTCCAGCCCACGGGTACACCAACTTATCAAGGAATGAGTTAATTGCCTTGGCGTTTCTGTTCATTCACTGCGAAGAAAAAGACACTGATGTGTTTGGGCCCGAAGTAGCTGAGGCTGAACAACACCACAACCTTCGATGGACAGCAGCTTCTGGTTTTGGCAACCTTTGAAGACAGAACAGAAAACAGCGAGTCACTTAGCCTTGTGACCAACTCCTGTTTGTTTTTCGTGGGCTGCACAATTCCGCACGGCCCGCAAGCAACACGGGCATCTTTGAAGATGTTTCATGAACGTTGTTTACCAAGATGATGTGCTGTCTTGGCTTTTTGCTTGTATCAGTACATCAGCTGAATTTATTCCGGACAAAGGAATTTGTTCAAGTTACAAGTGTGGATCTGTGTTACCTTTTCCACTCACTGTTGTTTCCATGGTTGTGTGTATCCATCCACCATGCCACCTCCTCTACCAAAGGCATGTTCACACGGCCAAGAATTGACATTCGTCAAAAATGCAGTGAATTTGCCACACATTTCAAATGCAATTTGTTTGCTCAATTCGGGAGGAATGCCATTTCGTGTTTGGTTTGAGTACCCCTTGATCCCCCTCCACTGGATCACACACAAGCCACAGCATGGTGGGGCTCAGACAAGTTCAATGCTATCAAGCAATCAGTTGTATCTAAGCTTTGTGAAACTGAACTCCTATTTCTCCAGCACTTCCTTGTTGGGAATTAAGAAGAGATTCAACAAGACCGTCTTGAAGGTTGAGTGTTGCAAAAAGACACAAAACGGGAGGAGGCGCTGAACTTCCCCATGAACACGGTTGACGTAGCAATTTGCCTGTTCACACTGTGCCCCAAACCTGGAGTTTCAGTCCCGTCGAATTCCCGAATTTCATGGAGTTGTGTTCATCACGTTGACGATGTCTGAATTCACAAAACCCACCTCAGCTGGCGGTAAAACTGACTTTGAACAGAGGTGCAGGGAGCGGCACACACCAAACCGATGTTTTGGGCTCCCATCCGAGTTTCCTGTGATGGGAACTCAAAAATACGTTTGATGTGTTTTGAGAAAGCCAGGGATTTTGCGATCTGCCTTCAAGGAGGGACTTCTCTTTTCCTGGCTGAAGAAGGACCACCCGCGCTCGTTAAGTGAGTAAATTATCGTCCTCATGTAAAATTCATGGGTGAGTGGCACTTGTTCCTGTAAGGCCATCATGGAGACGCGTTTTTGTGGTCGCGAAATGGGACTTTTTGGTTGGCAAGAACAAGGAATTTAAAACAGTTAAAAGGTGGATCTGTAGCATGGGTTGCCTTCCTTCAGTGACCAGCAGTCCGGACTTGCCACCCCAACCTGGTGTTTGGGAATTGCGGGCACGAATCGGGGACTCATCATTGTCAACAAATACGAAGAAAGTTATCATTGCCAGACGAGGTTGTGTCCATTCCTTTTTGTGCTCAGTTGCTTCGTTCCTGGCTTTGCAGAGAACTTGTGTGTTGCAGTGCTCAGCGCCTGGTTGCTTCTCCACTTTTGCGATGCCAGGATTGTACAGGAAGTCACTATTATCCTGATGTCTCTGTTTCATTTTGCGATTGGCGTGGACTCTGAAATGCCAGAAACCTAACGTATGAGCATGCACGTAAAAAGACAATCACTGCTGCTGCAGTAAAGGTACCAACTTGCCAGGTATCCACTTGAATGGCACCACATTAGAACGTGGGTACGACACCGTAAAAAAACGGTTCTGCAGAAATGGGCGTTTGAACTGTTTATTCGAGATACAAAAAGGTGGCAGGCTGTTTTGAAAAGGGAAATTGTCTGCCAACACATCAATAGGACTAACTGGCTGTTTTGTTGCTTTCCCCCTGTCCAGTGACTTTCCAATTCTGGATTGTTGTTTTGGACTGAGCGATGAGATTGGGAAGACGGAAATTCAGTGGGAAGGCATGGCAAAGGTGTGTCTGCGCCTTGGAGAAGAGGAGAGTGGCCTGATCGAGAGACATTGTCTTGACATCTGGTCACAAACGAACGCACATGGCAGGGGTGTAGTCTCGAAAGGGACATTCGTGGCACATGGAGGTCTTGTTGAGTCGGAAAGCACAAACGCTCTGATATTGATGAGAAGAACACTGTGACTGACAAAATCGCTACTTACCTGCAGCAGATACGGCCGCAGTACCTAATGTTTCTCAGGTGGTGATTCTACTTTCCAGGAAAGGGTTTGGAGGGTTAGTTGTAGGTCCCAAAACATTGTGGACGTGAGCTCCAGAATCGTCCTGCGGTGGACAGGATTCATCTCACCAGAGATCGCACAGCACTCTTTGTTCAAAACTTTCTTTGGCCTGAAGCCTTTCAAAGAATATCCGTGTGGAGCTCCATGCAGTAAAATTCCGATCAAGAAAGGATTCTTGTTCCATGTATCAGCCTCAGATTCTGCGCGACTTTCAGGAGGAACGAGTTCGCGTGACTCGTCAATCCGTCCGCTGCGCATCGTGTTGACAGTGCAAATTTTCCACCCAATATGAGCACCGAGTGCACGAGGAAGGTGTCGATAGTAATAAACTCTGTCACTCTTGAAATATCAATAAGCAAGTTGCATCGTTCAAGTACAAGCGGGGGTGATGAGCTTGTAAGACAATTGGTCGAGTCCATTGCAATGCCTAAAGTTGCGGTGATGGTTCTGACCATTGAAACCACAATGCCTTCCACATTGTCACTCGGCGCTCGAAGTTAAAGCTGAAGGTTCCCAAGTGCGTTCTGAGGTGCAGCTGGCGTGTTCCTCCAGCTGGACACTGCAAAAGGCCAAACAACCGTTCAAGGTTGGAGACCTGTTTCACCTTTCTGCGATGCAGTGCGAGTGAGTGCAATTATCAAGAGAGGGGAGACCTCTCTGTTGGCAGAGGTAGCGCGCACCCAACTGCACCTGGATGCCCGCGACTCTTTGAAGCATTGATAACTTGTTTTTGTGACCTGATACACTTGTAAAACGCCGAGTGGGTTGTCCATGAGAAGCTGCTCCTCGTCCCGCTGTAAAAAACGCAGCAGAGGAAGGAAGCACTTGGATGTTTTGAGTGAACGCAGAGAACACGCCCATCTAGGTACCACAACCTTGATGCCTCTTGCAAGGGCAGTCCCCTGCGCTCGAAACTGTGACACTCGGTGCAGCACGAGTGTAACCCAAGTACATTCCTTGAGGTAGCTGAGTACACTTTGGGATCATCTCGGTGTACAGGTATGGGATTGCGGACAAATGGAGGTTGTCAGGTACAAAAAGCAAGGACAGTGGGGACACGCAGGGTTCGCGGCGGCGTGCTGGCATCTTCTTTGGGATTTCCTCGGGGCGTTTCCTTTCAGAACAGACAACCCACATTTCGTAGCACCCGGCGTCGCGTACTTTGCCAAAAAACAGATACTTTGTGAAATAAAAGAAAGCTTGTCTCTGCATTTCAGTCGTTCTCGTTGTACCTTGAAGCCCTTCTGATGGTGATCAGCGTTAACTGTTGTGTCAATTGCAGAAGAAGAAAAGACGGGTTTGGAAGCTGGTTCAGAATCATGATGTCGTCCTGTCAGAAGAAGGCCACGTTAGCAGTGGAAAAGAAAGGCGTTAATCTGGGTGGCCAGAATTTCAACGCCCACGAGTGAAGTTTAGGTTTTCTTTGCCACTGTGTGCGCCAACACTGTTTTCGCTGCGGACGTTTTCCCAATGTTGTCACCTACATTTTCTGTGGTGTATCTACCCGTTGCAGCCTCTGATGGTGGGGTGCCCTGATTTTACGTCACCTGGGTCACAACGTACGTTTTCCGTGCATCGCCACTGCACGTAGTCGATACAGGCATTGGTGTACCTCAAGGTTAGCTTTCCTTCGCCAGGGTTTGAAGTGCTCCATTGTAGCATGCGCCCTGTGTTCAGTGCGCAACTCGCTTGATGGAATTGCCTCTAATGCGCTCTGACATATTAGGTCATGTTTCTGGTTCATTTCGATACTGAAGCTTCCTTTTTTGCCTTGCCACTTTTGGGCTAAACAATGCAAAGATGGATCGTAATTGTCAGACATTACTGCAGAAATTCTCAACGGCTGTTATTGTTCACACCGCCTATCTTTCTGTTGTTCTCCTTGGTGTGGAAAATCCCAAGAAAAAGGTCGTGGCGTCTTCAGACGAAAAAGAGCCTTTTGAAGAACGACACAGAGAATGCTCGAAATAAACTGCAAAAGGCCAAGAGAACTTTTGTGGTGAAAACCCAAAACACGAAGGTGTGGGTCTCAAGACTCTCAACCCTAAAACCTGGTCGCACCTTCCAATTTTGCACGGCTCTTTTCTTGTGCCTTTCGAGCCGCACGTGTGCGCGTAACGGACGATGTGCGTCCTTTTCTCGCCTGTGAGCGCAAGTTGTGCATAGACACTTGTTCCCCAAACTTGGGATGAGCAAAAAACTCCTTGCAAAAGTATTTCCAGTCGAGATAACCAAGTGGACAACGGAAACCAGTGGTTCGGTTGTCCAGTTCTTGTTTGTAGCGCACAATCAGAGAAAAGTTCTGAAGTTGCTGCTGCTTGGTTCTCGTGCGCTTGTTGCATTGCTCTAAACGGGAGATGGCACTCCCGTGCAGTGCTTCATCAAAACAGCCTCCAAACAACATTGGGTTGGCATGGGTGTCTGGAGTGTTCACAGCGAACGGCCTTAATCTTTCGAAAACTTGTGAAACTGGCACTAGCTTTTCCCGACGGACGGGCACCTCTGTGAAAGGTCAAAGCACTCTGAAAAAATCTCAATCCAACGAGATTTTTCAAATGCTCGTGCCCTGGTGTGTCCAGACGATTGTGTGAGAAGGGTTCTGCCTGGGCCTGGCATTTACGGATCATCTTTCAGATTTTCTGGTGATCGCAGGCATCAAGGTGTTGCAGGAGGATCATCTTCCTTCCAAGACACCAAACAAAGCTGCATGGTCAAGAACCCATTTCCACTCATCGCTCTTTCTGTAATCCAGCATCCATTGTGTGTGGTGGCACTCGGGGTTAAGGTTGGCGCTTGGGGGTGGACAAAAGGTTTTTTCCAAGCTTGACGTTCCAAATGCCGGAGTGGGAAGTGCACAGCACACCAGCCATTGGTGCCGTCTGAAAAAATTATCTCCGGAAACAAAACTGAAACCGGAGACGCACCTGATGCAGTGCGATTGTGTGACGTGTGTGCACCACAGCAAACGTCCTCTCCCTGCATCGATGAGATGGTGTCACAGTGCTGCGTGACATGCCTCAGATTATCTGTTGGCTCAACTCGTCAGAACGTACCACTGGATACACCGGAAAAATTGCGTGTCGGCAATTCATGGTCATGACGTCGCCGCGAGGCTGATGTTGTCCTGGAACAAAAGCGCAAGCATCACAAGAGAGCACGTCGTTGTGTCTTGGACATCCAGTGTTGATGGGTGTTGAATACTTGTCGAGGTCAAATGTGCAGGACAGGGCGGTTTCTGAAGAACGGCAGTCAGTGTTTCACTGCGTGGATTGAGATTGATTGAGAATGTTGTACTCTGCTGAAATGCGGATAAATTATGAGTTGTGTGCTGAAACAGGATTGCTCAGACACTGGGACATCACAGCCAATTTGTTTGAAACGATCTTCTGAATATTTGATCAAGATGCGCAGCTTCCATGTTTTTCTTTGTGTATCAAGAGAAATCAAGCATTGATCGTTTCAGTAAACATTCGATAACCTCTGCTTGGCGGTTCATATCCCGCGTGTCTCAGTCTTATGCTGCGTATACATCCGTGGAGATCCTTGTTTGTATTGGAGTTACCGTTCTTCAATTTCTCCTGACAGTCAAACGCCTGATGCAAACACTGAAATATTCAAGTGGAAGCCGTTTACTGGGGAAAAAGACAATCACAGGCAAGGCAATTCTGTTCGCGTGGTACCAGTGAGTAAACGATAGGTGATGCCGAGAATAGAGATGCTTTTCCTGGCATTGATGGCGCTCACGCTGCGTGCGGCGAAACAAAAACTGTGTACATGGCACTTGTGTGTGCTTGACTGCTTCAAAAGACTGGAGGTGGCCAGTCAGTCACTTTATTTTGAAGCTGCATGAATTGACCAAATCAGTAAAGCTTTGCGGATCCCCAAGCCAAACACTGAAATAGCCCTGATTGAAGAAGATGTTCAGAAGCTGCTGTGGAGAGGAAGTGGCTTTCCTTCAATGGGCAGTGATCAGTTGTGGGACGGTTCCAGCATTGGGTGGGGCGGGAAGGAATGCCTTCAGTGTTGAACGAATACACGTGAAAACAGGAATGTGGATACGCGGTTGTGACAGTTGCAGGAAGCTCTTGTGTTTCTCCTCAGATTAGAAAGAGTGTGCGACTTTCACAGTTTGAAGACAGCTCACCCTCGCTGCCAGTGTAACCAATCTCCTTTGTTTTCTTTGAGGATTTGGTACGATGGAATTCGTTCGACAAAGTTTTAATCTGGAATTGCATGTTGCACAAAATCGCGTTACCCGGCTGCTGAAGACCAGGAAATGACTTGTCATTTGGGCGTTACGAAAACGAAAATCAATTCACCAAGATGTCTCTGAAATATTCACGAATGAATTCGACGGCTTCCAAAATGTCAAATAGTGATTATGTCAGCTCAGGAACAACGACGGGTGCATCATCGGAATCTTCCACGCTTTTGGGTAATTCATCAGCAGGCGGCAGTGGTGGGTGGTACGCGCGCCTGTCAGGTCTGTGGTGCAGTGTGGTGTCCACGTTACGCTCTACTGGCTCCGTAAGGCTGGAGACTGCTCCGTCTTCAGATTCCAAGACATCCACCACTTCCTCGAAGACAGAGAGATCCGCTTCAACCTTATCCTCCTGCACTGAGACATCAGACACATGGAAATACAAGGGAGATGATACGACACATGTGACTGGCTCGGAAGACGGGCACACTTACTACAACCTCATTGAAGACTTTCCTTACGGTGGATTCTCCACCACGAACGGAGACCCAGCAGCTGGTGTCATTGTTGGCGAGATGTTCTCTGAGGAGGAAATATTCAACCAGGAAGATCGGCAAGAAAGTATCATCCCCATACAGGTAGTCGATTCTGGGCATTCAGTTTGACTCCAAAAAAGTGCTTGGAATAGATTGCGCGCGTACTTGTTCTCTGTGGTGTTTCCGATCACAAAGAATGAAATCGGAAGTTTCATCAATTGTCGCATTTCCTTTTCCTCACAACACCACATCGAGAACAATGGAAATTGAACTGTTTTTCGTTTGCATGTTTAGGAAAACGGGACGACATGAAAATTAGATTTCAGCAGAAGTGGAGCTGTGTCTGCGAAGCTTTCTCTGCAGTTTTTGTTCAGAATGTCACGGGCGTTCTTCCAGCCATCGCCTGCAAAATTCTTGTTGACTCAGAAGTGTGTCAGTGCAGTGAAGAAAATAAAGCCAATGTGTTTCCTGAATCGTCAATTGAGCTCATGTTTCTGCGATGGTGAATTACAAGCCAAATTCGCCGTTTCATTCACAATTCTGCCATGATTACTGCATTAAGTCGCAATTTTGATAACCACCTTCCACAGCGCAGTTTTCAATGGTGTTCAGATGAAGTTGTGCCGCGGTAGATAGTGAAGGCAATTTTGCGAGGGTTTCCTTTTCTTTTGATTCTCCTGATCTTTCAGTTCTATCCATTCTCTGGAACGAGAAGGACGAATAGCTGTTATCTGGATGCCATCAGAAGGCAATTCTCGTTACTGTCCTCTTGAATTAGAGGAGTTGAAAATGAGGAACGCGTCTTGACCCACAGTGCCAAAATATCCACACGTTCTTGTGCTTCACCGAGCGTGGAATGCACATATTTCAAAAACTTTCCTGAATTTGGTTATTATGAACAAATTACATCAAATTACTGATTGTGTGTGGTGTAATGATTTTGGAAGAAGAAATTTTGGTGTCGAGGAATGGTTCTGCGATTCGAGAGGCTGTCTGCAGTGGTCCTTTGTTTGCCTTTCATTACAATGATTTGTATTCTTGATCGTCAGTTTTCTCTTCTGATGGTGTAAGTTGATTAGACAAATCTTGATTTGATTACTATGCATTGCCCTCTGGAAGAGAGAAGAAGTGGAAACGATTGTCTAATTTTAGGATTGAGAGTGAAACCCTGGAGTGTTTTGCTCGCATTGTCACGAACGGACAGAATGCAGAAACGAGGCAACCTTTGGGAACCAGATTTCCGCTGGCCACCGTGCTTGACTTGGTCGGTCGGTGCAAAAGGGGTCACATGTTGAATTTAACATAGTTGGACCAATGGTTTTGGGCCAACCAACTGGAAAAGTGGGGAACTCGGAGAAACTGCATTGCGACCTGGTGCGGTGGTGCACGTATGCTGAAACAATGCGGAGTGATGCAGTGGAACGACTGTGATTGGGCTTCGGGTCCAATCTTGATCAAATGGACTCGATTCGCAATGATTCATTCTTGAGAGCTTTGCTAGGAAGAACTGCGTTCCTTTCTGCGTCCTCAACTTCTAACTCCGTGAAGACTCCTTTGTATGCAGTCAGTGTTCCTTCCGACCGCACAAGGTTGCTTGGTCCGCAGTTCCCACCAACAACAGTGTGTCCAAATGATCTGAACAACTGGAGGAACACGCCAGCATCCGATTCATTCTTTTCTTGCCATGACCACATTGCACTTGTTGCAAAATGACTGTCAGGTTTATTTTTGAATACCGTCAGCATCGCTTGACTGTTCCATTGATTGTATTTGCATATCAGACCCAGTGTTTCAGAGGCCTTCTTTGTCTCGCTGGTAAACCCTACAGGAATCACACAGAAAGCTGGTAACGATTACTGAAAATCAGATTAAGAAGAGAAGGGCAGATTTTCAGGCAAATGGGAACAATTTTTCGGGAAACGGTGTTTTTCCTCGAGACACAAATCCCATGAGTTCAGGAAGGAAGTGACTCAAGTCTTTGATTACATGAATTGCGACTAAAAGGCCTGATTGTTTCATGGGTGTTCGTTCGGATGTTCCGTGGCAGGTGCAGCCCCCTGGATGCACCTCTTGAGGATGTTTTTTTTTCTCGAATGGTGGCTGCCTAAACAGTTGGAGTTATCCAAGAGGAATCTCTTGTGGCTGGGTGTGCTTCACTCACCCCCAACAGGAAAGATGGTTAAAGTTCCCAGTTCAAGCAGGGGACAATCAAGACACCAAATCACCTACCTCTTTGCTCTAAAATAACATGTCAAGAGATGTGCTTCCACACCATGTAGGAAGTTGCTCAGAAAGTCTGTGCGAAGTGAAGAATAAGAAGCTGTTTTGTTCGTTTCCAGTTCGTTTTGAATGCAGTTGCCACCTCCTTTGTCATCAATGCTGGGACACTTCTGTGTGATCTGGAAAAGCGAAACTGCAGTTGGGGACGCTGCTGGAGTTTGATCAGGTTAACAACAGGGAACTTCTGAAATGTGTTCAATTCGGCAAACAGGAGGAACCTGAACCACTTCATCATGCCTTCTTTTGCAATCATTGCCTTGAAATTTCCATGTAGATTGTTCGTGTCTTACAAAACAGCATAAATCTGTTCAGCCTTGCTGCTTCCCTTGTCTTGAGGGTGCTGTTCTGGCGGAATGATGCGAATGAAGAATGAGTGATTCCGCAAACCATTTTCAGAAAAGAGAACCTGATGTTTGAAGATTTACTTGAACATTTTAACTGGGTCATAAGTTAATTGATAATTGAGTTATTCTTATGGTTGCATTAATACACAAGGCTGTTTGGAAGTAAGTCAATAATTGAGATAAATAGTGCATTATGGAATGTCAGAGTAACGCTTCAGGATCATTATTTTGAATTATTCAAGTTGTTCAGTGAAAACAGTGGCATGTCTCCAAGGAATTGAAACACCTTGGTGATATGTCAAGTAAACCAACGCAAAAATCGTCGCGGGAATTTTCAGAATTGATGTTGTGGAATTGCAGGTTCTTTTTTGGTTCCATATTTGACCATGGCTTCCTGATGTTCAGTACAGTGTGAGTGTTGTTCTCATTGAAAGATGGAAACCAAAAACTGCTCTCAGGAGCCTGCAGCGCACCGCTTCCCACCCTTTCTGAGGTCCATCAAACAACCTTTCATGCAAGTGAGCTGTCTTCTCTGGGCTCCTGTTGCCAAAGAATGCGGTTGGTGGTTGTTGTAATGCATCATGTGTCAATTTTGATAGCTGCCATCCACATGAAATCCAGTTCAATGCTGAGTCCCGTTATGACCCAATAAGGCTTCGGGAACCGCACAAATGCGAACATTACAAGTTCTGTGCGTCTCCCTGCCCGCTATTTCGAGTTTCCATGATTCGATTATCTCTTCGTTTCGTCCAAGATGGGGACCTGTTTTCAACATGTTGGTTGTATATATTTCTGTCGTTTCTGTCGCATCAAAGATTGTGTTTGCGGACGTCTCGTGAGACAACAGGAAAGTAAATTTCTGTGTCATCAAAGGCAATGTTCGCAGTCATCCAATGTTTCGTTTCTTTTTCCTTGGTTTCATCTTTTGTTGTGTCGGCTTGACCTCCACATTTATCTTCACCTGCAACATCTTATTTCAAATGTGGTAAAACTCGGCAGATGGAATGTGGGGACAGTGAACACACAAAAGATTTTTTTTTTGTTTTTTTTTTGTCACAAAGGACTTTAGATGGGTATTGTTTGGTTGATGATCTGAAATGTTGCGGAAATGTGAATCTGCTGTGAAGACTTAGATTCCGTTGGTGTCAGAGGATTGTGACAAATGGTGTTCGACACGCATGTTCCCAGTTCCTGAACAAAACGTTTCACGATACCAGCCAGTTAAATTTTGGCATTCATGTGGCCACACACTTTAACACACACACACACACTCTTCCTCTCTTGCTGTTCTTGACTGTGCTTGACGAAACTTCTGTGAAGCAAAAGGAAGCTGAAGGAAGAGATCAGCAGAACAAGAGAGAACAAGATGATGATGATGTACGCATTGTTTCCTGGCCTGTTGTTTGTGCATTGAAGAATTCAACCCGCTGCTACACAGAAGCAACATTGCTGTCAAATTTCTCTGCGTGGATTGTATCTCAAAAAGACCCGTGAAGCTGCCCACCAAATGCACGTTGGGTCCCACGCGGCATATTCTGTTGCCTTTTCCGAGTGAAAAGGGGTCACGACACATGCTGAATAAAAATTCCTTCTGAAGAATCTGCAAACAAACGAACTTTTTCTTGGTTGGCTTTTGAAAAATGAATTAGTGCCAAGTGCATGCCAGACCGTGGTGTTGATACTTAGTGCAGCATAATGAAGAGGTGCAATGCATTTTGCGAGATCCCAGCTGTGTTGGCCTGAGTGCAGTTCAGAGGGGCTGTCGAGGGATGTCAGGTGTTTTTGTAGGCCACGTATCTTTAATTATGGATGTTCCCTCACGTTTATCTTGTCAGTGTGATGAACCAGAAACAATATTCAGCAGAAAGTTTTGTGCTGTAGGCGTTGCATCTCATGTCATTGTTTTTGTGAGGATTGAACAGCAGGCAGGTAGCTCGTAACTCAGAACGCTGTTGTTGAATACTTTACGTCACGGATAGTTATCTGTTGCTGCACCTTTAGCCGGAACATGAAACAAACTCGTTCGAGTACTCCTTCATGCTGTCTGTTCCACACCGAGAAATGGATTCACCAAGTCGGAAACGATTTTCGATGTCTGAGTATTTAGAACCTGAGTTTTGCTTCTTCGCGCGACCTGTTCCTCCAAACCGGAAGTGCCAGAGTCCGGGCGACGCCAGGGAACCGTGGTACGAACGCCTTTCCGACTTCTGGGGAAATGTCGTGTCCACTCTGCGTTCCAGTGGTCGCTCCAGAAAGAAACGTCTCACTGCGAAGACAGCAGAAGGTACAAAGGTGCAGGTGAGATGTGCCGCATCGACTGCATCTCCCAACATGGGGACATCAAACGCATGGCAACTTACAAGCAAGGACGACATGGATCTGGATAATCACACGTACTACAATCTGATTGAGGCTTACTCCGCGAGGGCAACGCACAGCGACAAGTTCGCAGACAACAACAGACATTGCAACACTTGCAGGAGGATGAAATCTTTGGAATTGTTGGACTACAGTTCTCACGCCCACTGGTTTGACCGATACATGTTCCTTCAGGTAATAAGTTCTTCTATAAGCCCAATAGACGGTTGGTGCCGTTTTATTGGCTGTGTTTGTGTTGCATTTTGGCTCTTCTGGCAGCATACTGAATACATTTCTGTCCCTTCACTGCGAGATGATGATTCCAGAAAGCTCGAACA
>JAAUYG010184510.1_pt1 | contig 12696 bp, 16 predicted proteins | sample 7278091 | NCBI WGS metagenome assembly JAAUYG01 (sample SAMN14350201, study PRJNA611818) | marine sediment metagenome | isolation source: surface marine sediment (0.6m) | place: French Polynesia: Moorea | collected 2018-08
ATTGTCTGCGAGTGGTGCGACTTCTTGACTTCTTCCCAGTTCTTTGTGTTCCAAAATTCAAGTGTCAATGAATTCAAGAGTGGAATGCCAAGTTCTCTCCTAAAACCCATAAAATTGAAATCGCACAAAATCAACTGGTTCTTTTTCAGTTTTCGAGCATGAAGATGTTACCAATTTACAATTGTACAGACATCCATTTCTTGAATCCAATAAATAACCAATACCATACCATACCATACCATGTATGTACATTATCACTGCAGGCATTCACATCTGACTGCTATCAACTACGCTTGTACACTGTACAACTTGGAAAACATCCTTGCAAAGACATCGGTAAACTGACAAGCTAATTCTCTTTTCTGCTGCACAGTTCAATCTCATACATTTCTTAGCCACAATTTTCTGTGAAACACGACCTTCGAGAAGAGCCGTCAATGATGGGATTTTGCAGCACAAACAGAACGAAATTTCGTAGCGGCGAGACTGTTCGTTACCGATACAGAGGGTGAACAAAAACGGCAAAACAAAAACAAGGCAAAGCAAGTGCAGTTGGGGTAGCAAAATTGCCACAACTCATCTCAATTTCCTAGTGAGGAGTCCAAATCATCCAAAACAACATTTTCACTCTTTTTCATGAAGTTCGCGCAAGAAAATTTGTTTCCAAAGAAAGGGTTGCAAGGTGAAATCTATGTCTGAACATTCATCCAAGGACGCACACGGGGAGAGAACGGGCGCAGGCCGTTGACAGCACGCGACGGTTTTCGCTTCCTGCCCCTGCCTGGATTATTCCTTTGCTCACTTTGGTACGAAGACAGCACGTTGCACCCCATTCGCCACCGTCATTCAGAATCGCATTTGGCACAGTAATTTAGGTGGTAGCCTGAAACAGACAAGGAAAACATTCACAGCAGAGCAACATTGCATTTGAAACCTCCGGAGCTCATCTTTTGAATACTGGCTTGTGAAACATTTCTGCCGATCACAAAAGCAATGAAGTGGGTTTGTATGGTACGTACCGTTGTGGGTCAAGGCATCCATAGTCAGCTCCTTGCAATCCGCTGCAAGGTGACCAGCCTCACCACAGTTCCAACAACGTTTCTTTGCCTTCCCGTTATGACTCTCAATATGCGTTGGCACAACATGGGCGGGCGGAGCCGTGCTGAATGCTCCACTATTGGCACTGGTAACAAAAGCGGAACTTGGAGCATTTTCCGAATGTTGTTGCAGAACATTGAAGTTAGGTGGTTGGCTGTTGTACACGACGTCCGGATTTAGGCCATTGGGTAAGTTCATGGGATGTAATGGGTGAGAATATGGCAAGCTGGGTGGAACCAGCCCATTGGACGAGCCGGATATCAAACTCACAGCATGGTATCCTGTGTTGAATAACGGGTGGTTCTGCCACACAACTGGAGGGTATCCAGGACTGCTGCCTGTTGAAAAGGAACAGCTGCACGTTCCACTGCACGGGACTGGTGGATTGGTCGGCTGGTGAGCTGCCTGACTGATCGCTGGGGATGCAGAAGGTGTAGCTACCGGGGCCGGTGTTTGCGATAAATGCGGCACCCCTGTCACCGGGGTTTGCAAAGGGGTGGACGCATTAGCTGCTGCGTGAGAGGGCATCGGTGGAGGTGCGTTTGTTGGCGCTGTGGGCGCCCCTCCAGGACCCTGGAAACTCTGAGGAATTCCAGACCCATTCTGCACACTGTGGTAAGCAATGTAAGCGTTCGAGTCCACTGTTGACGTGGGCAGTATCGTTTGCTGGGGTGGCACCGAGACGCCCTTGTGGATGTCCACCGACGTAACGGTCGAGACAGACGACACAGGGAATATGGAGTACGTCATGACAGTGTTGCAGACAGAAGTCGTCACTGGGAGCGGTAATGCCATGGGTCGTGCTGCCACTGCAGTTCCGTCCCCCAATGGATTGCTCGGAACCGGTCCAGGTGCGAGAAATCCTGTGTGGTGTTTGTTGTAAGTGGGCAGTGTATCTTCAGGAGTCAGCACACTCACACTGGCATCTGCAGCGGAAGTGCTGCTGGGCGTTGCCTCGTGACCCAGATCCAAAGCGGGACCGTTTTCGTAGTTACCTGGCACCTGAGGAGACTGCAAACCAGTGGCTGCTGGAACAGGAGGTTCAATTGGATTTTGAGATCTGATGTTAGGACGCTGCAGCAAAAACATCTGCACTTGCTCCTGTGGATCTAATGGCATCACAAGTCGCGGAATTCCAGGAGGAAAAGGTAGTGGTATTCCATCCACAACTGGCGGTGGCGGCTTCATATCCACTCCTGCAGATACACTGCCGAAATTGTTGTTGTTGTGGTTTGAATCCTGCTTGGAAAACACCACTGGAATCTGTGGTCTGGATTCAACGATAGCACCTTGTGGAACACTCTGGAACGGTTCTTTGTCTTCTTTGACGACTGTTGCAACGGACTCTCTCTCGCTTTCTGAAATGCACCAAATGAGACGCTTTTCAAAGAAATTTTAATTGTGTTCTGGGTTGGTGTCACTCAAATTTGCCAACAAAATTCTGTAAGTATCTGGATATGGACACAAACCTCTGTCGACTTCATCCATCAACGGGCAGTCCGACTTCAGCTGTTCTGGTTCGGGACTACCAGTCTGGCTGAAACTCTTCGGATTATCCGGAGAATTATCCGCAGCTTCAGGAACGGGAACGGAGGGATCCACCTCTTTGTTGCGCGCAACATACTGGCAATGCGTGGACACGCTGTGATCCTTCTGAGGAGACACAGCCCCAGCAGGCAGCTGACACACGGGAGGAGAGAGATGCACGCTTCTGTGAAGTGGTGAGTGCCAAGTTGCCCCAGGAGACACGTGATCAACGACACTGGTCACAACTCCGTTCTTCAGTTTTTGTCTGAAATGCGTGTTCAAGTTATTTACCACAAACGAATGGGGCACACATGTTTGTGCAGCAACCCCAATGTTCCTGTGCCGAAAAATACCTCCGCTCTTTTGACATGGTCTTACCTCAGTTTCCCCAGTTCCGAGAGAAATTTCTTTCTGGCACCCACAGTAAGACCCATGCTCTCCAGTTCACTCTCATCCAATTTGAACAGCTGCAACAACACAAAGAATTCCTGCAATCTAAGTGAAGTGGAAACGGCACACAAACCGTTGTTTCACGATCGCTTTTGCGGTTAACGAACAATGAAGTAAACCGTACCGCCTCAAGACTGAACTCGCTGAATTCCTTCTTGTACTTGTGAAGACGACTTTGTTTCAGCCACGTGAACAGGTCGAATCTGCCATCGCTGGTCCAGGGGGAGACAGGGCGGTTACTGTGGTGCGTTGAGGGTGAGACATGCGGGGAGGAGAGAGGTGACTGCATGGGCGAACTGTATGGAGATGGTGAACTTCCCACATTACTGTAGACATGTCTGCAAATGGAAAACGAAAACGAAAATTGTTTGACGCGAAACAGAAGACAGAAAGAATGAGAGATTGAGAACATTGTTTGGGCTCAAGCACGCAGGGCGAAGCTTCTCATTTTGGGTGCTTGTAGCTGCGTCTGTTGTGTGCTGTGGAGATCGTTTTTGTCGTCTCCTTACCTTTGGTTTGAGTGACTAGTAATTGACGAAGCTGTTGGTACTTGGGTTCGACCCGGCGATCTGAGGCGTTCTGCAAAATAGAAACGATGCACTGTCGGTTGCATTTGGCAATTCTCGCACGAGAAGGGAAAATCCTTTTTCTGTGATACCAACCAGATGATGCTCTTCTCGCTTCCACAATGTTGGAGTTGTAAAAAACAACCGGTCCTTTGTGATGAACAAGCGGCGCTGGTGTTTCTTCATCAACACCTGAAAAAAACTTCCTTTTTTTGTGACAAAGTTCTCCTCATTTTACGCTTGTGATTTTTTTTTTTTTTGTGCAGAGGTCGTTTCAGATTCGATAAAAGCCCCCCACTCCCCTCCACATGTGAACACGGTGACCAGTGACTTGGCCGTCACCGTGTATTTTCTGCAAGGGAATGAAGCTAAAGACGTACCTTTGACAGTCAGGGGTGGCTTTGCTTCCTTGTCCGTGGGCGTTCTCTGCAGGAATCGGGTGACATGAGCACACTGCACAATGTGGTCAGGTAAGGCAATGAGATGATTGATGTATTTTCGCATCAAGTCAGTCAGTTCCTTTTGGTTGTGGCTCACATGGCCTGGTCCCTTTTCTGAAGAAAAGTAAAGGTGGTTTCTTTTGCATATATATGTGCTCTACTGGTCAGAAGCTGCGAAATTTGATCTCAACATTGCAAATCGAATGCACATCTTACCAAGTGGGAAGAAAGGGATTTGGCGATCTTGCTTGTGTGCCCCCGAGTCTTTTGGAAACAGTTTTATCAACTGAAAATGAAGATCAGACATCAAAGATTGGCAGATAACTGAGTCGACAACTCGAAAGAAACGCGTGAGGTCCTCCATTTGGGCACCGTTTAGAATCCAAGAGTTCAAAATTTTCAGGAAAAATACACATCGATTGAACACTTACTTCAGCATGGAAGTTACGCAATGCCTGATATGTCTTGTACGTTTCTGTTACGTTCCCATCCGACCATGTCACCTGTGGAAAAATACACTTCAGCTGATAAATCATGCTAAAATGATGGAAAACAAAGACACATTTTTTTTTTCAAATGAAAAAAAAATAAAAAGGCTCGGAGAACAGGTGAACGGTGGACAGTTCTCTCTCTCCCTCCCCTGTTTCTTCGAGAAGCAATGTGATATCTTCCATTCGACGAAAGCACTTACCTCCAGGTGAAACTCGTGTCTTCTGTCCGGCGTTCTTTGAGAGCCTTTCATTTCAATGTTTTTGACGTACACTGAATTTCAAACAAACAGAACAAATAATTGATACCCAAAAACGAAAAGTGCGTGAAAATTACTGCTGCTTGATCAAAGCACAAAAATTTCTCCTGCACACAATCGGTATTTGAAGGAACAAGGGCGCCTGTCAGCGTTGAGGCCGCGCGGTTCGTACTTGCACCGCATGGTCCGGATTTTGGCAGCGCAAGAGGGCGGGGTCTGCCGGTGGACAATGCAGTGGGGGGGAGGGGGTTCTTTCACGACGACGACGACACGGACATGACTCCACAAGGTGGTTTGGCTTTCATCCAGTGCCAAAAATGAAAGAAATTTTACGGAAGTCTTCAGACGGGACTGCAACTGTGTCTCTTGCGACGGCAGTACTTGTGGGACTGCTGCTGACACTTCCATTAGTCGATGACGTAAAATCCGATGGATCATCCTGCGAAAAGAGCAACACTCCATGTAGTTTTCTGCCATGACTTTGATGAGTCGAGTATCGCAATCTCAACCGACAATTTAGAACGATGTTGCACTGTACATTTACTAACCTTGTCAGATTCCAACATTCGCTCGATGGCCAGGAGTTTTTCAAAGAAGAACTGGTGCTGACTGAAGGTGAATGCTGGATGATAAGCTGCCATGGTGTACAATAAGTAAGCCTCCTGCTTGAACAGCGCGCATGAGTGAAAAGGTTCACTGCATGTCAATGCATTGTACATTTCATTGGAACACACGGAGTTCGAAGAGTGAAGCAGAGCCAAGTACACATTGAGCTTGCTCCTGGTGGCATAATCAAGCATATGTGTCAGTGTCTTGACCTCATTAATGTCATTCGCCTTGATCTCTTTTTCTCGTAGAGAATGCCAGTCTTTGCGGCCCAAACCTTCGACGCAGGATCCAATGAATCTGAGTTCCAGGGGAAGACACATCCTCAACAGCCCGTTCAACAAATCTATCCTCTTCGGAGCAGTGAGAGCACTGAACCAGTGACATACCTCCTCTTTGCATAACATACTTCAAGGCTTCACCTTTCCAGCGATATTCAACAACGCTGTTTTGTCGGGAATACCTGAATTTTCCAAGTGTTTTATTGCTAAATCATCTTCGTGCATGCAACAGCGATCTAATTGTTGACAAAGTGAAAAAGGTGCGACTTGTCCACTGCCATGAAGTTCTTTATCCGGGCACCTGCAGTGGCTGTGCTTGTCAACAAGTTCGAGCATCTGTTCAATGCTCATTTGGTTGACTTTTTAAAAATATTGCAACACAAATCTGCATTTAAAATTATTAGCCATCTTGTAGCAGGTAACTACACCTTTTGTGTTGAAGGAGACTTCAAGAAAAGCTTTCCCCTTTTATCGTACAAATTTCCGAACATCGACACGAGTGATGCCATCTGCTTTGGCATCTGATTCGGAGGTTTTTTACTAGCAGACGGGCACGTGGAAACTTAGCACTGGTATTTTTCTGCGAGAAAATAGAACAAATCTGCTGCAATCATGGGCAAAAAGAAAGGAAAGAAAGATAAAAAGGTATCTGGTGCCGAGAAGACAGCACTAAAAACTGAAAAGAAGGCGGATAAAAGGGCGAAGAAGGAGCTTCGTCAGAAAGGAGAGGTAGGCCTCTCAACTGTGCAAGCTTTTTACGTTTGTGTCCGTTTTCGTCACTGCATTTCAGGCCGGGGAAGAGGGCCTGGTGTGGTTATGTATTTTTCGTCATCGTGATGCTCTTAGGCTGGACCCTCCCCTCCCCCACCAGACCCCCTGTTAGTGGGTCGACATACTCTCTCTAATTTGCATGGAGCTGGGGGCAGCCTCGTGTGTGTCATCCTTTTCAAGCTGAGCGCATCTTTATGGAGTCATGTACATTATGTCGTTGTCGTCATTGTTGTCTAGGACCCCACCCCAAGCTGGGATCCCCCCTGATCGCATGAGGGGTATGATGGGGTGGCGCTCAGCCTCTACGTGAGTCGGAAAACTTATGCCCATCATGCAGTAAAAAGGAAACAGCCTTTGGCGTTATCTTGTCGGGGGTTTGTTGGCCCTTAGGCACACTGATCTTGTCACCCCCCTGTATCGTCATCACATGACAGTCATGTGATCACCAAACCTACAACAGCCAGCGTGTCCCCGACGCTAAGAAACGCCCTTGTTTTGTGCTTGTGGCCAAAGAGCAAAAGTTATAACTTCGCGGCTTTGAAAAAGTTCGAGCACACCGTGTCAATGGTTTGACGAGCGCGACCTTGGGTTTACCCCCCCCCCCCCCATGTGTGGCTGGTCAAAATGTTATGCCCCCCTGACACTTGTCACCCTCCAACATTGCACAATGATAGTGGCAGCGAAGTACCTTGGTTTTTGTGGCCAAATTTCTAGTTTTCATGTTCAGGTCCTTCTCCAATCGTGCATTGTCTCGCAGGGGTCACTTATGTTTTCACTGTGTGTTTGTCTGTCTGTGCCTGGATGACCCTCGCCCCCAATATGATTTCTGGGCAGCTCGGCTCGGCCAATTTTGCACCCAATTTTTTTCACCCCAAAATTATTTCCGCCACTTTTGCTTTTTTTGGCATTTCTGGATATTTTATTCCATTTTGAGTACTTTTCAGATCCTGGTCAGACACAATGCTGCCAAGCATTCTAATTTTCTAGTTTTTGCGTGTTGTACTTGCAGGAAGATATTGAACATTTAATTGCCGAGTTTCAAGAAGCTGACAAGAAACGACTTCAAGTCGTGGAAAAGAAGTGCGATCCTCCCACACCAAGGTAAAGTGGACGAACTTAGAGAACCGAGTAGGTGAGGTATGAAGAATAAATGTCAGACTGCACACTGAGGCTAACAAGGTGTTGTTAGAAAGTTTGAATTTGGAATGGTTGTTTCGGAATGACTGGTTTGTGTCGCGGCAAGTATTCAACAGCCGTAATTGCTAAAAAAACACTTTTCTTGGTATTTTAGGTGCAACATGACTTTAACTGCTCATCCTGACAAAGATGAGCTCATGCTGTTTGGAGGAGAGCATTTTGATGGCAACAAGGTTGGTTTCTTGGTGCTCTGCTCCCAAATAAAACTTCCGGAACATGCGAAATGATTTTGAAAATTGTCACAAATTTTGCAACTGATTTAACCCTTTCTTGCAGACATACATGTACAACGACCTGCTGTTTTACAATATCATATCACACCAGTGGTCAATGATAAAGGCTCCAAATGCACCACCGCCCAGATGTGCACACCAGGTAAAAGTCTTCACTGAAACCGGGCTGTTCTTGTACGATTAGACTTTCAATTCTCTTGTTTTTTTGTTTTTTTTTCATCTTTTTCGGCCGAGCGCGGCCTTATGGAGTGATGTACGTGTCCTCGTGGTGGGGGATCAGCCAGAGAGGGGGGGGGATCTTGGCCCAGAAGGGGAGGGGGTATTGTGATAGCGGCGCTCGGCCATGACGCTAAACTCAGCGTATTTGTTTGTTCAGGTTGACCAACAAAGTGACTCGGATTTTTTCAGGCTGTCGCGCTTGGCCAAGCTGGAGGTCAGCTGTGGATATTTGGTGGCGAATTTGCAAGTCCAAGCCAGTCACAATTTTACCACTACAAGGACCTTTGGGTTTTCCATTTGAAGGAGAAAAAGTGGGACAAGATCAGGTACCGTTTTTTCGTTTGTGATGTGATCATTATTGTGGGAAAAAGATGCAAAGTAAAGGGCAGAGATTGAATTGACGCGTTTGTGTGTTGTTTCTGACAGTGCACATGGAGGTCCTTCTCCTCGCAGTGGACACAGGATGGCCGTATGTAAGAAACGAATCATTGTGTTTGGGGGCTTCCACGACAACATCAGGTAAGCAGACCTGGGTTTGTCTTCTCTCTGATCAAACTCATATTATTTTTTCTTTCTCATTTTGAATCAAGGTTTTTTTTTTCTGTGCACTCAGAATGTCACTGTTCACAAGAATCATCTTGATAGCGTCTTTGCGGTATTTTCAGGGACTACAAGTACTTCAATGATGTGCATTGCTTCAATTTGGAGACGTTGACCTGGAGTAAGATTGAACCGTTGGGAATGCCTCCAGCTCCAAGGTCCGGTTGTCAGATTGCAGCCACGCAGGACCAAACCAAACTCGTACTTTACGGTGGATATAGCAAAGAGAGAATAAAGAAGGACATCGACAAAGGAAATGTTCATTCCGATATGTTCGTTTTGTGTCAGGAAGGTGAGTTGATCAAAAACTCACGCGTTTCCAGAATGTTAGCTTGTTTCATTTATGAGGGAGGAAGTAACCATTCACTGTCGCAGAAAAAGTTTGAAGTTTCTGATTGAATTTCGGAACAAAAATGCATCTCTCGGAGATTTTTGTTTTTGGCAGAAAAGAATCGCAAAAGGAAGGAGTCTGGAGAAGTGGAGGAGGCGTGGAAGTGGGTCAGTGTGAAGCAGTCCGGGGCGCGCCCGTCCCCGCGGTGCGGCTTCTCTCTCGTGTCAACACCCGGCAACTGTGCTGTGCTCTTCGGCGGAGTCTACGACGAGGTAAATCTACTTGCCAGAATTCAGCGGTTTGGTTGTTTGTCACTGCTGTTTCTTTCCTCCAAAAGGCCTCATGGAGTTGTGTGGTGTCTGTTTGTTTTGAAATGTGCCGGCAAGTTGCATTTATTTTGGAGCTGGATTCACTTCAACAGATGATCACACAATTGTTTGTAGGAAGAAGACGAAGAAGACATGCAAGGAGTGTTTTACAACGAAATGTACAACTTAGAGCTGGACACCGGGAAATGGCATGAAGTATCGTTACGGTACGAACACAAAGATTTTTGTTGCTTGTTGAACAGCAAGCAACAAGAAAAAGAGGCTTCTTTGGTGTGAAGAATAAATATCGGTGGGGGGGGGGGGGGCTTTCTCAAAGTCTTTCGCGTGGACGCAACCGGAAAATGTGGCTGGTTCTTTACGTTTGATATTTGCTCATCATACCACGCGTTTTCCTGTGTTGATAGTTTTTCGTCATCAGACAAATAGTTGCACGAAGCGTGGACTCAAAAATACATTGTTCTGTGTGCAAATCAGCATTATTTTGATTGACAGAGAACAATCTTCTGTTGACGAAATGTGACACAAAAATTGTTGTTTCCAGAGGCAGGAAAAGTGAACGGGAACGAAAGAAAAGGAGAAAAAGAAAAGCTGACATTGGGAATGGAGAACAAGATAGTGTCAGTCCGGATGAAGAGGAAGAGATGGAAGAAGACCTCGAGAGACTCAATGTCTCCGAACCAGTTGAAACGGAAGCAGCTACTAGTCACGAGGAAAGTGAGAACGTTTTCAGTGTGACAATCGGCCCGCAGACCTCGAATTCCGCGCAGGTCGTGGACCAGTGCCAATCTGCAAGTGCTTCCCTTGCCGCCTTTGTTCCACATCCGAGAATGAACACTTTACTGGCAGTGAAACATGGAGTTTTGTACATGTACGGTGGAATTTATGAAGCAGGAGATAAACAGATAACATTGTCGGACATGTATTCACTGGATTTACACAAGCTGGATGAATGGAATGTCCTGATAGAGAGTGACTTAGACGCCAAGGTATGACGTGCTCTTTTTTATGTGAAACCAAATTCGCCAAAGAAGTGTTTGTAACAGCTTCAAAGTCATTTGCTGCCTGATGAATCAGGGTGAGGGTTGGCTGGGGTTAGAGACCAAACATCTTGATCCAAATGCATTTACTCTTTTGCGGGCAGTGAATGGAGAGACCACCGAAAACAGGCGCTTCGGGTGAAAAAAACAACCACACAAAAGACCCGGCTTGAAAGAACTGAGCATGTTTGTTTTGGACTTCTGGAAATGTGTTTTGTTTGGTCGCAGTTGAAGGAGTACAAGGAATCGGAGAGCTCCGACAGCGAGGATGAAGACATGGAGACGGACACTGTTGCAGAAGGCGGCGACGAAGGTTTTGTATTTGGCCTGTTTGTTCACTCACGCGGCTTCACGCGCGCGTTAACGACTTTGTCGTTGTGACAACCTGCCCCCTCTCAATGCTCGTTTTGCCGGAGACCCTGCTTCCCACAGAGGGGTCTTTTCGCTGGTTTAGCGTGTACTTACCCATCAATGTAATCTTCCAAGATCGCGGAAAAACGCATGAGTTTCACCAGAAGTGTTGCGTCAGCTGGGCTGTTTGTTTCTCAGTGAGCACACGGGCGAGAGGAAAACTTGGGAGCTGGCGGACACTCATTTCGCATTGCACGATGACTGCCTCATGAACTACACAGTTGTTCTGTGGCGCGAGCAGCCATGATATTGTGAAAAGCATGGTCAAACAGGCCTTTATCATTTCAGATTCTGATATGGAGGAGGAAATACCAGAAGTCAGGGGCGAGGAGGAATTTGCTGAGTACTTCAGCAGGACGAAGGAATACTGGTTGGATCAAGCGGAGACTCTGGCTGAGAAAGAGGGAGTCGAAGCAACAGGGCGACGAATAAAGAAAGCAGCAAATCGTATGGCCGAAGAATTTTATGGGAACAGAAAGCTGACACTGGACTAAAGGCTAGAGTATGTACACATCTCATTTTGTTCTTGACGACACCTTGAAGTGTTGATTCCACGAAGACTTGATTCGTTGGAGTGAGTTGATGCAGACAAAGTGATACACTGATGTGGAACTGCAAAGGACTGCTTCACACTGCAGGCTGTTATCAATGATTCGTTGTTTTGTAATCCCCAGAAAATTACAACACTTGTCAGGCTGTTGAAGTTTCATATCACGTGAAACAGTGATAAGAAACATTGTTTTTGTTTTTGAGTGGAACCAGCGGTTTCAAATGGCATCCCCCATGAGATGGCACCCCTGGGGGGAGCCAAACAAAGTGACATCCCGTGCCGTGTTTTGTTCTCACAGACTTCTTTTCTTGTCAGCTGAAAGTGAGAGGTACTTCTGCTGGTATCGTAACTCCCTGTGCTAACCTCTGCCCTCCACTAGAAAATCAGCGTTGATTTTGGCAGGCATGGGGGGTGGCATCTCAGGTTGGAGGAGACACCTGGGGTTGCCATATGAGGGGGAGATCTCGGGTGGTTGTTTCTGCATTTCTTTGCGGATACCTCCTTTTGCCATTTCATTGTCTTTAAAAATGTCACCCATGAATTTCTGACCAATGAACATGCATTTTGCGACGCGATTGTGGTACTTTGACACAAAAAAACCGCGAAATTCTTAAATCATTGAGTTAAGTGTTTGTTTATTAAGGCACAACTACAGAGGCTGCCAAACAAACCAAACTTTTAACTACTCAACCAAAGTTGACTAAAAAATTTTCGGGCCACAGAGCAAATACAAGTTTATTAGAGAAGGTAATTTTGAGAAAAACAAGGGTCTGAAACAAGTCTGGAGAGTAAATAGAATGATGGAAACAAAATTGGAGGAATGTTGATGTTGTCTATTGTGACCAAAACTTAACCATTGCACACAACGATTTCAAACAGTCAGCACAATCAGCGCGTACATGTCTGGTTGATACAAATTTTAATGCAGAGCAGCCCCATGAACATCAACGTGAGCTGTAAAAGTGCACAGCCTTCTGCTCTCACCCGAATGAAACAGCTACGTTCTGAAGTCGGATCGACCATTCCACTGTGCAAGTTTACAGCACGAAAAAGTGCAGGTCACACCATGTTTTAGATATCATCAACATTCCGCAGTTTTTGAAAGGTAAAGAAATGAAAAAGGATTTTTGAATTTTTTTCCAATGAATTTTACACTACCACCAACAGAGAACCAAAGAAATTATTTTTGCATTGATATTTTTGATACTGTGCAGTGATACATAGTTGTTTGGAAAAATAGATTTTTGAAAAGTTTAGTTACACATAGACAAATGTTTTCGGCTTGAATTGCCTTTCTTGTTG
>JAAUYG010095493.1_pt1 | contig 12695 bp, 9 predicted proteins | sample 7278091 | NCBI WGS metagenome assembly JAAUYG01 (sample SAMN14350201, study PRJNA611818) | marine sediment metagenome | isolation source: surface marine sediment (0.6m) | place: French Polynesia: Moorea | collected 2018-08
ACAGAGGCTATTTGCATATTATTTATTATGTATGTTATAATGAACAGAATTTTACACTTGGACACCTTAAGGTTATGAATTCTAACCTAACCTGTTGCTGGAATGTGTGCATATGTTTAGTCAGAGCTATGCAAATAATTTTCACAGAAGTCTTTTTAAAGATCGCTCCACCAATAGAAAAATTTTATCATGTTTGTATCATGTATCATAATTGAGCTGATTTGATGTGTTTGCATAGCGTTGTAGGTACAATATACCAGATGTACACATTCTGTTTCTCCGTTAGTGATTTTCTTCCTACATGTACTGGGTACCGATATTTGTCCCACTCCTTTTTCAGCGCTATTTACAGCCTGCATTTCTGTCAGTTGCCACGTGATAGAATCGCTTTCGTGAAATGATCCCTACATCGTCTGCTGCCTTCTCTTGAGAGAGTTAGTAGGCTCAGGGGCAAAATAATGGAGGAAATCATGCAAATTAATTGGAACCCGGGATTTGGGCGATGACCAGTGTTAATGCCTCTTGAGCCCACGTTGGCTGTGGCGTCATGATTTATAAAAGGCTCTGTGTCGTTATGGGCCCTGCTGGATGGCTCTTAGTGCCACTGGATGTCAACCTTTTGCCGCCTATCATGGATGCAATTTAAATTTTAAACAGCCCTGAGCCATGCTGATTGGGCTTGCGCTGGAAAAAATACGGCAGTACAATTATAGGATTTTATCTGATGTGGTCTGGAATTGATTTGTCTGAGGAGATGCCACCGTTAGCAACTGACCAAAGATATCACCATGTCTGGTCTGTGATCGGGGAAATTGAATATATAAAGAAAGTGAGAGGGAAGTGACTGACTCTACTGCTGTATTGTGTATACAAATACATGTATATGCCATGGGCTGAATTCCAGAAATATCATAAGCCTAGGATGGACCTTTAGGTTTTTTTCATCACCATTATCTTTTCCATGCTTACGAACGGTTTTTCATTTTTAAGAGCTTTGTGGAAGACTGGCCAGGCCTGTCAGTGCCAGACTCAGTAAGTTTGCCAGACAGTTATCATGGTTGTAGCCCATTGTTGGGCTGTTCCATGTTTGCACTTGTCTAGAATAACAGTGCCACCTCTGAAGTTGAAGCCTTTTTATGGGTAAATGCGAACAAAAAATCCCCAATAAAATTGTTTTATGTGACAGTGTGTGGCTGAAAAAGGTTCCTTTTTTGCACTTGGATGACCCACTGGAACTTAATAAGCTAAATTCAAGGTCATGCAATTTTAATGTCACATGCGCTGATCTTCAGATTGGGTGGGGTGGGTGAATCAGGCTTATAGTCGGATTTCAACCACTTGTGGTCATATCACCGACTGCAAGTTGGATTCGGTGGTGTATGCAGGTGTATGCGTGTGAGTTATCTTCAGATTGGTGCACTTGTTGTCCATTAATGGGTAGAAATCAATGAACCTTGGGTCACAGTAGTGCATTGTGCGTATGACGAAAGTAGTAGCATATGCCTCCAATTACCATAACTTGTGACATTATTATACTTTCCAATTTCCTGTAAATGCCGGCACCACGGGATGTTTGTATCATCACGCTATGTTGTGGCATGCTGCAGTGCCACTAACAGGCTTTTACCTAGTAACAGCTTACATGCCATAAACAATGAGGCCATTAGAAGTTACTGTGACAATTTAATCTCCGGGATACTCCAAGAGATTTGGCTGCCATCCAATGCATGTGACATTTATAAAATTCAGTGTGATAATGTTGGGGAAATAAAGCTGTTAGCAGATGGTACTGAGTCCCTGGTATGGCTCTATACACTGATCCCGCCACCCATCCCATTTACAGACTTCCTTCTATTTTAAGACCATACATAAACAACTTCAGTCTAATGTTTGCAATAGCCCACTAGTCTAAGACTGCCTTCAACTGAAGAAAAAATTTGGGGGACGGGAGGGAGGGGTGAGAGCAAGAAATCTTATAATACAGAACTGTACACAGTGCATTGGTCCCCTGTTTTTAAGACCTGCCATGGGACTGAAATCTGGTCTTATATTATTGCAAGTGGTCTTAAAGCAAAGTTCCAGTAATACCGTAAACGCATTTCCCAACAGTGCCCAGATTAGGGACACAGATAGGAGTCAAACCTGATACACAAAATCCATATTACTTTATTTGCCTTTTAATAGCTTAATGGGATAGTCAAGACAGTCTTAATTTTGTCAAATATAGGGACCACTGTACTCTTTCTTGCTACTTCCAGACTCAGAGGTCCTGGATCGAGCGAGTGTTCTCCAAGCGGGAGTGTATCCGCTTCATCCCGAGCAAGTTGGATCCCGGTCGGTGCGGGTGCGGACGTATCCGGCAGAAGCACACCGTGCAGAAACAGGCTGAGCCTCCCACAGGCTTTGACAAAGGCTGGAATGTGAACACCCACACGGAAGCCTCACCCACAGATGCTTATGGTACCATCGAGTTTCAGGGTGGACCCCATCCCACAAAGGCTCAGGTAGGGTACTCTACTCTATACTGAATGGGTGACCGCTATTGCTGTGTTGGATCATTATATTGAATCCCTTGCTGGCTACCAGTATTTGTAATTATATTAGAGGGATTCTAAATTGTGTCTTACTTATTCATCTGAATCTGTAAGAAAACTTGTGGGTCGTTCAACACATTGTAGTTCCACCATCATGACCACCGTGTCGTTGCACACCACGAGTTGATGATGGGTGCGATCAACCCTCACTTCCCACCACCCTGTGGGTTCAGCTGGCCTGTGAATGTGTATATAGGTCATGTTGACATGCTTTAGAAGTTCGGCTTCAGTCTGTGACGACCTTGCCTTGTCTGTGGGAACCTCTGCTTCCGATAAGCGCAATGAAGGCAGCTATTTAATTGGTTAAAAGTTTGACCTAGTGTATGTGGGTGGCCCAGCTGTAATCACGTGTACCTGGGAAAGGAGAGTATTGACTGTACACAGTTACATATGAGGAATAACGATGTGACCACTGATGTATCTATCCTTCATCTGTTTTCCCCCAGTATGTCCGTCTGGCACACAACACCAGTCCGGATCTCATCCTGCAGCTGTTACAGCAGCAATGGGATCTGGAACTCCCCAAGCTTCTCATCTCGGTCCATGGCGGGATCCGCAACTTCGAACTCCAGACCAAGCTGAAACGGGTCTTCCGGAAGGGTCTGCTGCGGGCAGCAAAGACCACTGGAGCCTGGATCATCAGCGGAGGGACCAACTCGGGTAGGGCATGAGTGCCATTAGCACAGTCAATGAATACAGTTCAGTTACAGTTCTTGAACTGACAGTTGTGCTGTGGTGTTGAACGGATGTGATCAGCAAGATCACTGTACTTTGCCCCGATTGCTGCTACTTAAATTACAGGTGTAAAAGTGCTAGCAGCTTAGGAGGCAAGGTGTAGTAATTCAACTTTTATGCCTACCCTTTTGTACACAAAAATGTCTGGCTAAACTAGGTCAAGGTAGCATTTTTTTGGCACTGGAGCAGAGAAATGAGGGATAATACCTTGGGCTGGATGTCATCTCATAACTGTTTTAACTTAGGATCCATATTCCATAGTGTTAGAGTGTCTATCATTTAAGCTGAGGTGTAGCAGTGACCCTCTCTTAAGGACACTGTCTGGAGAGGACACCACCTTAGAAGGGCACAAATTCTTGGCAGCAAGTTCTGTGACTGTATGCTCCCTCTCACCAAAGGATAACTTTGGCTTTCTAATAAGGACAGAATTGTTTGGCAGAAGGGGAACCAGTGTACATCGGCAAACTAATGAATTGGTGATACTTTTACCAAAACCAAACATTTGAAGCACCTCACAGTATGATCAAATTTAATGTTGTTTTGGCATGCTTGCTTGTACTACTGTATGGAGAATGTATTACATTCTTCAGTAGTATGGAGTAGTAATGTAGTACATTGTACAGTAGTCCCCCTCTTTTACGGACCTCCCTTCTGCTAAATAATTCTGTCCTTATTAGAGAGGTGTCCTTTGGTGAAAAAGAGCATCACATGCTTTCATGGTACTTGCTGCCAAGAATCTGTGTCCTTTCTAGAGGGATATCCTCCCTAAAGAGGTCCTTTAAGAGAGGGCCCATGGTAATTAATAATGCGCATGGCGAATGCTAGAATGTCTTGTTGTCTGGGTGATGATATAGCAGTATTATTATAACCAATGGAGTAAGATTGTAATAAGCTCCCAGCCATGGTTTGACGTAATGAAATTCATCATTTGAGCTTAGAAGAAGCGTAGGATGGAAAACTTTCCATGTACTGGTAAGTTGTTGGGGATGTTGCTTAAGGCGTATTTCAGTAAAAGCATTAGAGTGGAGCATTAATATGTATGTATACAGGGCCAGAACGGTGACAAGCGTTACTCAGTGTAGTAGACGAGGCCCATACTGCGCATCAAGTGTAGTTGGGATATACATCCCCCTAAGACATGTAAGATGACATTAACGGTGGTCTTACTTGGCATGAGGATCCTGAGCAGTTGTCAGTCTGGTGTCATCGTCAGAAATGGTAGACGGGCATTTATTGCCATTGTGCAAAGCTGACTGGGTTCCGATCCTCGGGAGAAAATATGAAGGGGAAGGGAGGACGGATGTGGGAGCATACCATTAGTGCTCAGGCATTAGGGGCTATTAAGCTGTATTATGTCTGAGGGAAATTTTGACGTGAGCAAGTGAACTGTACGTTTCAGGGGTGATGCGTCATGTCGGGGACGCCCTTGGGGACACCTTGGTACAGTCGCGGAGCAACATAGTGACAATTGGAGTAGCCCCCTGGGGAGTGATACACAACCGCGGGGACCTTGTGGGTAGAGATGTAAGTGTAGGCGTGATTAACAACGTCGGGGGAGACATCCATAACGGAAACTGTGATGTCACCATGTTGTGTCCTTACAAAAGATGAAATGACATGAAATTTTGCACCAAGATACTCTAATACTGATAAGTGGTTTCAGATCTTCTGTAAAACTAAAGGATGACCCTTTGTTTTCCATGTGCTTTTGTAGTATGTTTTGACAAAAGAAAAGAAAAATGAAGTTACAGAAAAGAATGGTGTATCAATGGTTGTTATATATAGCAAGAAAAAAAACAACCCAAGACCACATGTTGTCTTTCAGACTGTCACGCCTTACCACGCGGTGGGAGTGCCAAAGAGCAAAAATGTTGTCCTCAATTCCAACCATTCCTACTTCCTTCTTGTTGACAACGGCACGGTCGGCAAGTTTGGCTGCGAGGTGGCGCTCCGCAGGAAAGTGGAGAAGTACATCTCCCAACAGAAGATCAGCACCAGTGAGATAGCACAACTAATAAAAACTGGGCTTAGCCTAAAGGGAAAAAACTGGCTAAATACTAGCACAGGCATCAGTATCTGTAGTTCTCTCTGTTTTACTTAGATAACATGTGCGTCATTACATTTTCCCTCAGGAAATAGGACATGTTTTCTTGAAGAAATCTCAAAAAAAAAAAAAATTCCGAAGAATGTGTGTCCTTGTAAGAAAACTGAAAGTCTAAATAGTGAAATGTATGTAGAATGCTTAATAGGAGATTTTCTTCTTAGTTTGTGCAATTAAGGTTTTCATGTGGTGTTAATATCAGTGTCGAATTATCTGTCACAATTCAAAATGTATATGCTATCACAGTTCTGCTGTTGCTGCTGCTACTACTACTACTACTCCTACTATTCTTCTACTGCTGATACTGCTACTACTACTACTACTACTACTACTACTACTACTACTACTACTACTACTACTACTACTATTACTACTACTACCTACCTACTACTACTACTACTACCTACTACTACTACTACTGCTACCTCTCCTGCTATTTCAACTGCTACTACTACTACTACTACTACTACTACTACTACTACTACTACTACTACTACTATGCCACCATCGCTACTGCCTGTACCATGTATATTGATGACTGTTGTTCAGGAAGTGGATCCAGTGGCAGTTACCGGACCCCCGTAGTTTGCCTGATCCTGGAGGGAGGTTCTAACACTATCCGGACCGTCCTGGAGTGTGTGACAGACAACCCCCCGGTGCCTGTGGTAGTGTGTGACGGCAGCGGGCGGGCGGCTGATCTCATCGCCTTCACCCACAAATACGCTCAGGATGACGGGTAAGGAAGGACTGAGTTGCTGTAGTAAAGCCTGCAGTGGTAGCACTGGCTATGGTAGCATGAATCTCCGCCCTACATACAGTGAATCTTTGAACTTATTTTGATTGATAAATTCACTGAATATCTGTGGAAGCTTTTACCCTGTTGATTTACTGTTTCATTCCTCGGTTTATTTTTATAGCATGATCTTTGACATCACATTTAACTTTTTGCCTTGACATTTTCCATTTGCTAAAAGTCCCATGGGGAATAATGTATTTGCAGATAAATTTTTGTCCAATCAATATATTGGTTGTGGATGGTGAACATGTTCTTTGTGCATGTAGATGGTGGCCATTATACTGGAAAAGTGGGTCTTTTACCAATCAATATATTAAAATAAACATTGAGAAGGCTGAACGAAGCAGATAAGAACCCTATGAACATGGAATGATTCATTAAACCTCCAGTAGAATCAAAGAACAGATAAGGAGTACAGGTCTATCAAGAGTTCAGGCTTACATGTAATTCTGCAACTTAATGTACCTCTTGCATATGTTAATGTCGAGTGGCAGAAATCTAACCTACATTATCAATTCCAAACTCATTTCATATCTGTGGCTGTGGCTTTTGTGAATGTGTAGGATCCAATCACACTGGCTGTTACATGTAATTTACTTACCCCCTCTCCTGCAGTTACCCATTCCGTCTGGGGTGAGTGAGGGATATGGGTGGCCGTGGGCACAGGCTGTTTGGGTCAAGTAACCACTGGAAATTGACTAAATGCATGTGTGGGAGTCCTGCAGGCTCTCGAAATGCTCTTGGTGAAACTGGCTTTTTTGGGGGAAAATTTTATTTCGAGGGAATCGCTTGGAATTCCTTGTTTTCTTAATTGGATGCAACCATGGTGGTAGGGGATACTTAGGTCGATTTCCAATTCCTTGTGTTATATCACTGATATTACGTAGCAGTGGCAAGCATGTGTATATACACTACACAAAAAAGTTAACTTAAATTTTTTTGGGTAGTGTATATTAGAGTAGCAAGTAGCAATTCCATATACCTCTGCTGTATATTCTCTCAGTGGATATTTGTCTCAGAGGAAAAAAAGGAAATCTAATTTTCTTCCTAATAACTTTGTACTGTACATGTGATCCATTATTTAATCTACCACATTGGACAACAAACAGCCAAGTGGCAAGCTCTAGTTGCAGCGGTGTGTAGACAAACCTCACGGGGGGTCCAATAAAATGGTGATTTTCAACTTGCAAATTACTTTTCACAAAATGACCTTGACAGCCAGACACAAGGGAACTTACCAATGAAGGTTATCGTAAATTCACCCAGTAATAGAACAGGGTATTTATGAGAAAAAAAAAAGAGGAAGAAACAGATAGTAGGATTAAGAAGCCCTTTCCGCACTCTTTCCCACAGCAGCAAAAGCCAACCAACATTGTTGCCTCACATACCTGGTAAATGTATAATGAAATAAAATGAAACTTTAAGAAGCTTCTATTTGACACTGGTGGTGGTAATTGAACAAGGGCTGTATTTGCCGTAATAGAGGGGATGTCCTTGAGAAAGATGGAATAAATTGGTGCCCAAATCCATATGTAACAGGCCACAGGCCGGGACAAAGAGAACTGATAATGTAATTCTGGGGACACCATGCCTACCTATAATATATATATATGTGCATAATGGTACCAAATGTTTCCCTAAGGAGACGGATATTTTTTTACATCTGCCAAGATAAATACTGCTTCATCAGCATTTTTGTAAATAATCATGTTGTAAGTGTTTTGTCTGTCAGCTTAAAATATCGGTCACCAATCGCATTGAAGCTGAACAGTCGAAATGTTTTTCTTATTTCATGTGGTGTTAAACCAAGTCGTGGCTATTGACACATTCGTGGTATCCCTGTGTGAAAGGCCTCTATTTTCCTGCTCTCGGTTACAAGCTGCCTGTGTTTTTTGTTACACAGTTGTTCCCATGTAATAAAGCCACGCTATTTGCCAAGAAATTGTGGCCATGTTAGAGAGGTGGTTTTTGGCAAGAGGGAGAAGTAAATGCATTGATAGTAATACAGAATCCCTCTCTAATGAGGCCACCCTATTTGCCAAGAAACTGGCCATATTAGAGAAGTGGCCTTTGCTGACAGGGAAAAGTAAATACATTGATAGTAGTAGCGGAAAATATTTATGGCTTTATTAGAGAGGGTGGTCTTTGTTGAGAGTGGCCACTAAGAGAGGGACTACTGTAATGGCAAGGCTTTCTGGCCACATTATCGAGGGTGGCCTTTGTTGAGAGTGGCCACTAAGAGAGGGAACACTGTATACTGTTCATGCAACACTCTGTTGTCTATTCCCTTGTGGGCCCAATATACATGTATTTACACATTACTGGAGAGGTATATGGGTGACAGTCTGAAATGACTTTTAGACTTTGGGGGTCAACCAAGTGAGGCTTCTTGCACATATAAACATACCCATACTCCTGTACCCATGTTTTATGGTCACCGAAAAATTACCTACCTATGAATTTAAAGTTAGTATTACTTATATAAGAGCTCAGGAAAGCTGGTTGATAGGACCTTGTGTTGTTACTGATATCATATGTGACTATAATGAATATTCATACTTACATACCGGTACCAGTAGTGTCAGAAAGAATTATTCTGTCAGCTAAACATTCAGTACAGGGAGTACCAACAGACAGCTAATGCCAAACAGAGCATCAGAAGAAACACTGAATGTTAAGAAACACTGAATGTTTAACATCTTTAACATGTTATTATTTCAGCCATAATCCTGTAGTGGTTTAATACCATGTTTAAATGAACTTTAAATGGAAGTCAAATTACACTGCATAGCTATTTTAGTATGCTGTGTAAACCAATTAAAGGAATGTATAAGAAACAAGTGGTATTATTGCTGTAAGCCTGTTAGATTGACTATAAATAAAATATTCCAGTTTACTAGTTCCATCACTAAAGAAAAATCGGAGCCCCAATCTGTTATGAACAGTTTAAACTGATGCTTATCATGTACCGGGGTATGTCTCAAAAGGGGGCCAAACTGGAAGTCTGATCATTTATGTGCTGTAAACATTGCTAGTACTTGTTATACATACAGTGGTCCCTGCATTTTAGGACCACCCGTTCAGCGAGAAAAATATGGTCTTAAATTGGAGGTGCTCTTAAAATGGAGGAATAGTTATATTGAAAATATCGGGAGTGGTGTCACTCATATAGCCAGTCTTAAAATGGAGGGAATTGTTTTAATAGTATAGCGCTGTCTTAAATTTCAGGGACCACTGTATTGGTATACTGGTATATGAATGAATGAATGAATATTTATTGATTATAGTGACATGTTCCATCCATGTAACAAAAGTAATACAAAGAACTTAATATCGGTAATTGGAACCCAGCCCTGAGTCGGACTTATATGCCACTTTAGACATATTTAACATAAAACTAGATTTTGCAGACAGCAGAACATATGCATCATATGCAACGACGCCTACCCATAAGCAATCACCTATACAGTAAAGATTTACGTAAGTTATAAGCACTTCCTAAGTAATTGGCGACTTCGTGGCTTTCGTTTTTCATTAAATAGCAAAACTTTTGTTGGTCAGTCCAAAGTAGGAAGTCTCCGTGAGTAGACAGACGCCTTCTGCATAATTTTGCATTAGTATTGCAGTTGCTTTTGATTGGGTTGGCAAGGACTTGGGACATGTAGGCATCCATATAGCTTTCGCTGTGATCAGGTTTGTACCATTACTGTTGTAGAACTATATTTTTCTGCTGGGCGCTGGGGAAGAAGACATTTTTTGTAAACAGCCCACTCAGGATAAACATATTGATAAATACCTGGGAATTAGGGACACCCAAGGGACTGTACAAAACTGTCCTGAATTCTGAGGTGGCCTTATTTCTCAGGCCCATTTCTGTGTGGTGAATAGACCTAGGAACTGAAGTAGTTGTCCTTAATTCCCAGGTTGTCCTTATTTCTCAGGTGGTCTTAAAGACAGGTTTCACTGTAGTTTCCTCCCCCTTGTTTTGCGCAGAGAAAACACTGAAGCCGTGTTACAACAGGCCAAGCGGAGCATTGAGCGTCATTACGCAGTCGTGGGTGTGTATGAGAACCTGTATGGTTTCAACCAGGTGCTGGAGTATCTCATGCCACACATGTTCACCAACCTTACCAAGTCCTTCAATAAAGTGGGTAAGTACTGCACGCATGTCTATTGTGTCTGGGGTGGGAATTATTGCACAGACCAGTGATTTCTTCTCCATTTGCCACTATATGTGTGCCCAAAAAGTTTTATTTGGCTTGGGATGATTTGAAGTGCCGTTATATATACTGCTCAAAACATTTAAGGGATCAAAAGTTAGCTTAGCATAATACAGACATGCATGGCAACAAAGTTCCAAACGTTTAAAGGAGCAAAGTTAGCGTAGTTTAGTGTCAAATCAGTGGCCATACCAGCTACTGATTTGAGAATAAACAGTGTTATAGTGTTTGAACGTGTTTGAAAGGGTAATGGTCATGATCGCAATGGCTCTGATATACTTGTGTTTTGGGGGTGATTCCCCTCTGTAAACACTAAAGTTTTGCTACATTGTTTCTGCCACAACTGCATTATCAAGCAAAATGATTTTCCCTATATATTTCCAAATATATGGCTTTGAAAATCTGATCCCTTAAATATTTGGAGCAGGGCATTTTTCCCCATTTGAATTATATGTCTGAGCCCTGAGTCTGAGCCAATTGGGGATTATATCAATGTAGAGGCCAGTTTCGTAAGCCCCATAGATCTTTAGCATTGGGAAAAAAAGCAATGGTTACAGAGTTGATTGGTAGACTAAAGTCTGATTAAGTTCTAACTATCGCATGCGCACCAAATACCGGTATGCATACATGTGAGCAAAATATTTGGTCATTCGGTTGACCACAGAGCATTAGGGAAAGGATACTATAGGTTACTGCCTCAACTTAAAAAACAACTAAAAGTGTTCGGCTGCTTATTTTGTTACTGTGCACCTGTTTGTGCTGAATTGTGAGACAAAGTGCTCATTTCTAATTGTCCACTGCAATCTGTATAATTCACTATGTATCTATCTAGTCATCAGTGGGATAACTAGAGTATCAAGAGTTCCTAACGTTACTTCTAAATCTATAAGACGTTTTATATATCGCCTGGCATAATCTTACCATGGGTCATACTGTTCTTGGTCAACCAGTTGGACAACTGAACTGCCAGTTACATGCAGTTTCCTATTATTACTGATTCGAACTCTGCTTGGAATGTCTTTTCAGCGCAACAATCTCACGCCAAGGATAAGACCATCCAAAAAGAGACTCTGCCACCGCACGTTCTTAACTTGCTGAAAGAGAAACTTCGTCATGAGTACAGTCTTTACTACTTCGTCAGACAGCGGTTCTATCGGTTGTATAGATCCATAGTGCCAGCAAACCAGCAACAGTAGACCATCCAGCCTAACAATGATTCACCTGCTACCTTCTCTACTATACCGTGAAATAACGATGGGTTTGTTAGTGTTATTTACACTACATTCCCGTCATCTATGGACACACCAGGCGAAGTAAACTGACTTTAAGACAAAACACGTTTCATGCCTGTAGTGTGTTTCGTGTATGGAAGTTCAGTCTCAGACTTTTTAGGCCACAAACGGTACTAATAAAGTGGTCTCAGGTGTGGGGGTGGTCTTATTTCTGATTACACGTAACACTGATGTAGCACTTTTGGTACTCCTGAGAAGTGGTCTTTATTCTGATGTGGTCTTACTTGCATGGTGGTTACAAAGTCCGGTTCCACTCTACGTTGCCAATAATCAATCTCACCCAAGGTTGTCAATAATCAATCTCACCCAAAGTTGTCAATAATCAATCTCACCCAAAGTTGTCAATAATCAATCTCACCCAAAGTTGTCAATAATCTCACCCAAAGACCAAATCATTTAATACCACCTATGTATTAGCCACTCTTGACTTTGTCAGCAGAGCTAGTGTCATGCCGCAGGTGTTTGCCGTACCGTCCATCTGATAGTCAATCCGTTCGTCGTAAAACACATCCAAGTCGATGGAAATTTTAAAACGTGAAATAAATCGAAAAAAACTCAATCGTACAGTAAAACAAATAAAACTTTGACATCTGGGACTATTGTAGCATATACATGTGGATGTGCGATGATTTATTAGATGGTAATACCATCCCAATGGCTAAAGATGAAAGCTATGTTCTTCCAAAATGTTCTATTGATTTAATATTTATGTGATGTTCTTATCACGATCTTTGTGCCTGATGTTAGGGTACAGTCATGTCTCTGAGGATCGCTAGATGGAGGTACGTAACTACCCTTTAAAGAGTCAGCCGAATGATGCACTGTGACATATTTAAGCAATATGTATGTTATATTGAAAAGACTACTACTACTACTACTACTACTACTACTACTACTACTACTACTACTACTACTACTACTACTACTACTACTACTACTACTACTACTACTACTACA
>JAAUYG010250733.1_pt1 | contig 12693 bp, 7 predicted proteins | sample 7278091 | NCBI WGS metagenome assembly JAAUYG01 (sample SAMN14350201, study PRJNA611818) | marine sediment metagenome | isolation source: surface marine sediment (0.6m) | place: French Polynesia: Moorea | collected 2018-08
AATCGCTCAGGGTTGGCAGTCGGATTTTTCGTGACTGTTCAGGGCAAGAACATAACACTGCCCGAATGCCCGGGGCAGGTTAATTTTGACATTTGGGCATGTAGATTTTTGCTGTACAGGTCCGGTGGGCATGTACTTTCTTCTGTCTTTCGGTATTAAAAATTTCACCAACCACACACACCTGCATATTTACGGGAAATCGAAAAGTTTGGGCATGTAACTTTTGTAAGGGGGCAGGTATTTTTTAGGGCACCCGTCCATTGGACAGGTATGTTTCAAGTTATGTTCTTGCCCTGCTGTTAAACCTTGCCAGTGGATCAGGTTATAGGTTGCTAACCATGGTAACTGACTGTGCAACGGTCTGGCATTGTTTTATGCCTGTTACATGTATATACATATACAGGTAATTGTATTAAAGCAAAGAACATACATTTCGAGTTATCAACAAACGCGACTCATCCATCACCTAGCCCGGTCGATATTTGGGATGAATGGGATGAATAGAATGAAGATTGGTAAATTCTGCAGATAAGTCATATACTGGAACCTTGGAATACAGACCAGCACAGGGCCTGTACAAAGTGGTCTTAATGGAGAGTGGTCTTCTGTACTGCCTGGGACATGTGGTAGTGGTCTTAATTCTGACTGACTGCTTAGTGAGGTTTCACTGTCACTGTATACAGTCGTCTCCCTCCTTCCAGTCCTGGAGACTGAGCCCCTCGGGCCGCTGATACCGGAGGTCGGCTGTCCTCCAGTCATGTGCCGTATGTTATGTCGTAACGGTTTTGCCAAGGACGACAATGGCTGTGAGGTCTGTCGCTGTCAGGGCAGCCCGGAGACACGTATCGACATGGGAACACTTCCATGCGCAATGCCGATGTGCGCGGAGCCGTGCGAGAATGGATACGCAACAGACGAGAGAGGATGTATGACCTGTGATTGCAAGGAGGATCCAGAAAGCCTCAATGCTGTGACATGTGCGGTAAGGACTGTTCAGGGCTCTGGATCTCTGGATGAGAACAATATATTAGGTCCATTTCCTCAATAGTGGTTGAATAGCTTTACATCTTTAAGCAAACAATGCACTGGTTCTGGTTCCTTTGTTGCAAACCCAATTTGATAGCAGTACTATGTGCTTGGTTGTTACTTGTTTTGGTAACTCAAAATACAGGTGATATTCACTGTATATGTACATTGTACAGGTACGTGAGTCATAATTTATTGTTCTGACAGTAGAGCAGTTCCTCTGTTTTTGCAACACCTTATTTTGAGACCACCTCGATTTTAAGAGCAAGTTATGTATTTGGTGTAAATGGAAACGTGGTCCAATTAACATGTTTAACCTTATTCTAAGACCACTAGCCATATAACATGTATAAAATTAAGACCCCATGTTCAATACCTAAGTGAGAGAAAATTCTAGGAAATTCTGTCCTTCATGTTTCCATGTGAATATTCCCTGTATGATGTATCCCTCACTGTATCTATCCTTACCCTGCAGACCACAATGTGTGACTCCCACCTCACCTGCTATATGCGGCAGACGTGTCCTCCTGACGGGGACTGTACCAGCCAGCCGGTCTGTACGGGTAGGTAACACCATCCCTGACACATGTGACAACCGTAGACATCCCTGACAACCATAGACAATCCCTGGCAACCATAGACCATCCCTGGCAACCATAGACCATCCCTGGCAACCATAGACCATCCCTGACCACTGCAGACCACCCCTGGCAACCGTATGCGATCCCTAACAACCACAGGCCATCACCGACAGCCATAGACCATCCTTGACTACCATTACCAGTTTTCAGCATAAGCTGGTTATTAATAATGATAGTATACAGTTGTGCTCAAACAGTGAGTGAGTGAGTGTTATCAAAGTTTAACGGCACATCAACACCAAAAGGGTCATACAGTGCCAAAACAGGTGATAACGATTGCAACTTCAATTCAAGTCGCTACACCCTAAGCACTGCACTGTGTGAGAGCATTCGCTATCAGGCCAATTCAGAACAGAATGTCCGATAAGACCTGATACCCAGGGTGCGCCACGGGGAGGCTGCTCTCTGGACCCCTTGTGCTCAAACAGCTATACATTTCTCCAGACAGATCGGGGTCGAACCCACAAACAGATCGGGGTCGAACCCACAATCTTAAGCATTAGACATGTTCGACATGTTCGATTCAAAATGATATTTTGATACAGTGTGCAGTAGTGTGTCAGACTAGTCTAGTTATGTAGGACAGTGAAACCTGTCTTGAGAGACCGCTGCCATGAGAGACCACCTGTCTTGACAGACCACATATTCCTGGTAGAAAGTCCTACATTTCAATGTAATGAACCTGTTGCCAGACACCACATTTGTATGGCCAATGGGGGGGGGGGATCTTTCCTTACAGGGTCTGATGTTTTAGACTAGACAGTCCAGGGCGGATTTCTACCCTGGGAGACAAACCAGCTCCTAGTGTGTGGGGATATTTAGAGAGATCCTTTACATGTACTAGGCTGATTTAAAAGAGGTCTTTAACTTGCTCTTCTAAATTTATACACTAGTGGCTGTTGTAGTTGCATTATAGTAAACGTTACTTTTATGCTGTAGTCAAAGGCCTGGCTCAAGCGATATACATGTAAATGCAGTAAGCCATCAATTGTTAGTGATAAAAGTTACTTCTCCCCCCCCCTCCCCCGCTCCACCACCCACCCCCTTCCTCTGGATATTTTGCTGGTAATCAAAACTGGAAATGAGTGGTTATATTTAGCAGCATTTCAAAATTACGCCTAATTACTCTAATCAGAGGCAACAGGCGATGTGAAAATACAACAACCGCAGGCTAAGCATGCTAAGGGTTCAGTGAGAATATTGTGACTCATTTTGCGAGAAGTATTGGCAAGTCTACTGATACCCACACATAGAATATATACACAGTGGGTTAGCGGTTACCACCTCCAGGTCTGTGACGTCAGCCCATGAACAATGGAAAGTGACGTGTGCAGTAAACCCTCACGCTTGGACCACCTCCCAATTGAGACCACATCTGACAAAAGACCAATTTCCCAGCAGTACCAAAGCTGCATAATTATCAGTGTTAAACATTTATAGACTCAGAAATAAGACCACAGCACAATGAAGACCAGGGTAGGGGACTCTCTGGGTGGTCTTGTGTTCCACTGTACGTTTGGGTTCTTGTTGAATTTTGTGTATATCCGGGTGTAAACACGACTCACTCTGCCTAGGCTGAAATCTGATATTGGCAGGGACAGTAACAAATGTTACACTGTAGTCAGTCCAGGCTGGCTGGGGCTATATTCAGTAATGGAGAACGGTGTATTCAGTATCAGTGGCCTGAATGTGGTCCTCCTGTCACCGCGTTGATAATCACCGATAATGCTAGCAGCTATTAGCATCCTGATGTAGCTCAATCATGTGTTAATTGCCAAATTTTATAATGCACTGTCCTAACATCAACACAGTCCATGTAACAAACACATATTGTCTCACTACAAACAGGGTTAAATTCAAGGCGTTTAGGACTTAGGGGATTATGTTAAATTTCACTTCACGTTACCATGGTAACATGACCTAGAAATAAACAATGGCAATACAAACATACTCTGCCCAGATTTGGGGGCCAGATTGCCTTGACGTGCAATACTTTTCCATGCAATCCAGAAGAAATTTATACCTCATCACCAAAGGTTTTCTTTCCTGTTATTAAAGGCCTATACCCATATTCTATGTGTGTGACAATAGGACAACTCCTACTGTAATTGAGAGGCAGTGGGCAAGCTGTGGGTATATGTATCACTGCCAGCCCGTACCCCGATATATTCTGACATAAAGTCTGACACATGCTGATACATGTAGGCGGCGAGGCGGGTTTTTCGGCTATGTGAAAGCCGTTTTTGATTAAACATCCTTCCAGATATAAAGCAGGATATACTGGTAGCTAATTATCGTCAATCTAGGGACAGTGTGGTTAACCCATCCATTGGTGATGTCATGAGGTTATTGTCGTGGGAATGTTAGCTAACCTGAAACTTGAGCTAGCAATTGATTGTTTGGGGAAAAAATATTATATATGTAACAAGATGTAGCAACATCTTAACTTCTTAGCCAACCATGTCGCTCAGATAGTGGTCTGAAGTCATATTTTACAAACTTTGTCATTTTGATCTTTCCCCCAGCGCCGTCACTGTGTCACAGCCAGAGACAGGATTCTGAGATGCCCCCCGACTGTGAGGAGGACGGGAAGTTCTCCCCCCGCCAGTGTCACGACGGTCTGGCCCAGTGCTGGTGTGTGGATGACAGGGGACTCGAGGTTACTGGGACACGACTGGACAACGGCGCAGGCAGGCCGGACTGTGGTCAGTGATCGTGGAAATCATACATGAAGTTCAATCTCATACTAGAGATTAACTAAGGCCAAAAATATTGTCACCTCAGAATTTAGACCAGAATAAAACCTGAAACTACTAGACTGCCCAGACTGTCCTAGCAGTACATGGACAGCCCCCAGAGTTAAGGTCCCCCTTCAAAATAAGACCACCTCAAAATTAAGGCCATCCCAGTAATAAGATCCCGCAGAGTTAACATGGCTTAATCTCTGTCACAAATGTAAACAGTATTAGCAGTATATGCCAATGTGTATTGATTACTTCGATTTCTCTCAACATATACTAAATGACTTTAAATACGCAACAAATAAAATTTGGTAATTTTTGAAGATGTTATCCTGTTAGTTAATTACCGGTACTGTAAATTCTTCAATGTTCACGTTTTTGAGACAAAACCATGTTCTCAAAACCATTAACAAGACCTGAGCTAACCGCAAATCAATATTTGCGGTTAGCTCAGGTCTTGTTAATTATCTAGGTACGCATGAATTATCTGTGCAGGTATTTATTTTTGCAATTTAAAGGTGGTCATGAATTTAGCGAACTAAATCCCTCGCAAACATGAATGAATTTACAATATTTGCAAAAGCACTCTCTAAGTAGTGGGATTAACTAACACATAAATACCGGTATATATCTGAAGTCCATGTTGAGTGTTTACTGTAGTGTGGTTTAGTATATTTACACTGTGTTGATGTGTTTGCTTATTTTATCAGTCATTCTTAAAGTTTATTATTCTCAGTTACTATAATACATACCTATCCGCATTCCAGAAAGGAACGAAACCAGCCAGCTGCACGTCAGTTTCCTGTTAGAACACAATCTTGACCACGATGAGTTGATTACTGTGATCAACGACAACAACTTACACATGTACGTCTGTTACCGGGTATACACATGGTATACATGTATGTGCATTGTGCAACCTCAAAATTAAGACCACCTCAGAATTAAGACTACAGTGGTCCCTCTGTTTTAAGACCACCCATGGGACCAAGAAAATGTGGTTTTATATTGCAGGTGGTCTTAAAAAATAAAGGTCCTTCAATACAGAAAATTGCCTTTGGGACCAAATCAAACGGTCTTGTAATCAAGGGTGGTCTTAAATCGAGGGACTACTGTACTTCCCACAACCTGAAACTGCATTCTAATGAGAAGTCCCAAAAGGAAGAGTACCTCATGATTGAGACTAATTAGTAACCTTCCTGAAAATGTGAACCTTGTGACCTTGTAGTGTATGTGCTTGTAAAATGCCTCCTTAGAACTCTCATCATATAGTCTAGGACCACCGTGTAGCTGTGACAATGTCGTCTCATATCGTGACAGTTTAGTCTTAAAATGCAGTTCATAAAAGTACATAAATTTGGGAAAGAATTAAGTGGTCGTGTAATCAAGGTGGTACTGTAAATTCATTAATGTTTGCGAGGGATTTATTTGGCGATTTTCGCGATCACGTTGAAATCACAAATATAAATACCCACAAACGTAAATCATGTATGTACATAATAACACCTGAGCTAACCGCAAATATTAGTCCCCGTGAACATGTTTTTGTTTCAAAAACGCAAACATTAATCCCCGCAATCATTTATGAATTTACAGTATTCATATAAAAATGTATAAAATAAAATGATAACTGACTACATAACTAGTCAATATTGAATCAGTATTCAGTTTCTATGTGACATTCTCAACCTAGAGCCTACAATGATGAGATGGAGTTCACTGCTCTGACATTGGAACTTACCTCACTGTGTTGTTTAGTGACATAGTGACTATGTTTGCTTTCCAGTGTTATAGTGACTATGTTTGCTTTCCAGTGTTATAGTGACATAGTGACTATGTTTGCTTTCCAGTGTTATAGTCCAGAGTCTGAGCCGCTGGATCAATATGAGGGAACAGTATATCCAGATAGTGGCGGTAAGTGTCTCCAGAACAGTGTAACCTGGATATCCAGTCCTTACACGTCTGAGAAGGGAAAACAAGACCGAACTCAGAAAGTGTTTGCAAATGAAACTGGTTGGGAAGATATGTGTGGGATTTTTAAGGAAGGGGGGTGGGGTGGTGTAGCCTTTTCCAGGCTCCTATGTACCCCCCCTACCCCCTGCCCCCCCCCAAAAAAAATGCTACTGGTTTAAATATTACAGGATTACAGCATACAGGGATGTTATAATTAGGGAAACCTTATGTTCAGACGGCATACAATCGATTAAATTATGTAACAAATTAAGATGCAACAAAGATTATTGTGAAAACAGGGTAGTAGGCAGATAGTAAGATGCTAGTAACAAGGAAAGGAGGTAGGTGGTTGTTTATTACCCTCAACAGAATTTGGCAAATCTGGTACATAGTGCTTTGTCCGTAAAAACAGTAATAGCATGCCCAGTTTAGCCAGAACATTCTATGTCCTGTCCCCCAGGTGTCCTCCGAGGGTAACTATGTCCGTGTCCACAGTCTCATCATAGCTGACAGGATCACTGACCTGCCGTCGGCCGCCAACCACATCGACAACATGATGACGGCCGGAAAATGCGAGATTCCGTTCAAAGGCCGAACTCTGAAACCCAAGGCTCACTCACTGCAGGCCAACCACCAGTACGGGCCACCACAGCTACCTAAAGAAGGTAAGAGTCACTAGGGACTCGGGAGAAATTACGATGTTCTGATTGTATGGGGTTGAAATCAACACTACAGGCCTCTGTTTCATAAAATGTAAAGACGTCTTTACATAGGCCGGCTGGCCTATGTAAAGACGTCTTTGGAGTTTTATGAAGTGCAGGCCCTGTGTCATTAAACTGCTGAGCGACTTTCCTCAGGCCAATAAATTGATTCAAAAGCTGTAGAGTACTAGTAGTGGGTTTATATTGACCAAACCTACAGCACACATTAAGATGATGTATTTACACATGTAGTAATTATCCAGCCGACGGTGAAGCTTATGCTGTCAGTAGCATAGTTTACTGACAGTTGGTGCTTTAAAAAAAGAATTTAAATAAATATACTACTTTTGTACAAATTATGTAGCATCGAAGCTGTTTCCTATGTCATGTGGTATAATCGAGTTTGTGTTAGCATGTTTATCTTGAAGCTTTGCTATTAACTTCAGTCGTTACAATCACATGTACATTGTTTTATCGCGTGTCGTGTATTGCTTCCAGGCGGTGTGAGGGAAAAGCCCACGGAGTGTTACTTCACCTCTCTGTACCACAGACACAGCACCGCCATGATCGTCGGCAGTATCGGCGCCGTCGTCTTCATCATCATGATGCTGGCTCTGCTGGTTTACGTAAGTCACGATTCTGCTACGTAAAAAAAAAATAAATCTGCAAGTAAAAGTCAGAAAAAACAGTGTTTGTAATTTGGAGGAATTTTAAATACATTGATTTGCTATACAATAGCCCCTCTCTTTAAAATTGACTCTAGTGAGGAACGCAAACCGCAGCAGCAAGTACAAACTCCATAAAGTGATGTCAAATATGGAAAAGATGAGGGTTGCCATGGTGATCAAGTATGAAGACCATTTCTGGACTTAAAATTTTCTACATAAATTTGGTTAACTAAACCTAGAAAATCAATTTCCTTCTATTGCAAATATGTAGCTGATTTTCTTTAAAACGACTTTCTTGCCAATACTTATTATGCTATAGAAATTAAGTTGGCATCCCAAGTTTGACATTATTTTCAGAGGGCTAAAATGGAATTAAAGGTCAGGTCATCAAAGTCAAACGATCTGAATCAGGTGACAAAAGAAAAGCTTGTAGTATAAGAAACTACTCTGAGCTATAGACGAATGTCAACACAAAGTTGTTTTAATTTATCAAATATTTAACTTTGTTATATACCTTGTTCTTTCTAGGTCTGCCGAAAGCAAAGATCGGGCTCCGCGCAGTTTAAGCACAAGCAGTTTGAGAACATGGAGACGTTTAAGAAAGTAAGTCACAGTTAGTTGAGGTTAATAGAATAGGTTGTGTCTTATTGTTTGCTTCATTTTGATTCGCAATATCTTGGTTCGCAATATCTTGGATAAAGTTTTCATGTTTGATATTTGAGGTTTGTAGTGTTTGCTTTGTGGAAGGTTGACCGTACTACGAGTGACATTGTTTAACCAAGGGCTTCCGATGTCACTATTATGTGGTTGCTGCAAAAAGTAGCTGCTGCAAGATAGTAACGTGTCCAGTCATTTGCTATCAACATATTGTAAGGAAGAATAATACAATTTATGTCGAACCCCATGTAATGCGCTTGGAAGAAAAAGTAGAACGGTAAATACAAAATGCCGTAGAATATTGCTCTGTAATCACCTCGGCATTGAGCCTTCTCAGCAGGACTAGAACTTTTTTTTCACTTTAGTCACCTCAGAATTAAGGCCAGTTTTTGACAGTCTCATGGATGATTTTAATTCAGAGCTCCAGTGCAGTGCATATATGTCATTCTATTTTGTACCTCGAGTCCTGTGTCATAGATATTTACCTCCAGTGGAAGAGCTCTGGTCTCCTATTGACGAAAATGTAAAACATCCAGTACAGTGCTCCCTGGATTGTAAAATAAAATATAGTCTTAAATGGAAGGTGGTCTTAAATTGAGGGTATTTATGTTCATTGAGTGACATACGGTGTTTTCACTCAATGAAACACGTTCATTAAAGTGAAGTCTTAAAATACAGTGAAATCTTCAAATGGAAAGGGTCTTAAATTTTGTAAACATCCAAATGGTAAGCAAAGGTGCGAACAAATCCAAACTGCAAGCCACTTATACAATGAAATTGTGTTTATTTGTATTCCCAGAACCTGCGGTACAGCACGGCGTGGGACCACCCCGACCTGGTGGCCGTAGAGAAGGAGCAAGGAAAGCAAGTCCAACTGCTGTCTCAGGAGTCCATCACCGAGGAGAAAAAGGCCGATATTATCGCCTAATAAGTCTGGCTGCACGGCGGATTTTTTCCGATCACATCCTGCAGGCTGTTTTACTAATATAGAGAACATGCATTAAATTTCGGATATACACTACACAAAAATAGTTAAGGATATTAAATATCCTTAACTTTTTTGAGTAGTTCATACATGCTATGTGTGCACGTATACCATATATCAAGTACACAAAAAAGTTAAGGATATTGTGTAGTGTATATATTAACATTCCAGAAAAAAATAGGAAACATACGTGCTCCAGAATATTTCATGTTTGAAATTTTGAACACCTACACGCACATACCCACCTGTCATTTATGAGGTTGCGATAATGGTTTCAGACCATTCTTTGCGAGAAGGTTAGATAGTGGAGTGAGACCTTAAGATCTGAAAACCACGGAGTGGCTCATTGCAAACTGGTAATATGTGGATAAGCCAACTACGTATATAGTCGAAATTCGATATATGTTTGTTTATATATGGAACATTTCGTAATACAGTAATCCCTCTCTAATAAGGCCACCCTGTTTGCCAAGAAAATGGCCACATTACAGGGGTGGCCTTTGGTGAGAGGGAGAAGTAGCAGCGGCAAAGATGTATGGCCTTATTCGAGAGGGTGGCCTGTGTTGAGAGTGGCCACTATGAGAGGGACTACTGTGTGGTTCCCTTATTGAGTGTGTCTAAAGTTAACTGTGATGTCAATGGGAAGGGAAAAAGAGATGAAAGGGACCATATTGAATAATGACCTTGTAATATAGCACCTAAAGACTTCTATGTTAACATGTGTTATGTATTGGAACTAACTTTCCCTTATTTTAAGTGAATTGCTTTAATACCGGAGTGTTTTAAGTTCGCTGTTTGACACCGGTTACCCGTGTTCTCTATAGCTGTATGTGGTACAATAATGTCACGTAACATTTCATGAAGAATTTTGTGTTATTTTTTCTTCAAATATGGCATGGATGAGATGCGAAATACCCAACGGCCTTTTCGATTTCGAATAAAAATATTGTAACAATACAACTGGAGGGCTGTGGTGAGCTAACCTTTATGCTATTGAGGTTAGCTGGCAGAGGTAACAATTTAGTGTTCTTTCTTTGAGCTTTTTTTCTCTACAAATGATGAAATCCTTCATGCAGCAAGTGGCGCCACCTTGTTGAGCTGTAGACAAGTAATAGTCTTGTACTGTTTTATATAACATGAGCTGTGTGTTGAAAAGAGCGACATGAAGGAATTTCCATTGAATGTTATACACAGCCTTGCTTTTGAATATTACCTTGCTTTCATATATTACCCTGATAACAAGATTGAGTAACATTGTTTGCTTTTAAGTTTCTTGATGTGATACGATATATAGCCGATAGGTAGCAGGTGTTATATCACCTGGAAATGTTATTTCTCGGGTTGCTGTTGACCTAGATCATTTATCAATTTCCAACCAAAACTTTTTCATAAGAAAAAAAAGAATTTTACGTTTGATGTTTTAAAGATTTTCTATGAATATGTGGTTTAAGGAAACTTTTTTTTTTGTGAAATGTGTTTTTGAATCCCGTTTCTAAACGTAGATAGAAGAGGTGAGCAAGAAATAAATAAAAAAACGTTGTTCAAAACATAACATGTTTCACGTTTATATAATAAAGCTTACTCTGTTACAAACTGTCTTGGTCTCTTTGCAATCAGAACATCTGCTGGTGAATGCTGGCGTACATGTAATCAAGGAAACCTTTGTCCATCATCTAGGTAAAGTTGTTTATATTGGCATGTTCCATTTGCACTGAACCTGCCCCCAACTTGAATAATTTGTGGAAATGCTTGTACAAGGCTGGATGTGTTTAAAATATTTTTTTATAATCTACTAAATGTGATTTTGCAGTTTAGCTTTAGTTTCTAGAAAGCAAAAACGTTCTACACAAAAGGCCCATAGAGAAAGCACTTTACATTTTAATAAAATGCAACCTACCAAAAGCGCCCGTTGCTTGATTTGTCTCGCTCGAGCTTTTGGCGGCTGCTCATCATAACGTACCGAGCAAAATTCTTGTTGCGAGAGTCCGTTTCAAAACTCCGCTCCGGTCATGGTCTTTGCGGTCGCATTATGATATTGGAAAAAACCCTACCGGTGTCTTACCCGAAAAGAAAATGCTCATTGAGGATAGCACCATCGACTATGATACAACCTATTATAACTCGGGGCAAAACAGGGACCCATAATTTTCTATTGACATAAAGGGTTGTTTTTGAGAAGTTAAATAATATTTTAAGCAGTGTGAAAGTAAGGAATGTAAGGTGTTTAGCTGTAGCACGGGTTTGTCCAATTTTCTAGTGGCATTCAAGAAATTTAATTAATTAAAACCCAAGACATGATGGGTTACCTGTCACGTTGCATACCGTAATCTGCCTGGCAATGTCTTAAATATATATTTCACTTGTACATTGTTGAATTCTAATTGAGGGTCGCTAGTTTTCCGAATTATTTTGCTAGTCAGTAAAAACAGGTCGTGAGAGCCAGTGTTTTGCTACTAGCGCTTGGTAGTGACGGTCAACCATTTACTACTACTAAATAAAGACTTTCAGATTATCGAAATTACTCATGAATTAATTGTTTTGCAGAATCCCTGGCACAATCTTCCATTAGCGGGTTTCTTTGAATTGTTCTTTTGAGGCAAATATGACACCATGCTCGTCTGACCAAAATGGTTTAAAGGTCAGACAATCAGGTTATTCCGCAGGTATACGTGCACATGACAAATGTAAACGCCTATTGAAATTATAATATAGATATAATACAGTAATTCATTGGGATCTATTTTACTCTGTACTAAAAAGTCAAAACTTAGTTTCACGTTACCAACATTTGCTGTGTAGAAAGGTGGTCGTCAATAACGGTTCCCGAGAATAAATTAAACACCAGTACGCACACTAACACACGTTAACGGGGAATATATAAAATAAAATAAAATAAAAAAAAAACAGCAGCAGCAGCATATAGCCTTACCGGCACCAATGAGAGATCATTTCACTTTGAAGTGGGGCCGACGTAACTGACCGTTGATGTCTCTACTGCAACGCAACAGCCGAATCAATGTATTAAATCACCGGAAGCGGTACTAAATTTTGATTTGTGACAAAATATTGAGAGGTAAATGTCAAAAAGGTAATTTCAGTGAAATGTGATGCAAACTGTGACCCAGCGGCCCTTGTGTAAAATGTTGCTGTAGTCACGCCAGGCATAACATCTTAGAGGGAATATAGTCGTTTAGTTGTCTGTATACAATGAACAACAAGAGGCCCAGGGGCCTTGACGCTCTGCTTGGTCACTTGCTAGATAAAAGAATATCGGTAAGGTATAAATAAACTTACCGGTAGCAGTACAAATAAGATTGCTGA
>JAAUYG010000783.1_pt1 | contig 12691 bp, 10 predicted proteins | sample 7278091 | NCBI WGS metagenome assembly JAAUYG01 (sample SAMN14350201, study PRJNA611818) | marine sediment metagenome | isolation source: surface marine sediment (0.6m) | place: French Polynesia: Moorea | collected 2018-08
CTAATGCAATTGAACTTGATGGACTATTAAATCAATACATGTTTTAACTTGCATGTCAAAAGAAGGAGGATGTGACGATGTATTGGCGAGTTGGCGCTTGAGACCTTATTACAATAAAACTAGAAGTTCAGTTCTATCAAGGCTTATCGATTGATTGCCTTTGATCAGATGAAACGCCCAACGAAACACAGATAAAGAAAAGCTGTATATTTTACCATGGTCTATCTACATTTGAACGTGTATGAGCTCACCCAAGGTCACCCTAACATAATAAAAATTATCAGCCTAATTGGAATGAACATTTTAGGGCATGATCTATATATGTATATACTATCAAATGGAATCTAACCAAAGATGCATAATCCATAAACAATTTTAGGCAGGCATTATTTCATAACTGCTACTGTTCTCCATAATCTGTAAAGTATAGTTGAGATACCGGGTCGGGTTGTGATATAGTATCAGCTAGGATAACATACCGCCTCTTTTTCTTTAGGTATATTTGTTAGGAAAAACATTCTCTCGCAGATTAATTAATGAACACTTAATATCGGACGTAGATAGATGGATTTTGACAGGCTGAGAAATTTGAACAATGCATAGTCTTTGTTTGATTTGAAAATTTTTTGTTGAACAGATCACACTCAAGAATGAAGTTCTCTCACCACACTTTCGTTTTTCAGCTCTGCTTTGTGTTACTGCATAGTAGAGCTACTGTCATCACGCGGGCTTCCGTCGTCCGTCAGTCCGTAAACCCCATTTTCTCAGAAAATATCAAGCGACGTAATGCCAAAATTTAGGGAAAACTACGTGTTCAAATTTTTTTTTTCAAATTTTATTTTTTGTTTGGTTTTATTTTATGAATTGTTTTCGTTTTCGTTAACATATGACCGTAAGGGTAAATGTTCGAACGATATTCTTTGAAAATACCCAACAGATTCGTACACAAAAATACATGCTACCAAAGTTGTTCAACGAATTGTGAAATTTCAAATTTTGGATTTTTGGCCATTTTTTGTTTCGTTTTTTGTTAACAAGGGACCATTTAGGAGTGGATATTTCAAACAACATCTCATCTGAAAGTACACACCAGATTCACATTCTCCAAATTTATGTATACTCTTAATTGTTAAAAGAATTATACAATTTGAAGGTTTGACATTTTTGAGAAATTTGTTTTCTTTTTTGGATCGTTTACCATGATAGTCAACAGGGAATTATACAATGTGCAATATCCTGAAAACGGCTCATGGTAGAGGGAAACGAACTAAAACGTGGGCCTCGGAGGGGGGGGGTACTCATGGTACGTTTGACCGCTAATATAAGTGTTCGTGGTCAGTTTGAGGTCATTCGGTGCATTTCCCATTTTTCCAATTTTCGACAACCTTTGACCTTGTATGTTGAAAACGGCTAGTCATAGAGTAAAACGGACCAAAAATTTGGGCCTTGATGGTATATAGTTAGTTTATGCAAGGTTCCTTTTTGACTGTAAGGAGTTTAAGGTCATTATAAGGTCATTCGGTGTACTTCCGATTTTTCGATTTTCCACAATCTTGTACATGTATTTCAAAAATGGTTGGTCGTACAGTGAAATGGGGCAAAATTTGGGCCTCGGGGGTAAGTACTTAACATATCCAGGGTAATTTTGACCGTTAAGTGTTCAATGTTATTCTGGGGTCTTTGAGTGCATTTCCGACTTTTCCTACTTTCAACAAGATTGCATCGAAAAAACCGCTATGGTGAAAAAAATATAATAAAAATATGAACAAATATAATACTTAATGCATACAGGCTAATTATGGCTGTTAAGTGTCCAAGGTCATTCTAAGGTGATTTGGTGGATTTCGTTTTTCTTTCCATTTTCAAACACGTTATTATCTCGAAAATGGCTGGCCGTAGAGCAAAATGGACCAAATTTTAGTCTCGTGGATAAGTACATGTAACTAGCGCGTACAGAGTACTTTTGATATTTAAATGTTAAGGTCATTCAGGTCATTCAGTGCATTTCCGATTTTCGCCGGCCTTTGGTTTCGAAAATGTCTGGTCGTAGAGATCGCCAAGAAAGCGCAGACTGACATAAACTTCTAAAAGCTGGCACAGGCAATAGGAAACTACCCAGTGGCCTTGGGGCTTCTAAGAGCTGGCACAGGCAATATAAAACTACCCAGTGACCTTGGGACTTCTAAGAGCTGGCACAGGCAATATGAAACTACCCAGTGATCTTGGGGCTTCTAAAAGTTGGCACAGGCAATATGAAACTACCGAGTGACCTTGGGACTTCTAAGAGCTGGCACAGGCAATATGAAACTACCCAGTGACCTTGGGGTTCTAAGAACTGGCACAGGCAATATGAAACTACCGAGTGACCTTGGGGCTTCTACGAGCTGGCACAGGCAGTATGAAACTACCCAGTAATGCTGGGGCTTCTCAGAGCTGGTGCCAGCAGTATGTAACTGCCCAGTCAGGTTGGGACTTATAAGCGCTTACACAGGCAATATACAACTACCAATTCACGTTGGGCTTCTAAGAGCTGGTGCTGGTGCAAGCGTTATGAAACCACCCAGTCAGGTTGGAGCTTCTAGGAGCTGGTGCCGGCATTATCCAACAACTGCATTTTCATTTCTGTTGTTCAACATTTTAGCCGTTCTAATATAGAAGTATAGAAATTTTATTCAGGGCAAATGTCAGTACCTAAACCCAAAAATATTTGCGGGTCTCAGACGCGTACTAATTACTCAAAGGTCAATGCATACGGAATATATTGATTATCGTTGGCTGAAGGCAGGGGTAAGCTTTTGGGAAAATACGCCTGCAAGAATTAGGTTTGTGTATGGCATAGGGCAAGATCATTACAGTATTTCCAGCAGTGGTGATGCATTTATCTTATCTTTATCTTCTGATACTGTAAATACTGCTTTAATGTTTACAATTTTATTTTAACCGACAATAAATACATCTCTATACTTATTCTAATACAGTAACTGTTAACATTAGTAGGTCCGAGCTCTCCTGGGAGAAGTACACGGATTCGTTAGGTACTAAACTTCAGGACACTTTCGAACTTATTTAGCTGTGTAGCCAGGACAAATTTTTTTACTTATTTTTTTTCACTTCATTCTTTTTCTTTTTTATTTGCTTTTTTCTGGACTGCAGAAAATGCACTGACATTGTTTTGTAAAGGTAGCATGTTCGCACCCTGAACAAAAATATCTGCAAGTGGGGTAGTAGTGATGTGGAAGGGTGTTTCCCTTGTGCAAGTCATCACCTGTCGGCGTGGAATGGCGAAATAAGGACAGTTTATTAAAAAGGTGGTGGCTTTCGTCTTCTGGCCTGGTGGCACAGAGGACACAACTATGGTCAATATATCCTTATCGCTTTCTTTGTCTATATACCGCGCTTAATTAGTCGCGTCCTAGTACGTCAATGATGAACAGGAGAATCTCCATAGCGTAAAACATAGACTTGGTTCGGATGGTATTCAAAAAGTTTTTCCAAATCTACTTTAAACATTGTAACTGTGCCAGAAAATCTGCTTTTGTTTGGCAAAAGAATTCAACTACTAGGCTATAAAAGCTTATTTCCTAACACACAAACACACATCTTATCATTACTTTTTTCCCTCTTCTCAGTGGGAATGGGTTCTTTTTCTGGCAGAGGGTAAGTGGTAAGTCAACAAAGTATTTGGAGACAAGAGCATTCACTATTTTATACAGGTAATACAAACCAAAGTATCTCCTACTGACAGTCAGTGGTTCAATGCCCGATTAGTTTGGCAAGTTTACACTAGCTGTTAAGGCCTGACGTTGGGGGTTTTTCAAGCCAGTCAATTCGGCCCTTTAGACGAATTACATATTCCCATATATATATATATATGACATGTGTAGTGTACTGCATCTCGGAAGCTGTATGGTGTGTTGCTTTAGTAACGATGAACACTCTAATGATAACAACTCTATCACAGTCCTGCAAATTTTGTTAGTTTATGTCCATTGAAACAATATTCAGGATATGTGGATGCATTTAACGATGTCGAATATTGTTTCTTTCGTTTAACATGTTCGTGATTTCCATATTAAATTCAGTACCTGTATTGTCCCTTTGGTGCCATGTATAGCAGCCGTTTGGGTCAATTCGCAGACCATCGAGCATAGAAATGTAAGCATACGGTTCCCAGGAAAGACTAAAGTAACACTTACGGTTTCATCTAGCCCTAAAAAGACAAGAAAAGGGAAGAATTTTTTCTGCTCAAAATTGCCCTAAACAGGCATGTTTAGCATATGTTTAAGTCTCCAAGTTAATGCAACGGATGATTTATGCAAGTATTTACTAAAGTATATTCTTCATATAAGTATATAAGTAAAGAGAACTAGTTACCTTTTAGTAACACGTTAAAGAGCGACCCTTCTTACAAATGGAAATACCAACCTTTATCAGTGAAAGTCGCCACAGTATGAATTTTCTCTGGTTTGATCTTTCCAAATGTGACCTCCGCTAAATACGCCATATCAGGACCAAATGTCATGATTGCGCCACCAAATTTTTTGTTCGTGTAGGCAGGCAGAGCTGTTATGTCGGCGCCAAGAGACGCAGTAACAACTTTGACATCACCAATCCTCTCTTTGACGAGTTCCTCCTCAAGACGTCTATACAGTGGAAAAAAGCTAGCCAGTATACCCTGCAATATATAGAAGAACAATATTTATTTATATTTTAGTGTGTTCTATCCCCAGCAAAAGTGGCTTTAAGTATCTGGTACACAATGTCTGATCTTATGTTTCACCCTTTCAACTAAATGACCGTGGGTATCGGTAACAAATAGAATAAAACAAAGGCATTTTCTGCAAGCAATACTATTTGCATCAACAGCATATGTTTGATTAGTTTGACTTCTGTTTAGTACCACTTTTTTCTGCTACTGCCATGATGCGATCGTTGATCCGCCCATGTGTAAAACCCGTTTCCTCGGAAATTGTCTAGCGGTTTGATGCTAAATTGTGTTCGAAGGTGATTATCCTCCGTATCTGTCCAGTTGTTTGTTTTTTTTTTGTTGTTGTTTGTTTGTTTTTGTTTTTTTTTGTTTTGTTTTTGTTTCTCAAACGTATTAATTTTTGTTTTCTTATGATTACCGATTATATGTATGTTTATTTCGTACACTTGGTACAGCAAACACATGTACATTCGAAGAAAAAAACCGAAGAGAAAACTTATATACATGCATTATACTCGTCAGATAACAGATAATATTAAAACATGCACTATACCGGCAGCTTAATTACTTAACACAGTTCATTGATTATCGCCTGAATGTGGTTTAAGTCAACCTTTGGGTGTTCCCATATCCGACACCTTAGATTATCTCTCCATAGAATAAAATATCTCATGGAACTAGCCAATATCCTTATGTCTACGCCTATATTTGCAATAAAAATATTTGGACACGCAGTCTTTCATTAGTACCCTTTCAAAATCATATTTGTGCGACATAAAAATTAAGTTTCTGCAGAACATTAATGTTAATGTGGTAGAACAGACCACCATATCACGTTAATTTTGTCTATTGTGAAACACGAATTATGATGTAGAAGTCGTTTAGGGGCAAAGATCACCTGTGAGTAATACTAGCTAAGAAAAGACAACATATAGATTTTTGGCAACCATAAACTTATAGTTGAGGATTAATATAAGACTTGAGTAGAAAATATGATACAGACTGGCATAGACGAGTTGAACAAGGACCATGGGCCTCTTGTTATCAGCTATTTCTGTGTTTCAATTAAATATCTCAATTACCAATAGCCATCAATTATTTCAAAAGGGCAAATTGTACATAGTGTTTCATTTATATAGCATCTCACATCAACAAACAGCTTCCCCTCTTCCTTGGCCACAGCCAGGACTTCCTCTGCCTGTCGCAAATTCATGGTCATCGGTTGTTCACACAGGACGTGTTTACCAGACTCCAGCATCATCTTGGACAGAGCGGCATGGTTGATATGCATAGTTGCAACGTACACGATCTCTGGAGCAGGAAACGATTTCATATCAATCTACAAAAAATATTAGTGATTAGGGTTCGTGGTATTATTTTACCTCCAGACATGATATCTCGAGATCTCGAATAAAGACCGATCATGAAAAAGGATAAATTAAGACAGGATCTTGAAAGAAGTATCGAGATACTAAGCTGAGATAAAATTATATATATATACCGGACGGCACTGAGGCGCTTTCGTGATTGGTACTTCCTTGAATGACGTAAATACTAATTTTCTGAAGACATATTAATTACTCCATGGGTTACTGAACTCCCTGGTACATGTTTATCGACTGTGTGGTTTTATAATCGAGCATTTTGGGAACATTACAGAATACGGTACTACAGACCAACAGCAGGTATTTGGGGTTAATTCTCTAAGATATCACGCGGGATCGATAAATGTAGGGAGAGACAGGTGATTTTGTGTGACGTTCGGGCCCAGTTTGACACGCACTTATGTTGAATATGATCTGGATCTGAATCTATAGTGGACTACGATTGCCCGTTGTTGTGAAAATGTATCAATTCAAATTATCACACCAGTTGTTTTAACAAGAAGCCCATGGGCTTTTATGATCATTAGACGATGCAGCAAAACGAATTGAAATTTGAGACTGGGGGACGACTAGTAGAACAGATAATGCATACCTTTGACATATCGTACAAGGTCATTTTTGGGGTAATTCAGTGGACATGTACTTGTCTCAAAATGGCATGTAACTCGAAAATGGCTGGGCATAGAACAAAACGGATCGAAATTTGGGACTCCTGAGTACTAGCAGAAAATATATGAGTGCCTTTCATCTCGTATAGTTCAAGGTCATTTGGGGTCATTCGGTGCACTTGTCTCAAAATAGCCTGTAACTCGAAAATGGTTATCTGTAGATCAAAACAGATTGAAAGTTTGGACTAAAGTCTGGAGTAGAACATAACCGGATGAACTTTGACCTCCTCATGTTGTTTAATGATGATTTGGGGGTCATTCAGTGCAAAATGTCTCAAAATGGCAGTTAGCTTGAAACGGTTGGCCGTACAGCAAAACTATGTGAAATTTGTACTGCCTACGGAGTTGAGCTAAGGAGGTACCTTTCACCTTACTATGGGGTGCCAAGTACTAGTATATGGGGTACCTTCGACTTGTATTGCTTAAGGTCGATTTAGGGTCATTTGATGCACTTGTCTTAAAATGGCAAGTAACTCGAAAACGGCTGGTCGTAGAGCGAAATGGATTGAAATTTGGGACTCCTGGGTACTAGTAGAACATACATAATGGTGGCTCTGCCGACACAGTCAAACAGAGCTAAAACTCAAATACGATAAGTTACATCAAAGAAGGACAGCATATGCAGCCCGCAATGCTAGGCAGCGGTGGTGGGTTGGCGCGTATTTGAAATAAGTTGGTTCAATCCATTCAAGCGGTGTGAGGCTGGACAGGTCCAGATTTAGAACAGGAAATACCCGCTTACCCACATCAGGATCATTTGTCAATTTTTGGTAGTCTCCATAAGCTGCAGGAATGCCGTGCGTTTCACAGAAGCTGCGAGCCCTGTCGAGATCTCTGGCAGCGGCAGCTATCACCTGGCGTTAGATTGTCAGTGATTGTGGAGGTTCGATTGGTTCGTGGCTTAAATGAACAGAAACGTAGAACGGCCACATTGACAAAAATATCTCATTCTACTACCCGGCCGTATTATTTTTATCGACTATGTTTTTTTGTTGTTGTTGTTTTTTTTTTGTTTTTGTTTTTGTTTTTTTTTTGGGGGGGGGGTAACACTGGTCTGAACAATTGTTAAAATCTTGTAAAAAACTACAAAAAAATTGTTTCTTTTGGAAGAAAAAGAATGTTCAGGGTTACTTTTTGCCAGATTCATAAAACGGCTTAGTATATATATGTAGCTATTTTTACGGCTCTGGTGTGTTGTAACTGTATTTCTTTCTCTCTTCCGCTGTTTAGCTATTACTCTCTCTTTGAAAAGTATCACTATTTTATCAGTGCTGAGAAATTTCCCTAGAGCCGGAATGGTGATCAGAATACGTTTTCCGAGTCACCAGTGATACCAATGAACTTTCGTACCAAATATCAGTCGGTTCAGACTAGATGGTCATTGGTCGAATATATAACCACTTCGCCATCACAGTAACGACAGTGCCTTCGGTTGGATGGTCGTAACGGCTTGTGACTGGCCGTGACAATTTACCCAAAAAGACTTTGGCCGCTACTGCAAGCATGGCTACTTCCAATGTGAGTAGCAGCTGTGAGTATAGGACAATGCAGAAATCAGGTTTCCAGTTAATAGCCATGACACCAAAATGACTGTGCTAAATTTTACTACTTCCCACAAGTTCCAAATTTCAGTCCATTTTGACATAATTGAAACTTTGAGTTTCCCTTTACCATACAACTGTGAAGGTGAAAATTCCCATAAATACTATCCTTAAAATTGCAAACTCAAAATGTCGAGAATTTAAATCAACGCTTTTGTGAGGGCCATTGAGAAGAAATCAATAGCGATTTGAAGAAGGAGTGGAGTTTTTGCAAATTTTACTCCCATAGGGTCCCATGTTAAGGAAACTCCAAAAATCATGAAAATCGGAAAAAGCCCTTTCTTTTAAATACCTCCTGGCAACCAAAGTCTTAAAGAAATCCGTGTAACAGGTTCCGGGATGAATGATACTACAGACTCACGGTGGACGTATGGACGGACGGACAATTTTGGTTCCATAAACTCTGCTGACTTAATCAAGCTGAGTCAATAATACTGTTTGTGCAAAAGACTTCTGCATTGTGATGTGCATTCACCAACATGTAAAACAAGATGAAAGAATGACATTTCTGCCAAATAAAATTTAGGGATGAGTTTCAAATAAGTGCACAAAAGACACAAAAATGATCTTAACATGTTTGAAGTAATATTGACCTATGTGCTTCCACATGCACCCCGAAGGCCAAATTTTCACTCATTTGACTCTTCAATAAGCCATTTCCATGTTATAGCCCTATCTTGAGAAAAGTCCAGTGAAAAATCCCTAAATAATCTTACCATATTCAAGGTCAAAAGTACCCACTGGCAAGTGCATACTACAAGGCACAATTTTTCATCCATCTCACACTATGATACACCGTTTTTAACTTACGCCCATTATTGAAAAGTACACTGCTTTGACCTTGAGAAGTCCTAGGTCAAAAGTACCTACATATATCTGCATCCTACATACACCCCCAATGCCCAAATGTTTTGTCATTTTTGCTCTGCCATGAACTTTTTTCAAGTTACTGCCCGGTTTTGAGAAAGTGCACAAAGTGACCCCAAAGAGGAGCTTGCTCGAAGTCAAAAGATACTGAGATGGATACCTCTAATACTATGAATACGATGAACAGCTCCATATGACTTGACAAATACAAGGTCCTAAGCACCTATATATGACTTTGGCATATTGGAGGTCCAAAGTACCGTGTGTGTGCAGCTTACCTCCGAGACACGAATTTTGCCCGTTTTTACGGATATATTCAGCAGCGTCACAGACGCTTTGTTCTATGATCAGCACTTTCTGAGTTACGGACAGAGTTTCAAACAAATGCACCCATTTTCAAGCTTCCACATTCAAGTAACGTTTCCAGTTAAATCTTGACATGGCTTTTGATTATTAAAGGTATCCAAGGTATAATGTCACACCATGCCTTTCAACTTGAAATTAAAGTTTCAAAATTATTTTGAAATTAAAATTAAAAACTTGACAATCCGCATATAACGTCTGTAAATGCAATCCCCACGAGTGTTCCCAATTTTTAAAGAAACCTTCTGTAAAATTCGATGTTTATCCCAATCAGCGATTTCTCAGAACGCATTTACTGGACGACGGACATGGGTGGACAACGGAGTATTTCAATGCTCCAGTAACTCTGGGTCAAGCAGAATTAAGAGCTACCGACGATGGTACAGCCTGTCACATCTATAGTACATCCTTGGAGTTACAGAAAGGCTACATGCGGTATATTCAACGGCTTCAGAAGATTTCTTGTGAAGCTCGAGCTGATTCAAATTTCGATCTCCAGACTCAGAGATCACAGAGGAATATATAACATGGTTACGTATGGACATACATTTGTATCTTACTACTCAACATTAACAGGTAACACTGTACAGGGACTCCAACTGAATAATTTGTTTCGGCATTGGCTCTCATTGAAAGGTCAAATTCAAGATCCCAGCATTTATAAAGCCATACATCGCAATACCACATATTTCAACCGCAATATTTTGAAATATCCAGCAATAACAATATCATGCATGTTAAACGCGGCACACGCATACAGGCTATCACAGAATTAGGTCACGAAAAGATGATTTTTAAGCAAAGTGTTTTCGGTTCATTCCCGTCCAACGGTCGCTGGTTACACAGCTATCTTACCTTTGGTGTTCGTCGTATGCTGAAATAAACTGGCTTTAACCTGCGTACAGTGGCGTTTTCTGTCGATGAGAAGTAAGATGTCACCCAGAAAGAGTCACTTGCGTAATGACGCAGCCTAATAGCGTATTATGTAATGGTAATAAATTTCGTAACGGTATTTAGGTCATTTAACAGGTACTATACGGGTCTGATGCGGTACAGTGCACCGCATTTTTGTCAGGACCTGACCATAGTACGAAGCAGCAACACGACTCCATACCGCAATCGGGCGGGACAATCCATGAAGCAGCTGGCGCCGCTTTCAGAAAAATAAATAATTAAATGAATAAATAAATAAATAAATAAATAAATAAATAAATAAATAAATAAATAAATAAAGTAATTAATTAATTAATAAATAAATAAAACTAATTTTAAAAGCCTTTAATAGTCTTAAATTCATGGTACTGATCTCAGCTGAGGACGCCGGCTCACTCGGTTTCCAAAAATATGCTATGCAACGCGATTATCTATTACAGTTACGTAACGTGCTTGACTGCGTCGGGGTGCGAGCGTACGTTGTGAGTGAGTGAGTGATATCAAAGTTTAACGGCACATCAACACCAAAAGGGTCATACAGTGCCAAAGCAGGTCTAAACTGTCAAGTAACATCTTGAAAAAAGTCCAGCAATGAACAAGGTAATGTCCACTATGGTCCGCGGCCAGCTAAAGTATAGCTGGCTAACCTTTAGCTAAAGGTCATTCCCCTATCCGCCACCTGGGTCGCGCCGGGGTTGCTCTGTGGGCTGAGCACCTGGGAAGATAGCCCAGGCTCCCCGGCGAGCGTACGTTGTCTCTCCGCCCGTCCATTAGTCCCTCCATCACGCTAGTTTGCTTTTGTAACCATCTAGCAAATTAATGCCAAAGTTTGTGGAAGGTGGCTATCCATCATATATCCAGTCCATTTTGTGCTTGTTTCTTTATTTGTTTTCAACTTTTTTATTTTAATGATTTCTTTTTTCTTTTCCTCTTTCTTTCTGTCTTTTTTTTTTTTGTTTGCGTTCTTGTTAACATGGGGACGCCATGGGAGTGAAAATTTCAAAAATTGAACACCTCACAGTTTTCAACTGATTTCAAACATAAAACTATCGCTGCAGGCCGTGCGTTCATATTTAAGTCAATTAAGGTATGGTATTTTGCCAATCGAGAGAGAAGTGGGACGAAACAGGCAAAAGCCCCTGGCAGATCGCCTATGTCCATTCTGTGCAAGTGAAATTAAAGATGAAAAACATTTTATATTTAGTTCTTCTCAGTATGAAGATGACGGGAAAGTATTCGAGCAACCGAGAAAGCAGAAAGTATTACTGAAGATACCGTATTGTTACATTTCCTGATGAATTTGAAGCCTATTAGGCGTATTGCTAAATTTGTATCTAGTGCCTTTAAAAGACATGAAGTTTTGACTGCCGTGTAAGATATTTGGCGATACGCTTTGGGGTCGGTGGGAGTGAATCAGGCTTATAGTCGGCTTTCAACCACTCATGGTTGAAAGTTGGATTCGGTGGTGTATGCAGGTAAACGCGTGGTGATTTAATGTGGACCTGTCTTGTTTGGGTTGAACGATCTACGCCCGACAATTTTTGGGTGCCGAGCCACCGATTGAATTCCGCCACAGGTCATCAGAAAGGAATCACTCAGACCATTTATACTGACGCCGAGCCGCCCAGTCGGTTGCCAAACTCACTAATGCCAAGCGCCAAGCTGAGAAGCGCAAATCTCCCAGTTTTTACATCTTTGGTGTGACGCGGTCGGGGATCGAACCCCGGCCTCCCCCACCACGAGCGGGGGGTCTAGTAACCACTAGGCTACGCGGGAGCGGTGCTTTGGGGGCGGTCTCGGGATGAGTCATCCCAAGTTGGGAAAAGAACGGATGAGAGAGGGAGGAAAAGGGAAGGAAATGGAAGAAGCAGGGCATGACGTGGTAGCAATACATCCACACCTTAATTAGATCTGCATGCAAATGCAGATCTTCTGTTTTTGCTTTTCTTATTCTTTTTTTTTTTTTTTCCTTTTTTTTTTTCCTCAAGACAGGTTGTTCGGAGAGCGATCAAACTTGGCAGTCTGGTAGGTCTCCATGAGAGCTCGCCACCGAATATTTTGGTGATGATCTGCATTAATTAACCTAATTAATTAGACTAATTAAAGGTTAAAATTGCTGTAACTGGGAAACCGCTGCCCGTAGAGCAAAAATAAGCTCAATTTCGA
>JAAUYG010266442.1_pt1 | contig 12690 bp, 14 predicted proteins | sample 7278091 | NCBI WGS metagenome assembly JAAUYG01 (sample SAMN14350201, study PRJNA611818) | marine sediment metagenome | isolation source: surface marine sediment (0.6m) | place: French Polynesia: Moorea | collected 2018-08
ACTCCATAAGGCCGATTCGACTTCAGCCTAAAAAGAACAATTATTTGAAGTGTACTGCCTATCCTTTTCTGGAAAATGTACACAGTCTGAAGGAACACGTGCGATGAAAACTGCCCTCTTCACTCTGCACAATTACAATTTTTTTTGCAAAAAAAGAGCGTCATGAAAAGCAGGCCTACCTGAAATTCCACTTCATCCCTCTGCTCCATATCAGTCAGTGGCAGTTCCGCAACGAGCGACCACATGCTCAGAGCAGGGTTGTACTGTTTCAGTGTGTAAGCACAACGAAAGAAGTAATTGTTTTTGTTCTTCTCAATGCAAAATAACCTGTTGTCAAAGCAGAAGCAGGAATAAAGTATGGTTCTGCGGATGTCATTCACACCATCTTCTTCCAAAAAAGAAACGGTCGACGACTCTCCGGTTCTCAAGTCAAACAGTTTTGCTTTGCCGCCATCCACGGATCCTAGAACAGCCTTCTGGCCAAGGAAACCAATGATGTGTGTCAAGCTGTGGGCGACATGAGGATCCAAGTTCAGTTCTGCCAATTTTGTCCAAGACGAGTCCACTTCACCGCTGTGCGCAAAAATCTTCATCACACAGTGACCTTGAGAAGTTTCCTCTACTTTGTGGAAAACAACGTGTTCTTTTGTTGCTGGCGTTTCCATGTGTTCCTTTCCAGCTGCTGGGCTGCTGCTTTTAGTTTCGTCAACTGGCACGGGCAACGAAGACTTATCTAGGGCTGCAAGAAACGCAGAAGCATCACAAATTCTGGCACTGCCTTTTTCAATACAACCTTTCAATTGAGAAATTCTCGCCGGGTCATTTTTTGCCCATTCCGAAATGACGGAGCACATTTCACTTCTTTGATTGAGTGTTTTGCTTTCTGACAAAAGAAGCTCAAGCAGGTTCACTGACAACGACTGTATGTCCAACACACGACTCGCACACGTCCGTATGTGTTCAGTGGAGACCGTTTGACAAATCTTTGCCAAAGTTCTGAGAGAAAAACGTTCAGCCAATTCCCACGCAGCCAATGCGTTGTGCATTCCCAGATTGACCAACATGTAGTGAGCACAATGACTTCTGACGGAATCCATGAGAAATAGTGTCGCACCATTCAACACCTCTTCCAAGATGTCCTCATCAAGTTTCAACTGTCCAGTGTACATGAAGTCAAATATTGCCTGCAGGGGCTCAAAGGAACTAAATATAGCACTCAAGTCTATTTCATCCGAAGCCTTCTCTCCAAAGTCAGATGTGAACATACTGTAGAAGTATGGACTGTTGGCTCCGAGGATGGATTTGTGATAGTGCATTTTGTCACATTTTACCTTTATGACGATGTCACACAGTTCCCCAGAAGATCTCTGATCCATTAAATTTTTCATCAAACCTTGAAAAAACATCAGTTCAGACTGACTGGATTCACTGCTGAACGTGAGCGTCCGCGACTTTGGGAAGGTTTCCATTCTGATCTTCAATCACAACAAACCATGCGTGACTTGTGTCAACTCAATTTTTCCAAACAGGGAGGAAAATCTCGTGTCTTGTGAGCAAATCTGTCGCTTGAAGCTTTACAAAGGAATTGAAATACATGCAGATCTATTCTTTGACATACAGTCCAATGAAGCACGTAGACAAGCAAAAACTGAAGAAAAAATGCGTGTGGTTGGATATAGTCCATTACGGCAAATCATTTTGCCTGAAACGTAACCTGTTGCCTGCAGGAAGTTGTGTTTTGTGCTTGTTGCTACACAAAAAACAATTATATACATACAAAAAGTCTCTAATCTATCTCTTATAGCTTGACTTTCTGACATTTTATAGCCAGAAATGAGACTCTCTGGAAGCAAACATAATTATTCAATCAGTTGGTATCAGTTTACAATGATCTGAAACTAGATCTAAAAGAAAAAAAATATGCAATTTGGAAACACACCACACCCATAATGCACTGCTGCTTAGTTACCCTCAGTTGGATACACTTCAGGCAAAACTACAGGCAAATTTACCCGTTACAGGCAATTCCAACTGGAAACGGGCAAAAGGGGCTGTATCCAACCACACGCATTAAAAGGTGTCCCTGTCACAGAGCTGTCAAAACGGTCAACGGCATTTGTCAGAGGCAAAATCTTGTCCGTTTTCTTCTCTCTTCATGCTCTTCTACTGACCTGTCACCGGCTACAATAGGGGAAGTCGGGCAACACTTGGGAAAGGAAAGCTGCTTTGTGCTTTTGTCGGCAGAAATTTAATTGTGAAGGTAATAATTCAACATCAATGTCCGGATCATAAAATATAGATCACCCTTCCCATCTTCTAGGTGTTGTGGATTTCCTGGGCACTTGTGTCGTCTGCCACCACCGAATTCATCTTTTATCGCCCACGAACAAACGAGGCCTTTTCGATGGAGTGGGTCAGATCTGTTGCAGTGTCGGTGTCTTACTGTAAGTGCTGGGGCGTTTTTGGTTTGGCGAAGCTTGAATGGCGCATTCGTTGTCTCGATTTGTTCAAGTTTCCCCCCTTCCTGAAAGTGGGGTCTCTGAAACGATTTGAACTGTGAATGAGATGGCACCTGAGTACAGATGAGACATTCCCCATTGTGGCATTGTTGGTTGATCTACCTTGTGAAAACGTCAGACGGGTTGTTTGCTTGTAGGAGAAATGAAGAATGGAGTCCACCAAAAGCTGCCTCCGTGTCGTCTTGTTTCTCTCTCTTCTGACACACACAGCCGCAAGTGCCAACGACGATGGACAAGGTTCACGAATTCGCTTCCTGTTGTACGACGTTAATCCTGGTGAAGGTTTCAATCTCAGACGGGACGTCTACATGAGAATTGCCAACCTCGTCAAAGTTCTAAATGAAAGAGAGTCTTGGATCCTGGTCTTGCCACCATGGGGCAGGCTTTACCATTGGAAGAGTCGTGACATCTATCAAATGCAGGTGCCGTGGTCCTTTTTTTTCGATCTGCCTAGCTTGAACAAACATGTACCCGTGATAGAATTTACAGATTACCTCAAGGCCAGATCTGAGCCAGTTATTGACGAGATTTACTACTTACAAAACTTTGTGGAAGGTTGGAGGGATGGAAAGTGGGAGGAACGTATTGAGGAGAGAGACTGTATCAGTGCTACAGGGTACCATGAAAACGGAGGCAGGTGGCATGGCTGGTTCTGGGGATTCGAAGACGTTTACGGCCGCAAGTTTTCCTGTCTGTCTGTGCAGGGTCATGCTGGCATAATGAAGCCATTTCTCAAAAGGAACACAACTGGTGAAGGAATATTGGTGCTAAAATCGGAAACTTTACTTCATGATGTGTATGGAGAGAAGTTGTACTGGGAAGCAAGGCGAAGTATGGTGTTCACTAAGGCTCTTCGAGACATTGGTGACAGATTCAGAACAGAAGAGTTGGATTCAACTGATGAAAAGGATAACACGGTTTTTGATGATGACTGGACAAGAATGACAAGAAACCACGGTGAAGCCGTAGGAGGGCCATACGTTGCTGTACATCTCAGGAGAAGAGACTTCCTTTACGGGCACAGTGAGCGTGTGCCCAGTTTACTAGGAGCTGCGAATCAAACGAGAGATATTCTTAAAAAGTACGACTTGAAAACCGTTTTTGTTGCCACTGATGCCCCTTTGTCGGAGTACAATTCATTCGAGAAATACCTGCACGGTTACAGAGTCTGGCATTTCGTTCCCACAAAGGAAGTCAAACAGAAATTCAAAGATGGTGGGATTGCGATAATTGATCAGTGGATTTGTGCGCACGGCAGATACTTCATAGGAACAGCGGAGTCCACGTTTTCATTCCGGATCCAAGAGGAACGGGAAATACTGGGCTTTGATCCGGACACCACCTTCAACAGGTTCTGTGGCGATGAAGAAGAGCGTCCGTGTGAAAAACCTTCACGATGGACCATCAGATATTGATGCATTATCAAAAACTCTCAAAACAGTCACCATGCAGCTGCCAGTGATACGAAAAATCCTGAGCCACAATCAAAATGAAGGAATTCATCGCTTCTAACTGATCGATATTTTTGTCAAATGTGCCACATATCTATGTGAATGGACAGGCTTTCACATCACTCGTTTACTTCCAAAACTGAACATATCGCATAGTTATAAGTGTGAACACAATCGAGTATTTGCCAAATTTATCTAGTCTTGACAATGCTGCCAAACTCAAGGTATGTCCTCGCCTTTTTATCATTGACTCGTTTTTGGGTGAGAAGCGCGTGCACAAAGGATTGTTTACATCGCCTTGCATGTCAGATTTGCCAGTGTCTGGAATGAACAAACGACTATGTTGTGTATTTGTGTTGCGAAAGTGACTGTTATATTTCACTATTCCACTGGTGTATTTCAGTGAATTCGACAGTTAAAATTCATTTGCGCAGGCAGCATATCTTCTGGCAAGCACAATAACGAGCAAACGTGCATGAAAGGTGGGCAAAAGCTTGAATAAGGCCTTCTTTTGTTCACAAATTGCTGTCACTGCCTTTTCCTCATTTTATGGCAGAGCCATTTCTGTGCGCATAAAAATTGTTGTTTTTGAGGACTTGTGAAGCAACGTTGTGTCATTTATATCGAGGGGTATGCCGTGATTTTATGCAGCCCCGAAAAGTCTGTGCACTTTTGCAGCAGGACCACACCTGCAATGACGTGACTTCATTCAGCAGCTTTGCTCCTGTTTGGTGGCGCAAACAAACGCCGTCGTAGTTGGAACTCTCATCGTACGTTTTGCCGCAGGTGGTACATGTGAGCGTGGTTTGTCTGTCCGAGTTCTCGGCAGTTACTTTCAGCGCCGCATTGAGATTGTCATCTTTCCCCGTAGGTTGTTCCTGAATGTCATTAAAGCCATTTTTGAGTTTGTGTGAAGACAGGAGTGATGTAGTGGAATTTCTCCTGGAATCCGCATTGTTAGACGATGTGAGCAATGAAAGGCCGCTGGGCGTCCTTCTGTACAACAGCGGTTGTCCGTTTGCAGCCAGTGAGTTGAATGAAGCACTCAGAGGATGAGCGCTGGGTCGTCTGCGTCTTGCGTACGAAATATTTCTCGCATGTTCAACGGACATAGCCGTCTTTGTCAGGTCGTTGTTCAGGTCTAAGCTGTTGAGTAGCCTCCGAGTCCTGTCATGCACTTCAGTCAGTTCCTGTTTGGCGGCGTTTCGTTCTGTCTGAGCGTCTGCGGCTTGCGCCTCCGCTAATTTGAGCTTTTCTTTTTGCATGGATATTTCACTCTCCAAGTTCTTCACTGTATCCTTGTAACAGTTTTCTGTTTGAAACAATCGGTTTTCCAACGAGAGGGTTCTTTCTCTCTCGGATGAAAGTTGTCGGTCGAGTTTGGTTGTGCATTCCGCCAGTTCGTGTTGTGCTTCTCTTCTCGCTTCATCCATTTCAGCATGCTCTCTTTTGAGAACCATGTTGTCCTCGGTCAGAAATGTTATGGAAGCTCTAAGTTGTTCCTCCGTAGTTTTAAGTTTTGCAATGTCGTTGTTGAGTTTCTCTGTGACTTTGTTCTGATCCTCTATTGTGCGCCACATCTCTGTCACACAGTCCAGGAGGTTATCAGGGCCATCCTGGTGAGAGATATTTTGCGGAATTGTGGCCAAAGTGTCTGTGACAGCCTGAAAACAAATTCATAGTTCGCAGCTTGGTTTCGCACTCAGGGACAGTTGTTGTGGGGTGAAGCGAAATTTTTGTGCAAAAGATCGTGTTTAAACAGGACAAATTGTTGCCGTACCTTGTCCAGAACATGCAGTCGCTCTCTGTAGACATGGTTCTCTTCTGACAGCGATTTGATGTTGGTTTGCAGTTGTTGGTTTTCTGCCTGAAGTTGTTGAATTTCGACATCTTTTTCCAGCAATTTTTGCCTGATGTACGTTTTCACCTTCAAACTAACTTCACCAAGTTCAGCGTCAAGCGTGTTGTCTATTGCGGCGCTTTCTTCATTTGTTATCGACTTCTGTTCTGCTTCTGGAATGAGGATTGAACGCCTGTTGACTGACAATTTCCTTTCGTGAGACATTTCGTAATTCCGAGAAAGAGAGCTGTGGGAAAGGAAAATTTCAATTTCAATGAGCATCTGGCCAAATGAAAGCGAGGAAGCGCCAGCAGGAATGGTTTGCATTTGTAACTGACTGTTCTCGAATTTTCAATGAAAAGAGCATGCATACCAGCGAGCAAGGCATCAGCTTTGTCCACGACAAGTGTGATCAGTTGGTCGTTTTGTGTTTCTCGAAGTATTTCGCAAAAGGCACCGAACGTGTTCCCTGGCCAGTCCTTCCTGATCAACGTTTGCAGCAGTTCGTTCCTGTTGGAGGGCCACTTCAGAGTCTGAAAGCAGAAAAACTGCTGAAAACAACTCAACATTAAATCAGTTCAAAATCGGGCAGTAATTTTTTCATTGCCGTTTATCCTGTGTTAAAGATCGGAGGAATTGTTTCTTTTTCTTTTCTTTTTTTTTTTTTTTTGTATTTGTGTTGCAGATAGCTTTTAGTTCAACAGGTGCCAATATTACACGGTTGGAAAAAGCTGTGAAAATCTCACCCTGATAACTGTCAATTCATCTGTCGTGAGAATGTCAGCTTTCTCCAGTTTCCCCAAGAAGCCATCGTTTACGTCCAGATAAATTCGAAACGTATCGAGCACGTTCCTTTGCAGAAGAAGTTTTTTGTAGTTGTCTGTCCCCATGTTTAATGTTCTGAATCGCGCTGGACTCGCCGCGACCTTTGGTTCATCTGAAATGGATCAGAGAGAGAGTGCGTAAAACAAGCGTATTCGCATGTAATCGATCCTCTTTGGACGAATCTGCGGATCCCAAAGTTCTTGTTCCACAATGCAACTGCAGTGTGGTTGCGAGAGATTTTTCTCAGCCCGTCTGGCTTTGTTGGACAAGAATTCCTTTGGTCGGAAAGTTCGGGGCCCAATTGTTCTCCGAAGGTACAGGACTTGGAAACCAATATATACACGCGCCCCGTTCCATGGAGTGCCTCGCTTTGTTGCACGATCTGGTTCATGCTGGCTAGACATTTTACCTTTCAAAAGGCCAAAACTTCCTGTTGTGCTCGCAAATGAAGAGAGAAGCCGTACCTAGTTACCTTTGTTGAAAACTGAGAAGTCCCATTCGATCATTTTGTCTACCGTATTTCTCGAAGAACGTATATGAATGAAAAAGAGTTCCTCCTTTTTTTTTTGACCCGCGGAATAGAGGCGGAGAGACACGTCCGTTTTTTCGTTCCTGGTCTGATTACAAGTTTTTCTTCGTAATAGTAGCTTCTTAGCTGTTTGAATTGTCAAGGTTTAGAATCATGGATATTTGGTGTTCTTCTGACAAAGGTAAGAGATGTGTTATTACTAGCAAGTCCAACTTATCTTGGATGTCAGAGGAGGAAATGAGTGATAATGCAAGTTGCGCAAAAATGGGCAAAAAGATCAAATTGGTCAAGAAGGTGGGTTTGAAAAAAGCTTTACCCTTGTCTGAGAAGACAGCACAGAGATTGAGTAGCCAATTGGCAGGTTTTCTTCAACTTGACCACGAATCAAGCTCAAGAATAGATAAGTCTGTTACTGACACCTAAGAAGGTGTTATGGCTGACAATTCATCCTTGCAGAAGGAGGGTTGCATATCGGAATCAGAGGCTGTTTGCTCTCAAATTGATGGTGTGGTGAATGTGGCTGAGGTTATGCCTGACAAGATGGGTCCTACTTGGGCAGAGCATGATGCTGCTCAGGAAAACATGATGGCAGAAAAAAGATCTCAATTCTCTACTTGCCCTAGTCCTCATGACTTTGTTCAAACCCCCATGAGTGTCCAGTGCCATGGCCAGGGCTGGGGTCGAGGCAGGACTCATGGCCTGGGTGTAGACTGTGGTATGGACTGTGGGGCTTCACATGCATCACAGCCCCTTCGTGGCAGATTGGTTGACTCTTCAAATGATGTTCAGATTGATACAGATGGTGAAGATGAAACTTCTGGAAGTTCAGTATTAGATTTCTCCCAACCAACAGTACAACATAAAGCAGAGGTTTCTCCCATTTTTTGAGTTACAAAAGAGTGTCAGCAGAGGGAAATTGTATCCCCCTCATTCAAGTAGCCACTTCAGTGGCTCAAGCCTTGAAGGATCCTTCTGCAGTTGATGCAGTGCAACCCATAAGGAATGGTTGGTGTATTATGTATGTACAATGGCAGATAGGGCAACACTGGTAAACATTGGTATTACTCTGGCTGGCAAATACATCCCATTATGATCAGAAGGAGCTACCCAATGCAAAGCTACAGTCAAGGTGACCACAAAAGATCTACCACTTCACTCAGTTGAGAATGAGGATGTTTTGGAAGCCTTGAAGGATTTCTGTGATATCCAATCCAAGGTCTTATATGCATATGTATGGCATAATGGTCATTTGATAAATATCTGTAATAGAGATCAGTTTGCTTATGTTCTTCAACAAGACATTTCAGCTGTCCCTGACCACATCGAGATTGGCAGCTACCGAGGCTGGATCTTCAAGCCTAAGGCTCAAACAGAGTGTAAGCGATGTCACCAGGTGGGTCATAGGCCATTAGATTCTGACTGTCCAGCACGAGCACCACCTGAAATGCTGGACACCATGCAGCCTTTCAGGGGGGGTAAGTTCCCTCTCTCTAATCTGCACAGGTACCCACATGGCTGTAAGCTGATTGATGGATCTCAAGACTTCTTGACAAGCAAACACATATCAGTACTGGAAATTGAAAGCCCACAATAAACCAGAAGCTACTGAAATATTAGCTGAAGACAATCCTTTCAAAGTGATGTACAGATTGAAAGAAATTTTGGCTGACAAAGAGGTGTCCCCCAACTGGTAAGCTGAAGATGAAATGTGGGCTGTGTGTGAGCTAAAATTCAAACAATCTGTCCATGCACAAGATGAGCTCATACACAGTAAACTCACATTGGTTGAGGCCATGGGGGATACCTTCTGGGCTCCAGCCTGAACTTGGAGCAAACTAGAGCTTGTCTCCCAGAGTACTGGCCAGGGCAAAACAAGATGGGGGTTGTTCTGCACACTGTCAGACAACTTCTGAATTATGAATCTGAGCAATGAGAGTATGCTGAGAAGAGGAAGGCTACAAGCCCTTGTCTCAGATCACTAAGAGATCAGATAATGGCTAGTCTTAACCTCATTGTAATGGCCCTCACTTTCTTAATGCTGAATGTGAATGGCTTACATGATTCTGCTAAGTGGCAAACCTTATGGAGAGAAATTCCAAAGAAAGATGTCTTGTGTTTTCAAGAAATATATCTGACTCATGACCAGATATATAGCTTCAAATTATTTGCTCAATCTTATGATTTTTTCATTTCTTCTGGTAGTTCAAACTCATGTGGTGTGATGACAGCCATGAGGTGCTTGTTGGGTGTTATGGCTATCAAGATGATTGACTGTGGTGGTAGGTTATTGGTGGTGGATGTGATCAGTAATGAAACTGCACTATGCATCATTAACATTTACACACCAAATAATAGTAAAGAACAAATGAGTTTCTTTCAAACATTGCCACAATATTTTATAGAAAATATGGTTCTTGGGTGACTTCAATTCTGTTATGACAGAGATGGATCATCTCTCAGGGAATACAGATGCTACATCTGAATTCTTGTTAGCCTTGTTAAACATGTGGGGCTTAATAGAACCATGTGGATCTCATCTGTGTGGCTTTACATACCATCATCCTACTGTTTCTGAGTGGAAAAGTTGCATTGATCACATTTATGGGAATCTGGGTTAGACAGGTCAGGCAGGTTTTGTACAATTTGTCTCTATCTCAGATTACTATCTTGTGGGTACCTTTGCTTTGCCATCTGCTGATCATGGACCTTGGATGTGGAAATTCTCTGCTCAACTGCTAGAAAATCCTGTCTTTGTTGGACTGATTCAGGGTAGCCTCATTGATTTTAATTACCAACATCCTTTGAACTTGTGGGAGACTTTTAAGATATCTGTGCAAACTTTCTCTCAACAAATGTTGAAATTTCAATTAAAACAATGACAGACAGAGTTGACTGCCTTACATACCACTTTAAGGTACATTAACAAGCATATTTATAAGGGTGAAAATTTGGATAAAAATCATCTGCTTATTGAGATGCGAATTACACAAATGAAGGAACAAATAGCTTTCTTTGATTGACAAGATGGAGAGAGCCTTTCCTGGATTCTCAATGAAGGACATATGGTTCCATCCTTCTTGCAGTTAGAAGATATAAAGCAAGATCTGTCTGTGAAAAAGCTTCATATCAATGGACAGAGTAGTGAGAATGTGGATGACATACTCACTGCTCTCTATGATTTCTATAGTCATTTGTATATGGCCTCAGAGCAAAAGTCCCCTGAGGAGATTTGGGACTTTCTGAATTCTCTTGATCTGCCAAGAGCTCACTCAAACATAGTCTTTATTGGGTCCTATTACATATAAAGAGATAGAACTTGCCATTAAGAAACTACACCTGGGAAAATCACCTGGATCTGATGGCATAACAGCTGAATTCTGTAAGCCTTTTGTGGAACTACTAAGTCCTGTTCTTGAATCTGTCTTCAATGACATCTTGGAGGAGAAAACCTTGTCATTCTCACAGAGATTGGCAATAATCATTTTACTTTTCAAAAGAGGAGATGCTGAATTGCTACCAAATTATTGACTGATTTCTCTCACAAACATGGATTACAAAATTCTTACTTATGTCTTGACTGCTAGATTGCTTCCACATCTAAATGATATCATTCATCCTAATCAAATAGCATACATGCCTGGACAGTTTATCAGTACTAATATCAGATTTGTTCAGGATGTCATTGATCACAACTCCCAGGAGGATTCTGATGCTGTTGTGCTTTTTCTAGACTTTAAAAAAGCATTTGATAGTGTTTCACATGTCTTTCTATCAGAACTACTGACCCATATTGGATTACCAATAGATTTTGTACAATGGATTCAACTTTTATACAATAATGTAACTTCTTGTGTTTGACATGATAATTAGCTTACTCCCTGCTTTCCTTTAGGTTGAGGGGTCAGACAGGGTTGTCCTATCTCATGCCATTTGTTCAATCTGGTTGGTCAGATCATAGTCTACTCCCTATGGAAACAGGGGTTTTTTGTCTGGTGGGGAAATTCAGACCCTGCATCCTTATATGCTGATGATGGTACTCTGATTGTTCAGAATCCTGACCAAGTGTCTGCAGTTATATATCATATTGGAGTAGTAGGCAAATTCACAGGATTGTCTCTTAATTTAAATAAAACAATTGCCTACAGTCATCAGAATAAGTCTTACATTCTTGCTGGAATAAAAATAAGCAATACACCTGTAAAATATCTGGGTGCAATAGTCAGTACTGGGGACCAATCTAAAGCAAACTTTGAACATCTCTTGCTCAAGGCAAGGAAAATTGCTACAAGGTGGTCTTCCAGGCACTTAACCATTCCTGCATGGGTTTTAGTGGCAAAGACATTTGTATTCTCCACTTTCATACACATTTGTAACTGTGTTTATCTAACTACAGATTAACTGCAACTGCTCCAAACAATTCTTAACCAATTTGTTTGGCAAGGTCGGAATAAAGTTTGCCCTACAGTTATGTATGCTCCTGTGGATAGAGGGGGCTTGAACATGATAAATGTTAAAAATGTTGTCCATGTTTTGCGAGTCAAATGGATGGATAGGCTTTGCAAAGATGCAGGCTCATCTTGGTCTAGATTTGCTTGGGCACATCTCACTAACATCTTGGCTCCCAAGATGATAACCAGTCTCACTGGTATTGATGAAAATACCTTAAGCTCTTTACTCAAATTCTACAGAGCTGTTGTTTATTCTTATTGTTATGTTAACTGCTTGTTTTATACTAAAAATCAAGGTTTACCCTTGTCTTACAATCTTTTTGGTACTAAAAATCATCCTTTGATTAGGATGAAAAGGTTGCACCTGGGTCTGTGCACTGCTTTTGATCTGCCATTGTAGGGCTGTACCCTGGATCTTAGTGTGATCCAGAAGTTGATAGGCAAAAGCCCAGGAGATTTCCTGTTTTGTCACTTTATCCAACAGCATTTGGGTTTTTACCTCCCTTGCCTAACTTCAGGTGGGATTGGAATACACCCTTTACTTCTTCTTCAGTCTAAAAATCTCTTAATTGAGGCATGCTTGACCAATCTAGATATGTTCTATTGGGAAGTGCTTGAATATACTGGCCCTAATGCAACAGGATAAAAAAGGTATCTTCATGCACATGTTAAAGAAGTGTAAAGTCACCAAGTTTTGGGAGGTAAACTATAAAATTTTTGCCCATATATTAGCTACTCCAGTTGTGATAGCTGCAGTACTAGGTGATGCTTCCAAGATGTACTGTGGCTTCTGTGGTGAAAAAGCAGGACTTAAACACATATTATTATGTTGTTTAGAAACTAAAAAACTGCATAATTTTATTCTAACACAATTTGAAGAGTCATGGAGTGAGCAATCATGGATTTTTGGTCTGTCCAATAAATACCTGAATCCACTAGTGTGGATCTTGAATTTCTCTATGTACAAGTGTTACTTGCAAATGTGTCATGGTATCTATATACTGTTGTTATCCTTATTCCAAAATGAGTATCTCAGTTTTGCTCCAATATTCCCAGTAGTTAAAGACTTTCTTGAATG
>JAAUYG010061360.1_pt1 | contig 12689 bp, 13 predicted proteins | sample 7278091 | NCBI WGS metagenome assembly JAAUYG01 (sample SAMN14350201, study PRJNA611818) | marine sediment metagenome | isolation source: surface marine sediment (0.6m) | place: French Polynesia: Moorea | collected 2018-08
ATATTTCCTATTTTATGAAAGGGTGTGATTATGGGCAAAATGTTTAATAAAGACGGAACCCTATATATACCAATCGGTGGGGTGCTCGAACTTCCCAAAGATAGAATCATTGAGGAAGAGGGTAATGTCGTTGTTACCGAGGCTTATTGCCAAAACGCCCACAGCCTTATAAGCGATGTCAAAATAAACGAACAAAAAGGACTAAAATTTATTTATACCAGCAAGGATGGAAAGAAAGAGGCGGAAATTGTCATCTCTGCCGTCGTTGGAGACCGGACAAAGGTAAATCTTGACAAGACAAAGTTTACCCCGGAAGAGATTGTCAGGGTTTTGTGTCCCACGTGCCGAAATGAACTTCCCGTATTGTTTATGTGTGAATGTGATGCCCCGATCTATTTATTTTATCTTGATAAACGAACGAATCCCAGACATGCTCAGTCTTTTTGTTCAAGAATTGGATGCAAAAAAGCAAGCAAATTGCGTTTTTCCCAGGATGTCTTGTCCGAATTTAAAAGCCAGTACAGTTTTTGAAATTCTCGACGATTGGCCCATGATGCGTCAATTGTATGGCAGCGGTGAATTTCAAGGGTCGTGTTGGTAAGACAACGATCTCTTGGGTAAGGGCGAGGCAGTCCGCAGAAAGCGGAAAAATCGCTTTTCTAAGAATCGACGATACTAATCGTTCCCCAATGCCCCGTAGCTCAGTGGATAGAGCAATGGATTTCTAATCCATGTGCCTCAAATTCGATTCTTGCCGGGGGCACCAGTCATAATTAATTATTATTCAGGCTGATTCAGGCTGGCAAAGTTAAATTGACATTTTGGTAGGGTCAGTTCATCTCGGTGATGCCACCTGTCCATCAATCTTTTTTTAAGCCGCCTGAAGCTTTTTTCTGGCCAGCCTTCTTCACCGTCTGGCCAATGCTCCAGGCGGGTGCCCATTGAATACCGATCCGACTGTAGCAGTTTGCTCCGCCTATCCCGAATTAAGCGTCGGATGCTTGGCCCGTCTTTCCATTTGAACGGATGCCCTGCCACTGGGCGCATCAAGTTGCCGGGAGGTATTTATGATTGACGATGCGATTCGTTCAATTATCGACCTATTGAAACTAAAAAAGGACGTAAAAAAAACTGATCTGGAAATCGATAGGCTCAAGAGGGAAAAAAACGAATCGGAGTCATTGATAAAAGTTGCGTCTGAGAATGACATCAAGAAATACGATCCGAAAGTACGGCGTCTGAATCAAAAACTGGCGGAAAGACCTGCCAGAAAGATGCTGTTGAGCCGGCCGGTCCTCATCGCCATAATCGTGATTGCAATGGCCGTTATGATAGTTGAAGGCTTAATCATCTATAAGATAATATTCAAATGAGGCCGCCATTTGATTCATCAATCAATGCTTTTGATCGGCCTCGGAATACGAACGGCAGCGATGCCGATCCGCCCCCGATACCCAAAAATCAAGGGGCTGAAGACGACAGGCGGTAACTCTTTTTTTTTAGACGTATTGTCATCGCCATGTCGCACGGATTAATCGATCCTCTCACCACCGCAACCACCACAGAACATAGCCCGAAAACCGCCGCCAAACCAAAGACCATCAAACGCGCCCTTACCGTGAGCCGCTATCCAAGCCTTGCAATAACGCTTGATAATTTAAATCAATATCAATTTCTGGTATGCTGCTCGGCCACCTGGAAAAATCCGTGGGTGCTTTTGCTGTCCATAGGCCTCAGGCTCCCGCCTGGTGAATTGCCATGCGGTCCTGTTGGTTTTTATCTTGCGTTGCCGCCTACTGTGTTAGGGGCGTGCGATGCGACCTCTTATTCTGACTGCCACGGGTTTGTTCCTGGCAGGTTGCGTCAGCAACCCCGGTGTCGACACGCTGAATCCCGCCGAGCGCGAATCATTCAAAAGGATCCAGATCCTGGACAATAACGTCGACCAGCCCCACGAGGTGATCGCCAGGGTCAAGGGCAAAGAATGCCACACGACGGCGGAGCAGTCCCGGAGGCGGACGTCGGGAGATGCCATTACGGTGCTGAAGGTCAAGGCGGCCAGGCTGGGTGCGGATGCCATTACCAACGCCCAATGCGATCGCCACATGACCATCGACTGGCGCAGCGATTGCTGGAGTTCGATGCTGTGCGTCGCTGACGCCGTCAAATTTCAATAAGCCGCCGGTCAACACCCGTTAGCGGTCGCCAGGGCTCCGATTCAACGGCTCGCTGCCCGGACAACCGCCATCGCCAGTTGCTGTTTTCCCGGAATTCTTTTTTGGTGCCGGCGTGTAAAAACATGTCGCACCGGTCAGACGGAGTTTCTAAAATGACATCGTCCCCCTCGTTCAGAATCCTCCACCTGCTGAGCCAACGTCCGGATTCCACCGGCAGCGGCATCTATCTCCAGGCCATGGTGCGCGAGGCCGCCGTTCGCGGACACAACAACTATGTCGTCGCCGGCATCCAATCCGAGCGCCAAACCGAACTCGACGGCATCGGGACCGATCGATGCCGTTTCGTTGTGTTTGACGGCGAGGACATCCCTTTCCCCATTCCCGGCATGACCGATATCATGCCCTACCCCAACACGCGCTTCAGGGATCTATCCACGTCCGAACTGGAGATCTACGAAGCGGTCTTTACGGACGTCCTGAAGGAGGCGGTGAACGTCTTCCGTCCCGATATCATCCACAGCCATCATCTCTGGCTGTTGAGTTCCCTGGCCCGGCGCCTTTTTCCGCAGATTCCCATGCTGACCTCATGCCACGGCACCGATCTGCGCCAGTTCCGCAATTGCCCGCACCTGCGCGACCGGGTCCTTTCCGGGTGCGGACATCTGAATGCCGCCCTGGCCCTGAGCAAGGCCCAAAAAACGGATATCATCCAGAGCTACGGCCTGCCGCCAGAGCGGGTGGTGGTCACCGGGGCGGGGTTTGACGACCACCTGTTCGTTCCAGGCGTCAAACCAGCGGCCGAACCGGTGCAACTGGTCTATGCCGGCAAATTCATCCGGGCCAAGGGGCTGCCCTGGTTGCTGCGGGCTCTAACGCAGGTGGCCGCGCCCGATTGGCACCTTCACCTGGTCGGGGGGGGGCGTGGCGCGGAAAGGGACGAATGCCTGGTCTTGGCCAAAGCCCTGGGGGATCGTGTCCGCGTGCACGGCCAGATACCCCAGGCGCGCCTCGCCGAAATTTTTCGCGAGGCTCACGTTTTTATCCTCTCGTCGTTTTTCGAGGGGCTGCCCCTGGTGGTCCTGGAGGCGCTGGCCAGCGGCTGCCGCGTGGTTGCCACCGAGCTGCCGGGGGTGCGGGAGGTGGCAAACGGCATCAGCGACGAATACATCGCCCTGGTCCCCCCGCCTCGGCTGCGCCAGTTGGACCAGCCCTATGCCGAAGACCTCCCGGACTTCGAGCGCCGTCTGGCCGCGGCCCTTGACCGCCAGATGGGTGCTGCCGTCCGGCAGCCGCAAATCGATTTTAACCCTATCACCACCATGCTGGCGGCCCGCACCTGGCGCGGGGTCTTCGCCCGGATCGAGTCGGTCTACAGTAGGCTGATCGAACCCCGGTACTAAAAAACCGGTCAACAAAATGCTCCGGTCACCGGTTGCGGTTCAGATTTCCGGGAAAACCCAACCGACTTTCGGAGGACCGGCCGGCCCAAAAAAGGCGAGGGCTTGGGTGGTCATTTTGTGTTTGGGTCTTGAAGGAAGACAGCGAAGCCCGAGGGCTTCGCTGTCGGGGGAGGTTTGAGGCAATCTTCCTTGTATGCAGGTCAATTGACCTCAGCGACACATATAATCACTATGCCAGCTAATGCAAATCGGTCCTGGGGATAATCATTCTATATGGTCATATTCCAGACGAAAGGTCTTTTCCTGCCGCTGCGCTCCTTCTCCTGTTGCTGATCGTCGCGGGTATCTATTTTCCCATTCCTCCAGCGGCCGTCAACCGCAAATAACCCAGGCCGCCGGCGTTCTGGAGCCATCCCCGCCCCAGGCGGTTCACCCATTCTCCCGGCTCGAAGCCCCGCCGCTCCGCCTGCCGGTATCCGTCATAACCGATCCACTGACCCATCCCGTCATTCATCCCCTGCCACTACAGGTCGAAGCCGTCAGCAGCGCCCCTCGGCCGGCAGATTTGAAGGCGACGGCAAGCAATCCACCGCCGCCGCACGCTGCCATGACCGATCCTTGGAATCGGCTGCTATTTTTGCTACCTTGAGTTTGAATATACCCATGCGGCGAGCTTGCCCTGCATTTCCATCAGGCCCCTAAACCGCAAGCCCGCCTTCCTCCATACCCGGCCAATATGAGGTGAAAGAAGCGCATGTCGACACAAGACGAACGCACCAATAAAATCGTGGTCCTTTTACTGGTCGCTTTGATTTCGGCCCTTTTTCTGTCCATGATCCGGTCGTTTCTGATGGCCATTTTCATGGCTGGCATATTTTCGGCCCTGGCCCAACCCGTATACCAGCGACTGGTATGGCTTTTCGGGGGCCGCCGTGTACCGGCCTCAATGACCACCCTGTTCCTGATCGTCCTCGTGGTGCTGCTGCCCTTGAGCATTCTCGTTGGGGTCGTCACGGCCCAGGCCATTGCGGTCAGTCAGTCCGTGCAACCGGCCGTTGAAAAATTCCTTTCCGAGCCCACCGTGTTTTCCGCCTATCTGGACCGCATCCCCTATATCGATCAAATCGTCGTCTACAAAGAAACCATCCTGCGCAAAGCCGGCGAGTTCGTCGGTTCCTTGAGCAAGTATCTGATCCGCAATCTGGGTTCGGGCGCGTTGGGGACTGTCAATTTTCTGTTCATGTTCTTCATCATGCTCTACACCATGTTCTTTTTTCTCATGGACGGCCACAAGCTCCTGGCCCGCATTCTCTACTACCTGCCGTTGCAAAACGACGAGGAGCGCCAGCTTCTGAATCGTTTTACCTCGGTCACACGCGCCACCATTAAAGGCACGATCGTGATCTGCATTCTGCAGGGCGGTCTGGCCGGTCTGGGGTTTTTTGCCGTCGGCATCAAAGGGGCCGCCTTCTGGGGAACGGTCATGGGCGTGCTCTCCATCATACCGGGCATCGGCACTGGACTGGTGTGGATACCCGCGGTCGTCATCCTGATTGCCATGGGACACTACGTCAAAGGCGTTGGTCTGGCGCTTTTCTGCGGCCTCGTGGTGGGCAGCGTCGACAATCTGGTGCGGCCCTCCCTGGTGGGCAAGGACACCGAGATGCACGACCTGTTTATCCTGTTCGGCACCTTGGGTGGCATTGCGCTTTTCGGAGTGGTCGGCATTATTATCGGACCACTCATCGCCGCCCTGTTCGTCACGATGTGGGAAATATATGGTGCGGTTTTCAGGGATGTGCTGCCGGCCACACCCGGCTTTTCGGTCCGGCCGCCAATGGATTCCGCCGACAAGGATGAGCCCGGGCCCCAGTAGCAATCTCCGCGCGCGTCCCGCCCAAATGGGCGTGGGTTGCGCTTACCCCACCCCCCTAGTGACAGGACCGGACATCAAGGACAGGTTTCATTACGCCAGCCGCTATCCGCCACCGAATTCGACTTCTGATCCGTACCGTATATACCCAATTTTTCCAGTAATTTAGGCTGGTCAGTCGGTCTGGTGCCCCCGGGGTGGCCGGCGGCGGGAAAAAAATGGAATAAAAGTGCGGCCTGCGGGATCATCAGGGCTAGGAACAACGTAAATCCCGCGGCCCTCTAAAAAGGGCTCGATCATAAGGAGAGCCAGCCATGAAACTTACCGCCCCAATGACCATCCAGCTGATGATGCTCAGTTTGCTATTGTCCGCCCCCGCCTTTGCCTTCGAGGGCCGCACGGCCTACGAGTCCGGAGACGGTCACTGGATCTATTTCGGACCGGCCCCGACCGAGCCGTGGACCGCCTCCCGTGTCATGCCGGCCAAACGCTCGCTCGAGGGCTCCGTTCGCCACGATGCCCTGCGGCACTATGCCATGCCACGCTATGAGCTGCCGGAATCGGGCGAGGTGATTGCTTTCGGCAAGAACGATGACGCCACTGCGCCCGCCGCCAGCGTGCGCCGTCCCCGACCGGATTCGACCGATAAGCGCTGGGAAGTTTTTGAACTGCCGGAAAGCGGCGGAACCATCCGGTTTGCCAGGGAAGTGCCGCACCGGCCTGCCGATGAAACCGTCGTGGCACGGCATGGGGATTCCACCGTACGATGAGCGCATTTGCCAGACAGCCGGAGGTGCGTAATCATATGTTAGCAAATTGGGAACATTCGCCCACCGGCGAGTGTCCTGATTCGTCCGCCTCAAACGGCCGCCGACCATGCCTTAACGCTGCCGGCATCACCACTCCAGGAACGCGAAAACATGAAATTGCCGGGATTTGCCGCGAATATCCTCTCCCCCGGGCGGGGGCTGACACGAGAAGATTTTTGGCAGGACGCCGCCCCTTACGAGGGTATGCTTTACCGGGCTGCTTTTCAGTATACCGGGAGCCGGTTCGATGCCGAAGACCTGGTCCAGGAAACATACCTGGCAGCATTCCGGAGTCGGCACCAGCTCAGGGACCGCCGCAAACTCAAAAGCTGGCTTTTCGTCATTCTACGCAACAGCTTTCTCAAAAAGGCCGGACGGCAGGGCACCGGGCCGGATCTGGCCTACGAAGACGGCATCGACTACGACTATCTGGACCAGCTGGCGATTTTCACCGCATACGAAGATGCCCAGCAGCGCCTGGAGCGCAAAGCCACGGCCGAGGATATCCACCAGCACTTGAAGGCGTTGCCGGAACACTATCGATCGGTGCTGATTCTCTACTTTCTCGAGGAATTTTCATATCAGGAGATCGCCGACATGCTGGAAATACCACTGGGGACGGTTATGTCGCGGCTCGCGCGCGGCAAACAGCGCCTCAAGGTCGCTTTGATCCGTCAGCGGGCGCATCGCTCAAGTCGCGAAAAGGTGATTCCATTGAGCCGTAAAGGATAGACGACGCATGGACTGCCAAGAATTCAAACGCTGGTTGATCGACCGCGACGATTGCAGCGAGAAAAAAGCGCAGCAGGCCCATACCCACCGCGCGCGGTGCACGGACTGCGACCGGCTCCACAGCGCCGACGAGGCGCTGGAACGAACGATGGTCGATGGCTTTCATTCCGCCGACGTGCCGGGGGGGATGGCACGACGCGCCCGCGCCCTGACCGAGGTGGTAGAGCCCACCCCCGCGACCGCTTGGACCGCCGGCTGGCGAAAGGTGCTGGTACCATCCATGGCGCTGGGCGTGCTCGTGGCATTCTTGATCTGGAACCCCCGGGCCACGCCTTTGATCACGCTGGATGCGATCGGCACTTATGCGTTGGCCAACCACAACCGGGCTGATATGACCATGGCCTTTACTGCCGACGAGATCTCCGACCCCAAGGAGTGGTTTTACCAACGCCTTGATTTCCGCTTTGCCATGCCGAATTTGAGTCAGCGCCAATTGACTTTCCTGGGAGGACGCGAGTGTACTCTCGGACCCAAAAAGGCGGCCTATCTCTTTTACGACGACAATGGCGAAAGAATATCGGTGTTCATCATCCCCGCCCGCCATATCGAGGGCCCGCTCCAGGCCGATCGCCGCTATCGGATCGACATGCCCCATCACCGCGTGGAGCTCTGGAAAATGGATGCCATGATTTGCATCCTGGTGCAGGATCTCACCACCCGCCGTTCAACGACCACCTGACCTGCCGCCGTCGCACGCAGACCTGACCCACACCCGAAGGCCCTCCTCCGCAATCTGTCCCCGCGGAGGCCGATGGTGCCCCGATGGCGTCTCCATCGCGGGCCACGTTTTTTTCTTGTATATCCGGCATTCGGGCTTTAAACTGCCCCCTAAAAAACCACGCCCTTGGGCGCGACCGCCAAAGGAGGATGCAATGCCCTTAACCGTCCGCACCGTTCAAAAAGCGCTGGGGGCTTATGTCGTCGCCCCCACCGGCCAAATCAACGGCCAGACCTATGACGTCCTGGAAGACGAGCTCGATACACTCTTGGCCCAAAAACCCGCCCTGATCGCCATGGACCTGGCCCAGGTCGACTACCTCAGCAGTGCCGGCATCCGCGTCATCCTCAAGTCACAGAAAGCCCTCAAGGCCCATGATGGCAAAATGGTGTTCATGCACCTGCAGCCCCAGATCCGCAAGGTCTTCCAGATCATCGAGGCCCTTCCGACCATGCAGGTCTTCAAAAATTTCGAGGAAATGGACGAATATCTGGATCGGATTCAGAAGAAGGTGACAGGCGAAATCGTGGACGACGATTGATGCCGGGCGACCACTGCCCGATAGGGCCGTGGATGGCGGCGCTTGGGGTTAGATCACGCGTGCAGCCAGCCAGGCCGGGAAGCAAAAAAGCGGGCGTCCATCTCAGTCCGGAACGTCGCTGTAGGCGTCAGCCACCTGGCGGAACCGGTCTTCGGTGGCATTGAAGGCCGCGACCACGCGCGGGTCAAAGTGCTGGCCCGCGCCCGCACGGATGATATCGCCGGCCTCCTGGTGGGTCATGCCGGATTTATAGACCCGCTTGCTGACCAGGGCGTCGTAAACATCGGCCACCGCCACCAGCCGGGCGGACAGGGGAATCCCCTCTCCCTCGGTACCATAGGGATACCCGGAACCGTCCCATTTTTCGTGATGCCCGTAAGTGATCTCCATGGCCCGGCGCAGATACTCGGTGGCTTTGAGTTCATGGTCGGCGGTCCCCAACCTTTCCCGGACTTTGCCGATGGTGTCGCCGCCGATTTCCGGATGCAGTTCGATGACCCTACGCTCCTCGGGCGTGAGACGTCCGGGCTTCTGCAGCACCGCATCCGGGATGCCGACCTTGCCGATATCGTGTAGGGCCGAAGTCGCTTTGACGTGTTCGATCCACTGCTCGCTGATCGCCGGATCGGTCTTGGCGAGCTCGCGCGCCAGTATTTCGACATAGCGCTCGATTCGCTCCAGGTGTTTGCCTGTATCGTCGTCACGGCTCTCGGTAAGCTTGGCCATCCCGAAAATAATGGCATTCTGGGCTTTGAGGACTTTGGCCTGTTCGGCCTCGAGTTCGCGGGTGCGCGCCTTGACCTTCTGCTCCAGATTTTCGTTCAGGTCCCGCAATTCGAAATTGGCTGCCTCCAGCCGCCGCTGGAGGCAGCGCAGGGTTAGATGGGTTTCGACGCGGGCAATGACTTCCTCGGGCTGGAACGGCTTGGTGATGTAGTCGACCGCGCCGAGCTGAAGCCCTCTGACCTTGTCTTCCGTCTGTCCCAGAGCGGACAGGAAAATAATCGGAATGTCATGGGTCTCCGGGTCGGCTTTGAGTTGCCGACAGACCTCGAATCCGTCCATCCCCGGCATCATGATATCCAGCAGAATCAGATCCGGCTGGGCCTTGTTGGTGATCGCCAGGGCGCTTTCGCCATTTTTGGCCACCAGCAGACGATAGCCGCGTCCCGCCAGCGTCTGGGACAACACCTGGAGGTTGGTGGCATTGTCGTCCACCATCAGAATGCTGTCCTGGGTCTCCCGCACCTCGCAGGCGCGTTGAATGGTCTCGTCCATGGTTTAATCTCCACTGGCTGACATCGGCGCGTAGGGCCGTGCCGCGCGATCGTTCAGACCAGCTTGAAAGCGACGAAGGCCTGATCATCGTCGGCCGGGCGCCCTCCCGCAAAACGGCTTAAATCTTCCATGACAGCCTCACACAGACGCTCCGGTGAACCGGCCGCATGATTCTGGAGCACCGTCAGCAGGCGTTCCTCACCGTAGATCGCTTCGCTCGCGCTGAACCGCTCCGTCAAGCCGTCGGTATAGGCCAGCACGAGGTCCCCCGGCGCCAGATCGAACGTGGTCACCGGGACATCCCCGAAATCGTCGAAGCCCAGCACCATCACTCCCGGAACGTGGCTCTCCGTGGCTTGGCCGTCCGCCGCGCGGTAGAACATCGGGGGCGGGTGTCCGGCGCGGGCCACCTGCACCCGGCGCTGCGCAATGTCCACCGTCATGTAAAGCCCGGTGACAAAGCTGGGTTCGGCCACCTTGCAAAGATGGCGGTTCAGCGTCTGAATCATGCCCCCGGGGTCGTCCCACAGGTGTTTCTGAGAGCGGAACAGCGCACAGGTCATGGCCATCAGGACGGCAGCCGGAGTGCTGTGGCCCTCGGCGTCGGCGACCATGACGCCGATCTTGTCCGCATCGATTTTCACCACGTCGTAGTAGTCCCCCCCGGCGTAGCGGCTGGTCTCGTAATGAGCCGCCAGTTGAAGACCTTCCATGGCGGGCAGCGACTTGGGCAGCAGGTTGCGCTGCACCTTTGAGACGGTCTCCAGCTCGTGCTCCAGCTGGTCTTTCTGCTGTTGGACCTCCCGACGCAGGCGGTGAATGGTCAGGTGGGTGTCCACCCGCGCCAAAACCTCCTCGGCCTGAAAGGGCTTGGTGACGTAGTCCACCGCCCCCAACTCCAACCCCCTTACTTTGTCGCCGGTCTGATCCAGGGCTGACAGGAAGATCACCGGAATATCGGCGGTCTTCGCTTCGGCTTTCAGACGGCGAATGACCTCGTAGCCGTCCATGCCCGGCATCATGATGTCCAAAAGGATCAGGTCCGGATGGGTCTTGCGGCTGATGGTCAGTGCGGTTTCCCCGTTCTTGGCCACCAGCAGCCGGGACTGGCGGCTCTGCAAAGTTTCCATGAGAACCTGCAGGTTCAGAGGATTGTCATCCACCAGCAGGATGCGTTCTTCAGGTTCGGGATTCGCTGCTGCGGTCATGGGTTCACTTTCGATAGGTTGCGGCCTGGCCGGACGACGGTGCCGGAGTCACTGAACAGGGTGGATAGCACGCATGGCGCCAAAAAGAAACCGTCGGACCGGTGCAGGCTAACCGGTGCAGGCGGACCGGCTCGGGCTTCCGGCGGTCTAAAATTTCATGCGCACGCCGCTCATGACGGCGTTGACATCATCGAAATCCGTGCTTCCCTCGCCCCGGTCGAGTTCGTGCCAGCGATATCCCAGATAGTACTCCATCCCCCAATCGGGGATGTCCTGAACGACCTGCACCCCCATCGAGGTGGCGTCGTCGTCATCTTGGGCGACGTCCTCGTTGCGAGCATAGTCCACCGAAAAGCGCGTCTCGCCGGCATCGATGAATTGGGCCCGGTAGCCCAGCTTGGCGTAGTAGAAGACCGGATCCTCGTCGCGGTCCGAACCGTCCGGATTGGTCGCATCGTTTTCAAGATCCTGGACGCCGCCGGCCACCGTCAGGTTGATCCCGCTGCTGTGCAGAATCGAAAAGCTGCCGTTGTACTGATCGTCGACCGTGTCGCTGATCGCCTGGGGATTGGCGTAGGCCACGGCGCCTGCGGCCTTGAAATGCTGGCCCCACCGGGCGGCGTATTTGAGCGCGACGTCGCCGCCATCCGAAAGCGCGCCGAGGGCGAGCGTAAACCCCGCGAAATTGGGAGAATCATAGCGGATCCGGTTCCGCCGCCCGAGCCCGTCAAAGTTGTCGAAGGCATCGCCCACCGTCACCGTCGAGAGGGTGTTGGTGTCTTTGTCGTAAAAGCGGATGCCCCCGGCCATGTCCTCGACGGACGAATAGCCGACAAGGGCTGTGCCCGACAGGTCGAACTCCGCCGTATCATCGGAGGCCGTCGAGCCCTTGCCCAGGTAAAGCTTGCCAAAGCGTTTGGAAGTAATCTGGGCGTCGATCCAGCGGTCGTCGAATGAGGCGCCGTCCGGATTTTTATCCTTCTGGTTGACCAGGTTGCTGGCGTTGGACTGGTACTCGAACTCCATCCGCGTACCGACGGTGATGTCTTCGTTAACCCTGGCATCGCCCAGAAAGCCGATGCGCGAGGACGAGGCATCGTTGTCCACGAAGTAATAGTCCGCGCTGTCGCCGTCATCGGCAACCATGGCGGCCCGGTTGACCTGGCCGTAAAGCTCGAGCTTGACCTTGTCTTCCTTGTGGCTCACCATGGCTTTGGTCGGTGTCGGATCGGCAACCAGCGCGATTTCCTTCTTGACCGACTCCATGACCCCCTTGACGGCCTCATCCTTCATGGTGCCCAACTGCTGCTGCAATTTCTCGATGGCCTTGGCCTGGGCCTCGATCTGGCGTTTTTGCTGCATGATGAGCGCTTCCATGCGTTTGAGCATGGTCTCGTCCACTGCCAGCGCCGGTGCGGCCGCCGACAGTAAAATGACCGTTGCCAGCCCGCAGGCGATCAACCCCAACCCGGTTCGCGGATACAATCCCATTTAGCCTCCCTTCCACGCGCCTGTGTCCGACACGCGCCCGATCTTTTGGGCACTGGGTGCAAAACGCAAGTCGGTGCAAGACGCTCTCTAGAATTCCCTTTGCAGCGTTGCGGAACAAGCCGATTCATCGAACGCCCAAGCGGTTTCCTTTGGCGTTCATTCCTTCGACTTGAAATCAGCGCCGATTGTTTTCACCATTAACGGAGTTGGCTTCCCATCCCAAATGGGCTTACAGCCTCCAAAGGCCGCACGCCCACGGCGACAAGGCATCCTCTGCTGTTTGATGATATCAAGCCAGGACAGCCCTTACGGGCTTTGATCCTTGTCCGCTGCGGCCGGGTCTGCTTCGACTTTCCGGCCGGTGGACCCGTCCGTGCTTTTTTCGACGGGCGCGGGCTCCGC
>JAAUYG010127694.1_pt1 | contig 12687 bp, 10 predicted proteins | sample 7278091 | NCBI WGS metagenome assembly JAAUYG01 (sample SAMN14350201, study PRJNA611818) | marine sediment metagenome | isolation source: surface marine sediment (0.6m) | place: French Polynesia: Moorea | collected 2018-08
ATTAACTACGACATCGGTAATAGTGCTGCTCTAGGTTACGATCCTGCTGAAGAAATAACTACCTACGGTTCTTATATTGACAACGTTCATGTTAAAGATCGGCTCTTGGGAGGAACTACTGTTCCTTTGGGAAAAGGTAACGCCAATTTACCTCTAGTGTTTAAGTTACTCAAAGAAGCTAATTATCAGGGACAATATATTTTGCAAACTGCTCGTGCAGTTGATAATGACCATGCTGGAATTTTATGTACCTATCGAGATTTAGTAAGACAACTTATTACCAATGCTTAGTAAATTATGGATTTAGGGCTTACAGGTAAAAGAGTATTAGTTACAGGTTCAGGTAGGGGTATTGGGTTAGCGATCGCCAAAATTCTACATCAAGAAGGCTGTTGTGTGGCTCTTAATGCTCGTCAAGACCAGGAAATTGCTAGTATTGCTGCTAATTGGGTAGAGCGCGTCAGCTTTCATGTAGCAGATGTAACTCAACCTCAACAATGTCAACTGTTAATTGATGCCGTCGCCCGAAAATGGGGCGGATTAGATTTATTAGTTTGTAATGTGGGTAGTGGTGCATCAGTACCTCCAGGACAAGAAACTCCTGAAGAATGGCACAGAGTAATTAACCTCAATCTTTTCGCTACTACTAATATGGTAGAAGCTGCACGGAAACTCTTAGCAGCCAGTGGCGGATCGATTGTTTGTATCTCTTCTATCTGCGGTTTAGAAACTTTAGGCGCACCTGTTACCTATTCCGCAGCTAAAGCGGCTCTCAATAGCTATGTCAAAGGCATTGCCAGACCTCTAGCCAAACAGGAAATTAGAATTAATGCGATCGCACCAGGGAATATTCTAGCAGAAGGGGGAACTTGGGCAAGGAAATTACAAGAGAATCCCACGGTCGTTCAGACCATGTTAGAGTGTGAAGTTGCTCTACAAAGGCTAGGTAAACCCGAAGAAATCGCTAACTTTGCTGCCTTTCTTCTATCCACTAAAGCTTCTTTTGCTACTGGTGCAATCTATGTTGTCGATGGAGGACAGATTAGGGGTTGAGTTTGGAGTTCGGAGTTCGGAGTTCGGAGTTTGGAGTTGGGCTTTTCGGTTTACTGGGACTCAAATGTTAGAAGATTTAAGAATGGATGAATGAAGAGTAATTACTACGATCTAAAAGGGAAAACCGCCCTAATCACTGGAGCAGCAGGACTTTTAGGCAAAGAACACGCAGCAGCTTTAGCAGCATTAGGAGCGACGGTGGTGCTGACAGATATTAGTAAAGATAATCTGCAAAATGTAGCACAGAAGTTAAAGACTGAGTTTTCAGAGGAGCAAATCCAGACTTATGTAATGGATGTCACCAGTATTACTTCTATTAAGTCAGTACAGGAACAGGTAAATAACAACGGCCAAATAGATATCCTGATTAATAATGCAGCGATCGACCCTAAAGTGAATGCCGATAATAATCTGGTAGAAGTATCTCGCTTTGAACATTTCCCGTTATCACAGTGGAACTTTCAGCTTGAAGTAGGATTGACGGGAGCTTTTTTGTGTAGTCAGGCTTTTGGTACAGATATGGCAAAGCGTGGCTATGGTGTGATTCTCAACATTGCTTCTGATCTTTCCATTATTGCCCCCGACCAAAGACTTTATCAAAAACCAGAATTGTCCAAAGTTCAGCAACCAGTCAAACCCGTTACCTATTCAGTGATCAAAACGGCTCTAATAGGCTTAACTCGCTATCTAGCTACTTATTGGGCAGACCAAGGAGTAAGGGTTAATGCTCTATCTCCTGGGGGAGTTTATAACGGTCAGGGAGAAGAATTTGTTACTCGTCTAACTAACTTAATTCCGATGGGCAGAATGGCAGACCGCGATGAATATCAAGGGGCAATTCAGTTTCTCTGTTCGGATGCTTCTCGCTATATGACTGGACAAAATATTGCGATCGATGGTGGACGTAGCGTTTGGTAGTTTGGAATACTTTAAACACTATTTTTAGGAGCAAGAATTATGAATCAAACAGTTAAAATTGGCGATCGCCTAGTAGGAGAAAATCAGCCTACTTTTATCATTGCTGAGATTGGAATTAATCATAACGGTAGCTTAAATATAGCCAAAAAATTAATTGCTGCTGCGGTGGTTGCAGGATGTGATGCGGTTAAGTTTCAAAAACGAACTGTAGACGTAGTTTACACCCCAGAAGATTTAGCTCGTCCCAGAGCCAATCCTTTTGGTAGTACTAATGGCGATCTTAAATATGGTTTGGAATTTGACAAAGCAGAATATCAAGAAATTGCTGCTTACTGTAAGTCTAATAATATCCTCTGGTTTGCCTCTGCTTGGGATGAAGCTTCGGTGGATTTTCTCGAACAGTTTGAACCGCCCTGCTACAAGATTGCTTCGGCTTCTTTGACTGACGACAATTTACTCAAACATCATCTCCAATATCAGCGTCCGATTATTCTTTCTACTGGTATGAGTACCCTAGAACAAATAGATCGTGCTGTAGATGTATTAGGTACAGATAATCTAATTATCATGCACTGTACTAGTACCTATCCTTCTCAACCAGCCGAATTAAATCTGAAAACTATATCAACTCTCAAAGAACGTTATGGTGTTCCCATTGGTTATTCTGGTCACGAAAAAGATTTATCTGCTTCTATTGCTGCTATAGCTTTGGGTGCTTGTGCGATCGAGCGTCATATTACCTTAGACAAAACTATGTGGGGTAGCGATCAATCTGCATCCCTTGAATCCCAAGACTTTATTCAGTTAGTCAAAAATATACGTAGTGTAGAAACCGCTTTAGGGGATGGCATTAAACGAGTTTATGATAGTGAGATACCTATTATCCAGAAACTACGACGAGTAGGTGCTTAAGGTAAGAAAACAGGTTGCGATCGCGAAGTGCCAGGCTTGGTAAGTTTTAATTTTTTTATGGCTAATATTTTTATTATCCTTAAATTACGATAATCATAGTACAGCTTATCTACAGTTGCGATCGCCCGCCCAGGAGAAATCCGTTTTACTGATGCTTTACCAAAAACCCGTTCTGGTAATATTATTCAGCGTTTCTTGCGGAATTTAGCAGCAAGAGAAGAATTAGTTGGCGATATCTCTACTATGGAAGACCTCAGTGTCTTAGATAAGTTGCGCGAAGGTGCATAATTAGTTTTTCAGGGTGGATATTTACCATATATTATGAACTTAACGCTGTTACTGACCAACCTCAAATTCTCTCTTGATGATAATGGACAATCCTAAAGATCTTAGCAATCAAACAGGAAAATGGCTTCGTCGTTCTCTAGAAATAGCAGAATCGGTATCTGGCGAAGTCAACTCAGAACTGCAAGCATTATATGACTATTGGCGTTTGCCGAGTTTTCGTTTGGCTTTTGTTGGGGAATTAAGTACTGGAAAAAGTAGTCTCATCAATCTTTTACTAGGACGAAATCTGCTTCCTGTTAGTTTACTTCCTACAACAGCGACGTTAACCTCGATTATTAACGGGTCACGAGAGTCCATGGAAGTAAGTTTTGCTAACGGCAACAGAGAAACTCGCTCACTGGAAAAATCGTCATGGGATGATCTGTTAGCAACGAATGAGCAAGGGGAAGTGCAAGAAGTATCTGCAGAGGTTGTTCAGCTAACTTTAAGTCACCCGTGGCTAGAGAGCATAGATATCGAGTTAATTGATACGCCTCCTGTAGGGGATATCAATGAGCAACGTTCTGCTTTACTTTCTAAATTGCTTGGACAGTGTGATGCAACTGTACTGATTGTAAGTAAAAACAGTCCCTTGAGCATGACAGAAAAAGCGTTTCTACAGGAAGAGATTATGGGAAGGAATATTCCCCGCATCCTGGTGGTTGTTTCCAAGCTCGATCTCTTGTCTCAAGAGGAACGTCTCAATATATTCAATAATATTAGTGAGCGAGTTAGACGAATTTCACCTGAGATAACAGTTCTGCCACTACATTCCGTTAATGCTGATACAACAGAAGAGACAGCCCTTGGAAAAGTGCGCACAAAGATTGAAGAGATTTTAGCAAAGGAAGGTCGTCGTGCATGGCGCAGTCAAAGAGTAGCAGCACAGATAATAAATTACTTGGAGCAGTTAGTAGAGATCAGCCAGACCAATATTACTGCTATAAGTATGAGTGCAGCAAAACGAGAAGAAGCTTTACAACAATTACAAGCAAACATTAACCAGGCCAATTTGAAATGGAACGGCATTGAGCTTGAACTCAATCAGCATCGTCTAGAGCACGATCAAAAATTACGGCAATACTTAAATCAAGAAAAGTCTAACTTGCTTGAATCTTGCCGAGTAGAGATGAAAAAGCAAAAACAGCAAGCAGATCTGAAGTTTTGGTGGGAGGAGAGCTTCCCTATTGATTTACGCAGTGGATTAGTAGATCTCGATCGAAAATTAGACGATTTGGTATTGCAAAAGCTGACCAGTGATATCCAAAGGCTTCAAGCAGAAGTTGAACAGGTTTTTGATATTAAATTAGGAACGAGAAACATTGAGTTATTAGAACAAACCGAGATTACCCCAGAAGCACTCGATAGTCAATTTCAACTAACTGATAATAAATATCGCTTAATATGGGAGAATATCGGTGGGGCAGCTCCTAGTGTTTTGGGAGGTATTTCTGGTCTTCTTGCTGGCCCAATCTTATCTATTGGAGCTAAAGAGGGAGCAATCATAGCGATAACTGCAGGGGGTGCTGCATTGGCTATCCCTATTGTAATTTTTGGCATTGCTGCCGGACAAGGAGTCAGGATCCTAGTAGACCAGCGTTTGCAAAGGTCAATTGAGGAACAACAAAACTTGCTGGCTAGAGAACTGAACAGTGCTTTTGAAACAGCATTTGAACAATATTGTAGTCGTATTTCTGACAATTTACGTTTGCTTTATGATCGACTAATTGATTACACCAAAAAAGTACAAAGCAATTGGTATGAAGAGAAAGTGTCGATTTTCCAAGTCAACGATCGGGGAGCGGATGAAACAGATTGGCAGAAAGTAATTACTGATGCATCTGACTTTAAAAATGAAATTCTCGAAGCCTTGAGTAGCAATTGACTAGAGTCAAACAAGAAATTAAGAGGGAACAATTGATGACTGCGACTAATCAGCCAAGCTATGAATCTTTTCGCAACAAGCGTAATAATTTACTTTCTGTGATAGACGAGCAAATCAAATTGCTATCTACTCTCGGTATAGATACGAGGAAACCAACCATACAAAACTTAAAGAACCATGTCTCGAAAGATGCGTTCAGTGTGCTGGTTCTAGGGGAGTTCAAAGTGGGCAAGAGTACTTTGATTAATGGTCTACTAGGTCAAGAAATTCTGCCTGCTTTTGCCCTACCATGCACAGCAATTATCAATGAAATTAAGTGGGGAGATCCGCCTCGTGCAATCATACACTATAAACAGTCAGAAGATGGCACTCAGCAACAGCCAGAAGAAATCCCTTTAGATCGGCTTGAGGAATATGTTGTTATTCGACCTGAAGAAAGTGATAACTATGTTAGTCCTTACGAGAAAGTTGAAATTTTCTGGCCTTTAGAACTGTGTCACAATGGTGTAGAGATTATTGACTCGCCTGGACTTAGTGAAAGTGTTATACGTGAACAAATTACGCTCAGTTACTTGCCTAAAGTTGATGCTATACTATTCGTCTTCTCATGTGAGAAGATATTGTCAATTTATGAGTTAAACATTATTCAAAATATTAAAAATCTTGGTTACGAAGACATCTTTTTTGTTGGTAATCGCTTTAATTCAGTCAGAAAGAGAGAAAGAGAAGGTGTAAAGACCTTTGCAATAAATAAGTTATCTCCTTATATTTTACCAGGTAAAGAGGCAGAAAGAGCATTTTTTGTTAGTGCTGTTGATGCCTTAGATGGTCGGCTTGAGGGCGATAAAGATCTGGTTATTAATTCTGGTGTGCCAGATCTGGAAACAAAACTAGAGAAATTTCTGGCGAGTGATAGAGGAAAAATTAAGCTCACAAGAGCTGTGAAAATATTAAAAGAATCAATTCAAGTAGCACAGGAAGATATTCCTAAGATAGAAGGGATGCTGCAAACCAAGCTTGAAGAACTTAAAGAGCGATACGATCGAGCCCAAGAATCATTAGAGAATCTTGAAGTTCAGCGCCAGCAGATAGTAACTCGCATCACCCTGTTTAGTAAAGATTTAAAAATATTGATACTTGACCAAGGTAATGGTTTTTACCATCAACTTGCTGAACAAATTACACCCTGGATTGAAGAATATCAATTTAAGAACCAAATAAAAGTTATCAATCCTTTAAGGATAAATGAGTTTGTAAAAGAAAATATCGAAGAGCTAGTAGAGTATCTTAAAGAAAGAATAGAAGCTGAATTTATTTCTTGGCAGAAAGAACAATTACAACCGTTTATTAACGAGCGTTTAGAGGTTCTCAAAGAAGATCTTAATACGAGAGCATCTCAGTTTATACGTGAAGTTGAAAAATTACGCGCCCAGCTTGCTAGTGTAGAACCCTCAATAGCTGTTGCAAACTTGGAAAGGTTATTTTATTCTGCTGGGATTTCTACCACATATAATATTGAGTGGGTAAAGGCAGTTTTTGGATTTACTCCGATAAAAGTTGCTACTTCTGCTGTTTTAGGAGCAATAATTGGATATTCACTATTATTAGGGTTGACTATCATTGATCCAATTGTTGTTGTAGGAATTCTAGTAGCTTCAGTCATAACTAGCTTTGATCCAGGTGAGGTTGAACCAGTAGAGACAAAAATTCAGCAGAGAATTAAACAGAATACATCTCAGCAATTTTCTGAAACCATCTCTAATTCAAGAGCAGAACAGGTAGAACGTTTTGCTACAGATATTATCAAGCAATTAAGCAAGGTAACAGATGTTGTAGATCGAGGTCTTGTCAACGAAATCCAAGGTCTTAAAGATCAGGTAACCTCAGTAATTAGGGAAAAAAATAAAGGTGAAGCTAATGTCGAAGAAAAAGTTGAGCAGTTAAAAACAGCTTCTAATGAGTTAAAGAACCTTGAAGGTAAGCTAGACGATATAATGATCTCGCTTGACCAGCTGTAATTTTTAGGTAGATTAAAATAAGAAGTCAATGAGGGAAAATTGATGACTACTACTACTACTCAAAAAAACTATAAAGCTTTTCTTTATAGGCGTGATGTCCTACTATCCCTCATGGAGCGGCAAATTTCCTTGCTGTCTACTCTCGGTATAGAAACTTGGAAAGAAACACTCCAAAACTTAAAGGAACGTGTCTCGAAAGATGCTTTCAGGGTAATGGTTATTGGGGAGTTTAAAGTCGGCAAGAGTACTTTGATTAATGGTCTACTAGGCGAAGAAATTCTACCTGCCTCTAGACTACCATCCACAGCAATTATCAATGAAATTAAGTGGGGAGATTTGCCTCGGGCAATCATACACTACAAACAGTCAGAAGATGGCACTCAGCAACAGCCAGAAGAAATTAGTGTAAATAAGCTTGAGGAATATACTGTTATTCAGCATGAAGTTAGTGATAACTATGTTAGTCCTTACGAGAAAGTTGAAATTTTCTGGCCTTTAGAACTGTGTCACAATGGCGTAGAGATTATTGACACCCCTGGACTTAGTGAAAGTGCTATACATGAACAAATTACGCTCAGTTACTTGCCTAAAGTTGATGCTATAGTATTTGTCTTCTCATCTCAGATGATATTGTCAATTTCTGAGTTAAACATTATTGAAAATATTAAAAATTACGGTTACGAAGATATCTTTTTTGTTTGTAATCGGTTTGATTTAGTCAGAAATAAAGAAAAAGACAGTGTAAAGAATTATGTAAGAAATAAGTTATCTCCTCACATTTTACCAGGTAAAGAGGGAGAAAGAGTATTTTTTGTTAGTGCTGTTGATGCCTTAGATGGTCGGCTTGAGGGTGATGAAGATCTGGTTATTAATTCTGGTGTGCCAGATCTGGAAACAAAACTAGAGAAATTTCTGACGAGTGATATAGGAAAAATTAAGCTCACAAGGGCTGTGAAAATATTAAAAGAATCAATTCAAGTAGCACAGGAAGATATTCCTAATACAAAAGCGATGCTGAAGACTGAGCGCGAAAAACTTGAAAAGCGAAGCCCTGAAATCAAAGAGTCATTAAATCAGCTTCAATTTGAGCGTGAAAAGATAGAAGTTCGTATATCCCAATTTTTTCAGGATTTGGAGATATTGATATATGACAAAACTGATGTTTTTTACCAGGAATTTTCTAATAAGATAAAAGAATGGACTCAAGAATATGAATTTCAGACCGAGATAAATATTATCAATCCCTTAAAGATAAATGAGTTTGTAGAAGAAAATATCGAAGAGCTAGTAGAGTATCTTAAAGGAAAAATAGAAGATGAATTTATTCGTTGGCAGAGTGAAGAATTACAACCTTTTATTGCTAGTCGTTTAGAGGTTCTGAAACAAGATCTTGATGTCAGAATATCTGAGTTTATATATAGAGTTGAAGAATTACGTCTCCAGCTTGCTTCTAGAGAATTTTCTATTCTGGGAAAAAACAGTATTTCCAAAATAGAAAGGTTACTTTTATCTTCTGTTTCTGGAGTGCCTACTTCAGGTAATCATGGGTGGAAAGAAGGGGTCTTATCCTTTGGTTCTAAGTCAATAGCAGCTATTAATATTTTGAAAGCAATAAGTATGATAGGAATTATAGGTATAGGCAGTTCTAGTATAATAGGTGCAATAACTGCAGTTGTTCCTATCATAGCGTCTTTGGCTAAGACTACAGATAAGTTAAATCAGATAATTAAAGAAGAGACATCTAAACGATTTTCTGAAGCAATTCTTAAATCAAGGAGTGAGCAAGCAGAACGATTGACTGCTGAAATTGTTAGGGAACTGAACAAGAGCAAAAGTATTGTAGATAAAAGTCTTGCGCAGGAAATCAAAAGTCTTGAAGACCAAATAGCCTTAGTACTTGATGAAAAAAGTAAAGGTGAAACTAATGTTATGGGAAAACTTGAGAAGTTAGAAGAAGTTTCTAAGAAGTTAAAGGTACTTGACGGCGATGTAGATGAATTTATTACCTCACTACTTACGTAGAATTAGATAAACAAACTAGATGAAACTTTAAAATATTCTCCAAGTGCTTTAGCTTGTGCTTTGCTAATAGATCGCTTACCATTAACTACTTCAGATACCACACCACTCGAACCAATTACTCCTACTAAATCTGCTTGACGAGTACCACTAGCTTGCATAAGATGCTGAAGAATTTCATAGGGTGCAGATTCATCCATAGGATAATTTTCTGTTTCGTAAGCCTCAATTAAAGTTACTATCAATTTGTGTAACGCTTTTTCTTCTGGAGTACGATTTTTAGCAAAGGTTAATTTTTCTGCTATTTTCAAAGCGCGATCGTATTCTTCCTATACTAAACCTCTGTTTCAATTACCTGGGGAATATAAGGAGGAGGGCAAAAAATCTTATGAAGAAAAGACGATTCGGTAAGACAGAATTGTTGGTCAGCGAAGTAGGCTTTGGGGCATGGGCAATTGGAGGCCCCGCTATGGTTGGAGCAACACCTATCGGTTGGGGAAATGTTAATGACCTAGTTTCTATTAAAGCTCTGAAAACGGCTGTTGACCGAGGCATTAACTTCTTTGATACGGCAGACTTTTATGGTTTAGGTCATTCAGAAGAATTGATTGGCAACGTATTTGGCAATAGCGATCGCATTATCGTAGCTAGCAAAGTTGGTCACCGCATCAAGGATAATGAGACAGTAGAGCCTGACTATTCCAAAAAGTATATTCTTGCGGCTTGTGAAAGAAGCTTAACCAGACTGAGACGAGAGAGCATCGACTACTATCAACTCCACTCTCCGAAGATCGTGCATTTAGCGAGGGGCGAGTGTGTTGAAGCGATGGAATTACTTAAGGCACAAGGAAAAATAAGATATTGGGGAGTCTCATTAAACACATTTAACCCTTTGCCCGAAGCAGAATTTATTTTCCAACACGATTTAGGCTCGGGTATTCAGGTTGCTCTTAATATTATCAATCAAAGAGCTGTCAAAACTATTCAACTAGCTAGCCAAAAAGGATACGGCATTATTGCCAGAATGCCCTTTCAGTTCGGTCTATTAACGGGGAAATTTAATGCTAATACTCGTTTTCACAAAGACGACCATCGTCATTTTCGGTTAAAACCGCTGATTTTAGAAAGAGCACTCGAAGAACTAGAGGTTGTTTGGTCGCTGAGTAACAAATGCAACCTATCTCCGACACAACTGAGTTTGAGTTTCGTTCTCAGTTTCCCAGAAATTTCCACTGTTATACCAGGCACTAAAACACCAGAGCAGGCTGTAGCTAACACATCAGGTTTGGTTGAGCTAGACAAAGACAGCCGAAAATTTTTGAGGGAACTTTACGAGCAGAAATTCGATGCGCTCCTCAAGCTAATGGCAGTACAGGAAAACTAGAAGCGCGATCGCGAACAGATGGAAAAAAAACTTGTCACCCCGAAGCGCGATCGCGCCTTTGATTTCTCACTACCAAGGTTAAAACATCAATCTGACCATCTTGTCGATATTCTGTGTGAGGTCTATCTGCAACAATAGTATAGGCTCCAAAGATCTGGGATTTCCAATATTCAGGTGTCCAGAAATTTCGATAAATCCCATAATCATCTATATGTCCTTCTGGATTACTTTCGGCATTAAATGTCTTTAATGTCTCCAAGGTGCGAATAGGAATATCGCAAATCAGTAGGGGGCTAATCGAAAATTGCTTTTCAATCAGAACGTGTAAATCATCTAACGAAAAATGCTCTAATAATCCAAAACTGATACAGGCTTGAATTCCTTTTCGGTGATAATCTAAATGAAAATCAGCATTCAAGTCTCCATAAGCAACCGTAAGATTTCCTTTAGCGTATTTGGCATTTTCCTTTAGTATTTCTATTACACCCCGATCATTATCTAAGGCAATTACTTGGTAGCCACGACAGGCAATAGGGATTTCCACAAGTCCATAGCCTGCACCCAGTGCAAGTAAAGGTCCGTCTCCAGGAGAGAGATATTTATCCAAAAAACCATCATGTAGTTCCTCATATCGCCTATCAGCTTGTTGACAGGCTTCATCTGTGAAAACAGGATTACTTAAACTATGAAAAAATTTATACCAAGAGCCGTTATCCATTTCGTTAATCCGATCGCTTGCTACCAAAATGCCTAAATACTCAAGCGTCCATCAGAAAGCTGTTGAGCATTGTATTTCATCTTAACGGTTATTTTGTAATTCTAGTGTTTCAAGAAGCTGTGATCTTGGCAGTATTGGGGTTTCTACCTGGCTATGTTGTGGCTACAGGACTATATTCTTTGGCTGCTGGAGCTACCGCTTTACCTCTATTTATGACTGTTAATCGGGCAACCACTGTGTTAATTCTGACTGTCATTATATGCTGTGTTTCAGGCAGTATTGCTTACTCCCATCCTGCCATAAGACTACCGAAAAGAAAATAGAGGAAAATCAACAATAATCTATACTTTGGCTAGGTAATCATCGAGTGGGATAAGAGTAGGAAATTAAGTGCAGCAGATCCAGCAGATATCTTTTAGTTAATTAATAATTGATAATGAACAATTCACAATTAACAATTAGTAAAGTTGTAAGTATTAAAGATTTAAGTCATTTTTTTGGCGAAGGAAAGTTAAAAAAGCAAATTTTATTTGATATTAATTTAACTCTGAATTCAGGAGAAGTAATTATTTTAAAGGGGCCTTCTGGTTCAGGAAAAACAACTTTGTTGACTTTAATGGGTGGGCTACGTTCAGCACAGTCAGGAAGCTTAAAAGTGTTTGGTGAAGAATTAGTTGGAGCAAAGAAAAAAAAGCTAGTTCAAACTAGAAGAAATATTGGCTATATTTTCCAAGCTCATAATTTATTGGCTTCATTAACCGCAAAACAAAATGTGCAGATGTCTCTGGAGTTACACGATGGAATTAAAAGTGTCGATATTGAACAAAGAGCGATCGCTTTATTGGAAGCTGTTGGTTTAGGAGAACATATTGATTATCATCCTCAAAACCTTTCTGGAGGACAAAAACAGCGAGTTGCGATCGCTCGTGCGCTGGTTTCCCATCCCAAGATGGTATTAGCAGATGAACCAACCGCAGCACTAGATAGTAAATCTGGTCGAGATGTGGTGGAATTGATGCAGCATTTAGCTAGAGAGCAAGGCTGCACTATCTTAATTGTTACTCACGACAATCGCATCTTGGATGTAGCCGATCGCATTATTGAGTTGGAAGACGGCAGAATAACTATCTCATAAGTAATTTCCCTGATTTCACTCATTTGCAAAATAAAAACAAGCAAAAAAAATGCCCCCCATTACTGGAGAGCATTTTTTTTTCATTTATCAAGCTTCAACTTAACCATTAATGGAAGGAGCAGTTAGTGCTACAGTCGCAGCTTCTGCACTTGCCAAGTCTAAGGGGAAGTTGTGTGCGTTACGTTCGTGCATTACTTCAAAACCGAGGTTAGCTCTGTTTAGAATGTCTGCCCAAGTGTTAACTACACGTCCTTGTGAATCCATGATGGATTGGTTGAAGTTGAAACCATTGAGGTTAAACGCCATAGTAGAAATACC
>JAAUYG010150340.1_pt1 | contig 12686 bp, 9 predicted proteins | sample 7278091 | NCBI WGS metagenome assembly JAAUYG01 (sample SAMN14350201, study PRJNA611818) | marine sediment metagenome | isolation source: surface marine sediment (0.6m) | place: French Polynesia: Moorea | collected 2018-08
AATAGTAATAATAACAGTAACAATAATAATAATAATAATAATAATAATAATAATAATAATAATAATAATAATAATAATAATAATAATAATAATAATAATAATAATAGTGAATACGACGAAATAGATAGAACATCTTTGTGACAGGCTCGTCTTTCTTTTAAATTAGCTGTCCTTTCCTTTCAGAAGGATGCAGGCCAGACTGCACCATTTTCATTGTGTACATGTGGATCGAGAATGCATACGGTTGATTCTGAGTTACCTGGACCCAGTTGGAGTTCAACAGATACGAACAAAAATAAGTTTTTGCGCGTATAAAACATTTTGTACGCGTGCAAAATACTTTTAAAAAACATTTTGTATGCGTAAAAAAACATTTTGTACATTCATGTAAAAATATTTTTGCGCGCAAGATTAAGCGTGCAAAATATTATATTCGTGAAAAAAAGTTGAATTGCTTAATTTTTGAAAAAAAATAATCGATGGCACATAGAAGCTACCGTGGAAATCACCTAGTCAGTTGCAAATCATCAGAAGCATAAGCCCCCTTCAACGTTCTACACTGTCCTCGGTGAGACTCGGTGCGACCTTCGCAGCCTATTTTGCCAATAGGATGCCATGCACTGATGCGCAATGATTTTACACAGCAGATATTGAAAATGACGGTTATGGGCCGCTTACTGTACATGCAACTCATCGCATAGTAATTTATTTATTTATTTATTTATTTATTTATTTATTTATTCAACCGCCTAACACAGGGGAAATTCAGGTGGACAAACATGTACATATATGTAGGACATACACATAACATTGCATTCACCAAGTAAACACACATCATGCTGAAAAGAGTTAGTTAAAAGACGGGGGAGTCCTCGAGCCATGGTTTAACAAAGTTATATCATGGAATAAAAGCAATAAGTAATGTTGGCGTCAGTATATAAGCTAGATACATAGATCTTAACGTCCTGCTTATGCGGCGCTTATAACTGACAGTGACCAATGATATCCCGCAAATCCCATGAATAATTTTTTTCCGACAACACAAAGAGATCTCTATTTCTGAAGAAGCGAAAAGGCAGGAAAACGGCGGCGCCCCATGACTGTCTGAAGCCTTCATTACTGCCGAACTCAAATTTCCAGGTGATGTTTTTTAAACTTGATTTAATTTATGAGGTTCTCGACAATCAAGCAATTGTATATTAACGATCACCTCAAGGCACATTTGGAGTACAAATCTTGCCAAATGACTTTAGGCACAGAAGACCTAGTGTATGGCGGGACTCGAACCCACGATCTCGTGGTTGAGAGTCCAGTATCTTAACCATTCGGCCATCCGCCCCTCCCCCTCCAAGTGATTCGTTATGTTTGGATTGCCACATATTATAATGCCGCCAAAGACTCATCATAACAGAAAGGGTAACATTTTGAAACCTAGTATTTTTTTCGAAAAAATTGCCGGTGCCGCGAATGGCTTCAAATGACAAGGACGCCCCCAAGATCAAAAAGCCTTTACTGATATCTTACATGGAGGAATGACACAGCCACCAAAAGATATAAATTCTCGATTGCTTTTTTGTAGATCAATATACGTCTGAATAATTATATTAAGTATAACTCTAAACAACCATTCTCTGTGTGTTGTTTCCGCTTACTTACATGTGGCTTTATCGTTGACAAGTCACGCGACAGGTGACATCAATGTGGTGTCACGTGAAGGATGCCACGTGACAGGTGACATCAATGGCTTCAATACGTGTACGTCGTATTACGCCTTGCATCGTTGGAAACGTTCTGCTAAACGTGTACGTTACTGTGGGGGCAGGGCGCGGTACCAGCATCCTGGCATTCACCTTCTTGCTGCACATCCCGACTCATCACGACAGGGTTCAGGATCGAATAGCAGAGAGAATCTTTTTGTATCGGCAGACTGGATCCTGAGGAACGTCTCAGCCTGAGTTTGCGAGAGGAACTAATAATAATAATAATAATAATAATAATAATAATAATAATAATAATAATAATAATAATAATAATAATATGCAGTTCTTATATGGCGCTTTATCCACGAGCGAGCTCAAAGCGCTTTACATATTATTACCCCCAGCACACCTGTATACACCAACACCTTCTCAACTCCTCAACGGAGCATACAACCCGGACACACGCTACAAGGCGCCACGGGTGATCAATGTACAATAGCTTTCTCTGTGTATTGCCAGGTTCTCATTTACGGCTGAGTGAACTGGAGCACATTTCGGGTACAAATCTTGCCCCAAGGACTCTAGGTACTGAAAACTAAGCGTACGGCAGGATTCGAACCCACGATCTCGTGGTTGAGAGTCCAATGCCTTAACCACTCGGCCAACAGTCCTCCCTACATACACCCTTCTTTACTAGGTCCCTATATTTTTGTAATGTAGAACTAGTCACAAGTTCAATTTTTTGCATATTTGGCAAATAAGAAATATACTCTGCAATACATAATTGGTTTTTCGACTTTCGAGTTTGTTTTTCTAACTACAGATTACTCAACAATCAGTGTCATACATTTTTTGTTGAACTCAGTAAAATAAAACAATTATGTCAAGCGTATATTCAACTTCCTCCTTTTGAAATAGGCCAAATATCTTTAACTGCAATATACAAACTCCTAGTATTGTTTGGAATAACCTTAGTACTTGAACAAGGTAAAGTGTAAACTAACAGACACTGCGTTAGTCCCATCAAACCACACTGAAAACACAAATATCATCACACTGCATTACTGTTGTATAATTATGGTATACATGTATAATACTGCCAGTGGTGGAATTGCAAGCAGCATATAAATATTGCAGCCAAATGCTCTACAAATAAAGACAAAGCCATTAATTTACTACAGGCAATATCAGCAAAAGACTTTTGTTATAGCAGAATGAGTGAATACATATACAGTGTCTAAGGCTTCAGGTTAATCTACATCCTAAACCTCGGCATGGGCTTGCTGCTTGCGATCAGACATGTATATTATAAAATCTTTTTTATAACAGTAGTAATATCTCAATGTGCCTTGTATAAATAACAAGTGTCCTTCCAAGCTTTCACAGCAATAAAACCATGAAAACTGGTACATACTCAAAGCTCTTCATGCCAATTCTTTCTTTGCATCAAAAATCCCCTCCTGATGATTAGTGCATTCTAAATGAAGACAAAGGAACTTCGTTTGACCAGAGCAATCATTTCACATCCAACAAGCAAATAGCATTTGTCATTGCAGATCAAGATTGCAAACGCTTTGCTAAAAACAAATCGGTAGAAAAACAGTAACATCATGAGTATCCCTGGTGAAGTGATAACAGGAGCAAGAATCTGACACCTACTCTCGCATTTTGTAACCCTTGAATATAAAGTTATTCAACTGCTACTGTGGAGTACATGTATATTGGAAAGCACCCTATAATACACACTACAAGGAATCAACTATTTTGGAGTTTAGCGAGGACACATGGCATGTCGTCCTCCATCCACAGGGACCTGGGCACCCGTTATGAATGAGCTGTCATCACAGGCAAGGAAGGCAATGGTACGTGCTACTTCATCTGGTTCACCAGGTCGGCCCAAGGCATGTGTTTCTTTGCTTCTCTCCAGAAACTGGAAGAAATAGCAATAAAAATACCACTTACCCCATACTACTTATATTATTGCTTTATTTTAAGATTTCTTTGTATCTTAAGACCATTAAAAGTGTCTCTAATCTTATATGTTTTACTGGTAATACAAGTGCACTTCCAATTTAAGATCACCTTTTCTCAGCTGAATGAGTGGCTTCAAACCTGTATATTTTCCAAACAGAATTTTAGTATTTCTACAAAATTTTTATCACATTTAATTATTCAAACACAAATGTACATCTTCTACAAAACTGTGTATTAAACATACATGTCACTGTAGATATGAAACAAATTGTTTCCGCAAGTAAACCATCCAGCAATATCAGTTCATTACTTTAGGAAATCATGCTTTATTTTTATTTTATGGTCAGTTTTAACAGAAGGCATCACAATTGTAAACCACAAATGATCGAAAATTGTCCTGACCTTGGCATAAGCTTCATCACTGAGTCCCCCACGCTTCTGTAGTTCTGTGATGGTTACACCAGGACTGAAATATCATAAGTATCACTATATAACCTCAAAGCACCGGCCTTTTAAATCAATAAATGCAGTAAGACCTTAACAGGACAATTTCACATTTTTGAGGCAATGGATAAATTTATCAAGTGTATCTGCAAGTGTATCTGACACGATTTGATAACTACGATTGTGTCACAAACAGGTAACTACAATTATATGTAGGTGTCACAAATGTGAAACAAAATCTTGGTGGTTTAAAAACCTGCACTGCATGCACTTTTCACTACTACCATCAGCATGTCAGCAGTGTATAGACCGACCTCAATACTCACTTTACACTGTTTACTCGCACTTGTTTTGGTGCCAGCTCTGGAAAACAAAATTGAAGAAGAAACAAGTACTTCCACATGTGAGTAAAACTTTAAATGCCAAAAGTATACTGACATTCATACTTGCATTTCATGTATCTGTTGCTGAAACAGTTGAAATATAGAAAGTCTGGGGTTTTTACCCATACCACATCCAGCTCCTTAACTTGTACTGAACTATCATGGATAACCGACACTTTCATTTTACCACCTTGATGTATAAATATTCATAATACATTAAGTGAAAATCTAAATACAGTACACTGTCCGTCTATCTCAACCATACAAATATATCTACTGCTGAGACTTTCTGCTTCATTGGTCTTGTAGCATATATGTAAATGGCATGGCATGTTTAGCAAAAGATCATTGTCCTTAACTAAGTAATTATGCCACATCTACTGGTACCTTGTACCAATACCGAGTAAAATTGCATGTAATTGGAATACCCAGTCTTTGATAAGTTTTCTTTACAACCTGTTAACATGGTAAATCTACCAGTACCTAGTAAAATAATGTATCAAATATTCATGCCGCTGAAACTGGACAGAAAAGGAAATTGGACAGGAAGTCTGTACGGTTTCTTTCTTCACAATATTTAGTTAGGCCAATACAGCTGGTGGCAGAGAAAGTGGACAATACATAAAAGCTGTCTGCCAAGAATTGTCTTACCAAGAGCAACACAGCGTGTAAATTGGTCTACAGCAGCCTTGGATAAATTATAGGCTAGGACACCAGGGAACTGTAACAGGAAAGGCAGTCATGACTTAGACAGCTCATACAGAGTAAACATTGGTAAGTAAATACATGTACAGTAGCAATCAGCAATTCCTAAATTTTACCATTCTACAACATAAACATACAGAATTGATGGTTTATAAAGTATTTTCAGTATTTCGGCCCTAAACTATCATTTTGTGTTTTACATGTTCAAATGAAGAATATTTATTCATTTATTTTGTAACTACACATGTCTGTCATAAAAGAGTACAATTTTCTTGGTCCAAGTTGCCACCTTTCACAGACCTAGAACAATCTGTATAAGTAAATTTAGAATTTACTTATGCTTTAGACTACCAGAAACAAGATCACACAAAATACAGAATCCAGAGGCATACATAAATGAAAGATATTTTATATCTGATTCAGATATGAATAGGCATAACTTTTCTTGCAAAGTGTAGACTGAAACTCACAAATAATGTACTAGTACATTACAGAACCTAATACCCCAGTACATATGTACTTGCCTGTTGACTAGAGCACTCACCGATCTCATGCCATTCACACTGGAGATATTAACAACTGTGCCTTTGGTTTCAATAAGGTGAGGAACGACTAGCATGGTCAGTTGGTATATAGATCTGGTGAGAAAACAACACATGCACAGTAGGTCCCACTACGATCAAGGCACTACCTATCCAGAAAAAACATGGTCTTAAGCGCTGCAGATAGCCGTAAAATGCGTGTTCTGTGGCTGCACTGGTGATGGACTGGGTCTTAAAACAGATGGGGTTTAATTTGTGAGGACTATCTTTACCGGCTGACTAAGCAGGGTAACAAACTGGATTTGGTATTGTCTGCAGTCCATACAAGTGTATACTGTACATGTATCAAATACAGTGAAACCTGTCTTTGCGACCACCTGAGAAATAGGGACAACCTGGGAATTAAGGACAGCTACCCCAGTCACTAGGCCTATTCAGTACACAGAGATGGACCTGAGAAATAAGACAACCTCAGAATTGAGGACAGTTTTTCACAGTCCCATGGGTGTCCCTAATTCGCAGGTTCCACTGTACTATTCTAGTAAAGTACATAGTTCTATTACAACATGGCAATCTGGTTACGGGTCCATGTATTAGATGTAATGGTTTGGCTTTAGCAGGAATGTCTGTTCTAGAGTATAGTGGGCAGCCAGATACAATCATCTGACTATTTAATAAACTGACACACAGCACAGGGGCGCATGACTAGAGAAAAATGTTTAACCATAACAGCCTGATATATTATACCCCTAAAGTACTGTTGATTATCAAATACCATCAATAACGTACCAGTCATAATCTAAAAATATCGTGTTTTACATCTACAGTGGTCCCTGTGATTTAAGACTGCCCATTCAGCCAGGAAAATATGGTCTTAAATTGAAGGTGGTGTTAAAATGGAGGGATATTTATACTGAAAATATACAAGTGGTGTCACTGTTATCCGGTCTTAAAATGTAGGGAATTGTTAAATAGAAGGGTCTTAAATCGCAGGGACCACTGTACATGACATTATCATGATTATTGTACTATAACGATCCTACTCCTAACATCACTGTTATGATATGCCAGACAAACTGTACACATGCACATGCAGTGCAACTTTGTACACAGCTAGGAATTGCACTTCATTAGTTTTCACTGTCTGATAAGTAAGTATAAAGATTTGTAATGTTCAATCAGTACCTCATGTTAACGTTCATCACCCTGTCAAACTGTTCCAACGAGCTGTTTTCAATTGTACCGGTCTCCAGGATACCTGCTCCATTGACCTGGGACACAGGCATTACCACATATTATGAAGCAGGAAAGAACAGCCAGGGTTCAACTCAGGTTTATATCTATTTCACATCGTGTCATTGTTGCTGCATTTTGCTAATGTAGATTCTGGTTTTGTGCTGTTTGTAGTACAGTAGAACCCATCTTGAAAGACCGCCTCTTGGCAATAACAATGTAGTCCCTCAAGATAGATGGTCATTGGTGACAGGTTCAATTGTACTGAAATGTTTGACTTTCTGCTCTGCCAGGAATTTGTAGTCATCCAAGACAGGTGGTCTTTCATGGCAGTGGTCCTTCAAGACAGTTTTCAATGTACTGAATTTACTGTCACAGCATGCACAGTGGTTAATGGTTAAACTGTACAGTATATTCATTTTGTACACATGCAATATTATAATGTTGCTACCGGTAATTGTATAGTTCGAAATAATTTATTACTAGTTATTACAATGTATATTATAACTGTGGCTTAATTGCTCATCCTCTAAAATACATTGTACATTATCACTCTGGCTTAATTGCTCGTCCTCTGAAAGTGTAAAGGCTTGGATATCTGTTATGTGAATATTGGTTTTGTGCAATTGAAAATAAGGATCTATCTGAAACAGCATGTACAATATGTATATGTTTTTATATAGAGGTGAAAATTTTACTCTATATAGCCTGGTCCTAGAAGTGATACTACCGTAGTACATGTACATTTTTTAGGCAGGTAACAGTTACCCCACTACCCCATCGCACATGCATCCTGCAGAAGAGGATCCCTGGTAAACACTTCCCTTGTGGTTAATGGTAAACTATGAAACAAGTGAACTGAATACTGATTGTGACAGAAACGCCTAATCATGCTACCTGGTGTAAAGCAAGGCTTAAATACCATGCCCCATGTCAATGTTCCTGACATGTTAATATGTTTACCAAACCCACACTGTGGTTTCAGGTCCAACATTCATTGAGAGTAACATGAGTAAAGGACATGAAACGTATCTACTAATCCAAGCTTATGAGCCCTGGAATGCATTTAAAAGGGGGTATCCAATGTACAGTAAATTTTAAAGCCAATGAATCACTTTACAGTTTTGTGGTCAAGAAAATATGAAAGACTTTTAATAGTATAAAGATGTGCAGATATTTCTTGTATTTTGTGTAAATACATTTTTTGTGCCAGCATGGGCAATTAGAATACTGACATTAAAATAATGTTTTCTAGTGTCAAACTCTTGCAAGTACATGTACATGTATGATTGGACAAGAGATAGCTGACACACATCAAGTTTTCTTTGTGCACACATGTTACATGCAGCAACTTGTGCCACCCTTCTACATGATTGTTCAACAGGTTAAACAGGTTATGCGCTTAAACAGAATTGTTCTGCTTCTGGACGTGCATATAACCAGTATTCACCTGTAAGAAATGTTGCCGAAACACACACTCACTATAATTAACTGTGTCAGTTGTCTATGTACAATTGATGTGCTACACCTTAAAGAATATTACCATCAAACCTACCAATATGTTCAACTTGCCAAACTTGGCAATGGCGGCATCGACAATTTTCTTATTGTCTTCCTCACTGGTAACATCCCCAACAAACACATGTGGCTGAAAGATGAATAAAAATAGATAATTTAAGGACATGATCCCTATAGGCACAACATTTTTATCAATCACAGTAACTGATTTTCTGGTGACTGACTCAATCAATTGTGCCATTCACCATCCATGTGCACAGGCCAAGATAAATTATACGAACATGTCATGTATGTACAGTAGTTACATCATGGACATTTATACATTTTCTAACTGTGGACAGTGCATGCAAGCAGTATCATAACAGCAGTAAAACCCCTTAGGGCCTATATTTTATACCTACACATACATTCTTACAATCAAGTTTAAACACATTTACACATTTCATTTGCATCCACAGGGCTAATACAGATGCCAATGATCACAGAAAAGTATGAGGACCATGAGCATGATGAGGACAGCTATATACATATTATTTTCACAATTTTAAGAGGTGCATGCCATTATGATGTCCACCGCACAGGCAAGCATTCGTTACCACATACAATAACCCTGAGGCCTTCGCTATGCGTACCAAGCGATACATGGTTCATGTACTAGTAGCATGTACGTGGAGTCCTGGCTAGACAAACATAAAAAGTATCTGCATCAAGTTTACGGTGTAATTAATTAAAAAGTTATTCTTAAATTTCATACATAAAACATGTTAAACGCGTTACATGCAATAAAGGAAAAATAATCTTCTAACAAACAGCCAAGCACAGTCCACGACATGCAAGTTGATAAATGATAGTGGATCCGCTGGTTGTACAATGGTGCATACAATGTAGCTGATTAAGGACTGAACAAGCACTGCAAGCATGCCAAAATTATAGGCTAAACTGTTAAAATTCTTTTTATGCCAGAATGTACCAAGTGAAATTAGAGCTTGTTCAGGCACAGCTCAACAGCTAATTTCAGAGCTATAAGAACTATAAATAAGGTACTGTACTAGTAGTCTTTCTTGACCAACAACACTTGACAGCTGTTCACATTAATCACTAATATTATAGAGAGAGACCATTATAATTTTGGACAGTGGACTGCTGTTTCTAACAAAAGATCATTCAAATTGATGATTTAATATTTTGTCAGAATGTACAACAGATCTAGGCCAGCCTAGACAGTGGTAGTCACAACACAGGACACTCTTAAGTGAAGTGTCAACTGTCAAACAAGTCTGAGTACTTGAGATCAAGGAAGTACAGGAATGAAAGTAGGAGTGTCAACACACGTCATCAGGTGATACGATAAATTCTATTTTGCGACACGGATATACCATGTATACATGATATACTGGTACATATATGCAATATCATTGCATGTATGCCAAATATTATCTTTCCAGGAATTTGCTGGTAGAGATCCACTTATCAGGTAATACTCTATCAGGTAATACTTGTATGTACTCTATCACCTCTTAAGAACATAAAAGGCAGGATCAACAAAGAACTATGCGTGGAAACAGAGCCATGTCAACAGTTTCTCTGAAAAGTCAGAATGTGTTCTGGTGAAGAAAATTCCCACTTGCTGCTACACGTAAGTTAAAGGTGAAGTGGAACTGGCAAAGACAAAATGTCTCAATGATATTGATACTTGTGAAAGATGTGGCCTAGTTATTCCTTCATGCAAACAGATACCACTTAGTTCATGCATTTGATCTATATGTATTATTATGCATAGAGTAATGCTAAGCTTGCTGCATGAGCTATTGAGTATTGACAACTTAAATATGCCCAAAAGCATGAAAACGGTGTCTCCACCAACAGTTTTTGCTGGCCTGAAGTCGGTACCTGTATAAGCACTAGATCTCCTTGTGTTACATATAGTTTTGTTTCTTTAACAAAAAGATGTCAGTTTGTACATGTTGTAGGTTTGAACCCATTGATTTTCTTCTAAGTTCTTTGTGACATGCTAAGATGAAGGATGAACCTGCAACACCAATTTATATGTGACTGTGTGGATATTTGGCCATTTACAATGTAAATACATGTAAACCGATATTAATAATTAATAATAATGGCCAGATCTATCCCATCCATATACATATATTATACAGTTCCGTGGTCCCTCTCGTAAATGACACTCTCTAATGAGGACACGGGTTAGCATGGTTAGTTACTTTTTTTAAAGAAAATGTGGTATACTCTGCCTAATTAATCCATTATGCAGATATCAGCATAATCTATGGAAAGGTAAAGGCCATGTTCTGCTGCCTGAACAATGTGATGATGATGATGATGATGATGATGATGATGATGATGATGATGATGATGATGATGATGATGACTTTCTTCTCAACAGTGAAAATGTTGAAACATAAGGCATATATGAAGTTAGCTACTAGTACATGTACTTTAATGTATGGAATGGATGTTAAACTGGGAAGAGAACTATTAAACTACCTCATGTTGTGTGATATTAAACATTTTAAAAGACAGTGAAAACAAACCCATAATTTTGAAAAATTCATGACTATGTCTCATAGCATTTCAGCATGGAGGTCATCCCTAGTCCAAACGAAGTATATACATGTATAACACATGACAACAAATAATGGTTGTTCTGAAAAACCAATAATGAAACCCAAAGTGCTTCTAACAAGGGGGATGGCCACCGTCATGATCATGTGTATTGTTATCAGATCCTGGATTAGGATGTTCATGGTGACACACACACACATACACATGTAGGATTGTGAGTATGAAAACATGTATGTTTATCATGTTTATGCACTGTACCTGCCCTCTCCATAATATATTTAACACGAAATTTTTTTGTTTAAGACCACAAGGATGACTATGCAAAACATACCACTCCATGGCAAGTACCACGGGGACCTGAAGTGGGAGGCTCATGTTTGACTCTCTTTCTCTTGGTACGCCACAATACATCTACACCTATACATGTTTTAACTTGTGCAAGACCAAAAGCTGCTGGTAAAACATGCACAGATCTACATCCAACGAACAGCTTAGTATATTTACTTGTGTATATGATTTGATGATAGTATGGGGTCTCAATCATATATACATGTATACGGTATAGTGTAAGCACTCTTCTGTGACTCCACATGTTCCAAGGTGACACATAATGACATGCAAATTTCTTCAAAGTGAGTTGTTTGTTGCTAAGTGTGCTAAGAAATAATCAGGTGCACATGTTAGAATGATGTTACAGATCATTAATAATTCATATGCATATTTCCAAAGAAATGCAAAGTCATTCCTACAATCTGAGCAACAACACTTTGTCATACTGGACAGGTGTATAAATATACCCACAGCACTGTGGTATGTGACCATGGTAAGTGTAATCTGCAGCAAGCTACATATGTGCCCAGTTATGCCCTTGACAAAATAGCACAAAAAACCCTTGGTAGTACATGTACTATGGGCATGATGAAAGTTGGGTACATAAAAACATTTTACATTTATATATAACATGTATAATACCAGTAGGTAAAATGGTTATAGAATGTACATGATGTATTGGGTCCATTATTCCCTCAGCATAATGAGCACACTGTGCACATTCCAGTGGTCAATTTCAGAACTACCAGGTATGTGAAACAGGAGCAAAAAATATCTACCATTTACCATTACTGTAAAAGTAGAAATGCTCGCGTGGAATTTATTCCTGCTAATTTTGCAAGTTTAAGCAAACTCACAAACTTAAATTCCTGTGAAGGTAATAGGCACAATATTCACTACCAGTATCACTAATTGGCAGCAAGCTTAAAATTCCCGTGAAAGCAATGGAAAATATGTAAACATTAATTCCTGTGAATATTTCTACTTTAAGAATTCCATAACCATGAAGACATATCTGATCAACCCACTGAATAACCATGGAACATATGGATAAAAAAGAAGCTAAACACACTGTTGCTGTAATTTTATATCACTAGAATATTATCTAGATATAAGAAATACGCAAACATGGTAATAAAAGAACTATTTCTATTTTTTTCTTTTTACAAACATAATATTGCACTAATCATAATAATATATGACTGAAACATCAATTAAACATAATGACTGGGTAATAAAGGACTAAACTGAAACATCGACATCTACTGATATGCTAC
>JAAUYG010032617.1_pt1 | contig 12682 bp, 10 predicted proteins | sample 7278091 | NCBI WGS metagenome assembly JAAUYG01 (sample SAMN14350201, study PRJNA611818) | marine sediment metagenome | isolation source: surface marine sediment (0.6m) | place: French Polynesia: Moorea | collected 2018-08
GCGAAAAAAATTTGGCAAAAATCCAAAATTTGAAATTTCGCCAATCTTTATACAACTTTGGTAGAGACTCTCCCTAGAAGTAAGCATTTTTTTTTTGAGTGAATCTGTTATGTAATTTCAGAAGATGTCGTTCGAAGTTTTTCTTCAATATGATCCCATGTTAACGAAAAAAAAAATGTAAAAAATTAAAAATGCAAAATTTTGAAAAACAACAACAACAAAAAATGGTCTGGAGATACTTTCTAACAAATTGGGCATTAATCTGCTTGACGGGCTCTGAGAAAACGGGGTATGCGGACGGACGGACGACGGACTGACGACGGACGCGTGCGTGACGACAGTAACTCTGCTGTGCAGTAGCACAAAGCAGAGCTAAAAATAACACCGAACAAAACAAAGATAAAAGAGTCCGGGCCTCTTATTAATTAAATTTCATATCTAAATCCTTTTCAACAAAATCATTTCAGCACAGTTGTATAAGGCAGCAGAAATATTGATATTTGTGGGAAAAGACATGTATTTTAATATTCCAGCAAAGACTACTGCAGTCTTTGTTGGGATATGGTATTACATGTTTTTCATCACAAATCCCATAACTGTACAATACATGTATTTTTACGCGACTAGGCATTTCAACACTTGTGTCCAGATTTATCTGAATTTAGACCTTCTGTTGTATATTGTCAATTTCCAGAGTAACATTATCAAGCTAAGCTTCGCATTACTTTCATCCTAAAGAATATTTGTGATACCTGTTTAGACTTTTTCCCGATTTGGTCTTCATTCTTGTTCGAATCCTGTGTACTTTCCGTTTGGACTAAGGCGTCCTCGGCAGGCTCCTGAAACACGAGTTCCATGGGACTTTGATACTCAGCTAGTATTGCACAGTACGGGAAATTAAAGCCGAAATTAGGGGAAGAGCATTTCGCATAAAACATATTGAATTTCGTAAAAGCAGCACGTCTGACTGATATCCCACCCCACCCATTCCAAAACAGGTAGGCAAATCTTTCTCGAGATCTAACTTTAATTTCTTCTGAATCATGGGAAGAAGTTCCATTAGATCTGAAATAGAACAATAACTACTGTAGAAGTAAGGGATTCAGTAGAAAAAAAACTTTCACTTGACAAAAAGACGAGAAAATATATCTGAAAAAAAAAATGAAATCATCCATTTTGATAAAATTCCTAATCCTGCCCGATCGCTTCGGCTAGACAAAGCCATATAGTATACACCTTTAAAGAAATCTGGTGAATTGCGGACGGACAGACAAGGCACCCCGCGTTATTTATTTATTTTTTTTAATTTTCTGACCGAAGTGATATTGGTCAGAAAATTACTGAAGTAACTGTATTGCATACTGACACCCGATCGAGGTACAAAAGTACCTCATACATGCTGCACTAGTGTTTCTGAGTCCCAAGTTTCAGTCCATTTTGCTATACGACCTGCCGTTTTCGAGTTAAAGGCAATTACACCCAATGACTTCAAATCACTTTGAACACTAGAAGTTCAAAGTGCAAAGTATATATGTGTTACTGGTGTCCCTGAGTCCCCAAATTGCACTACGTTTCGCTCTACAACAAGCCGTTTTTGAGTTACAGGTAATGTTGAGAAAAGTGCATCGAACGACCCCAAAAATGACCTTACATATTACATGGTCAAAGGTACACTATATATGTTACTAATGTCCAAAGTACCAAATTTCACTTCGTTTCGCTGTATTGCCAGCCGTTTTCGAATTATCCATTCCACGACAAGGGGACCGAATGAGCCCAAAGTACTTGAACACTATGGTGTCCAAGGTGACCCTTATATTTTCTACCATAGTGCCCGCAAGTCTCAAATTTCAATCAGAAATCCCAAATTCCTGTCCAATGTCAGCCCGCTTCAAAGCACGATTAGGCGCTTGCAAATCACAAGTCATTTTTTGAGACAAATAATATAAGTGCACTAAATTTTCCCAAAATGACATTGGACACTAAAGTTCAAAGCTAACCCATATTTATGCTACCTCTATCCTTGAGTCCCAAATTTCAGTCCACTTTGCTCCATTGTCGAGTTAGACGCCATTTTGAGACAAATGCACCGAATGACTCCCAAATGACCTTGAACATTACAAGGTCAAATGTCCCCCATATGTGTGTTACTAGTGTCCCGGAGTTTCAAATTTTAGCCCGTTTCACTCTACGACAGGTGTTTTCGAGTTACATGCCAGATTGAGACAATCAAGTGTACCGAATGACCCAAAATGACCCGGAACATAACAAGGCCAAATGTACGACATATATGTGTTACTGGAATCCCCGAGTCCCAAATATCAGTCTATTGTGCTCAAGGAACTTCAGTTCATCTTTCTCTACGGCGACCCATCGGGTTAGACGTCATTTTGAGACAAATGCACCCAATGGTCTTAAAATGACTTTTAACAGCCAAAGGTTAAATATACACCATATATGTATCAGCCTACTAGTGTCCACAAGTCCCAAATTTTAGTCTGTTTCGCTCTTTGACCAGGCATTTCAAGATACAAGGTTTTGGGAAATGGGAAATGCAAATACCGAATGACTTCAGAATGACCTTGAACACTTAATGGTAAAAAGCACCTTGTATACACTAAATACTACAATTGATTTACCATGTTAAAAGTCGAAAATAGAATAAATGTCCAAATTTGAAAGTTCACAATTCGATCTTTGAACAACTTTGCCAGATATCTCCTTTATCAGCTAGTATACACGAATTTGTGGAAGGGACTCTGTTGTTGTGCATTTTCCAGTGTCCTTTGAAATTTCTCCTCGTATATGGTCCCATTTTAACGAAAAAACAAAAAAACAAAAAAAACACACACACATCAAACGTAGACAATTAAAAATTAAGAATAGCAGAAAGGAAAATAACATTATGATCTTAAGATATGGTGGTTATGCTGATTTCCATAAATTTAATGAAATTTGACGTAAATCGGCTGTCCGAGAAAACAGGTTTTACGGACCACGGACGCCCTCGACGTGACAGTATATACCGGTAGTTCCGTGGTGCTGTGTCTTGATAAATCAGCATATACATATACATGGAATGTATGTACCGATTTTTCGCCTCAGCCACAATAGTTACAAATCTCTAACATTATCTTGTTATATATAAGCATGTGCATCATCACTACCATGAAGTACCTTTATCTTACTGTGACGTTTAGAAGTTATGCAACGTAGGTTACGTCACAACGGCTGTAAAATGTTCCAATACTTTGAATCAAAGTATTGGAACATTTTACATCCGTTGCAATGAACCATGTGAATGTCTCCCAACGGTATGATACCGTGGACTATATGTTCATGTAGGCCTAGTCATGTCAGTAGAGAAAGACCTCGAAACTCGGGACTCCCAACGCGTTGCGCCTTTGTGCGCGGCTACCAAGTAAATCAATACGCAAGTTGGCAGGTGGTTGTCTCCCGCACAACATTGGATTCACCTACGAATACACGTAGCCGTGACAATCGCTGCAAAGAGCATCCCGGCTAAGGAGGTAAGACCCGTGACCCAAGATTGCCTGTATCACACAACTGCGTAGCAACGAGACGGTATCAATATGAACCACAAAGGAAGTAATCACCACCGTCCGCAGCAACATTGTTAGTCTACATGGACCAGAGTGTTGTGGTTTCGTCACTGCCGGGCGAAAATAGGCAAATGTTCTGTTTCGTCAGTACGTTTACAGGTACATACATTCCAGCAGGGGCATCTGTGCAGGTAAGTGCTCCTTTTAAGTGTCTGTGTAGACGCGTGCTTATTGATTTGCGGTGGCTAGCCACGATAAAGGGACAATTTGCGATAGCTACACCCCGGGGCTCCCAGGCTTCAATCGAGCTTCCCGAGTTATGTGGCATTTCGATAGTTCATCACGATATATAGTTAACGATCTAAACTATTAGTTGGTGTGGTACCAAGTGCTCTCTGCCACGCTAGACCCGTTACCAATTATATACCTTCAGAGGTATATAAAGTCCGGCTTAGCCGTGGACGCCCCTTTTCTTTTACCTCCCCGGAGAAAGAGCTTACTACGCTAGTACACCAGTAAACAGGAACTCGGGGCTAATAAAGTCTTTGACAACTACGTATCCATTGCTGTTGAAGAACATTCCAATACACTTCCCAAGGTACATGTACCACTTTGCACCGGCAGAATACAGTTCTCCCGGTCATTTGGAACTATTTGGAGGGTCAGTTACGTGTTTGAAAATCGACCTGCAGCCCTGAAACCGTTGATTGTACAATAAACCGAAGATTTGGATCTCGAGGATGTGTAATCTCAGTAAATGGGGGTACGTTTTGATCTGGACCTTACATGTACTGTACATTACACGTGATGTATGTAACGTTACATGGCATTCGGACGTTATGTTTGAGCAGGTGGTATAAAGTACATGTAGAAGAGCGCATGATGACAGGCTTCCGAATGAAAAACTGCATAAAATGTGTTCACAGTGCTGTATAATACTATTCATGTACATGTGTGTAATGTGTAGAGATTCTGTAACGCTAAACGACTTTACTTCCATTTCCTTTGCAATCAACCTGCAACTCAGAAACCAGTGACTGCATAGCAATATTAATTTAAATTTGTACCTCAAAGTTGTAGCGCATGTATATTGTAGCTAGGTCACATTTATGTTTGGACTGGGGCATCTCATTCTGGCTTTAATACACAGCCATATGCGAGCAAGCACACAAGGCTCTGGCTTCATTGGCCACAACACCCGTTTATAGGTCATCACCTTCCTTATATGGTAAAGAAACGGAGTATACTTCTCAAAAGTATAACCACCCTTGAGCATCGTCTTATTCGTCTATATAGCGCATTGTGTAAAGCAGTGAAAGCAATGAAAGCAGGCGAGTAATTAGGACTAGATGGCCATTGCAGGGGTGATTGGTTGAATGTATTCCCACTTCGCCATCACAAACTATCACAGTGACGACAGCGCGAAACAGTGGTATGATTGGCTTGGGGTAGCTGACGGAAACTTCTTTTGATTGGCCGAACCATTTACCAAAAAGAGACCAAAAACGACTTTGGCCGCCACTGCAAGCACAGCTACTTCCAATGTGAGTAGCTGTGCTCATAGGACAATGGACTTTCGACAGCATTACGTGGTTACCTCAGCTACATACGGTAGCTACTTAGCTAGTACCTACATAGCTGTTAGGCATAAACCCAACTTGCTCCCATCTGGCAAGTGACGAAGCAGAGTCTCAAGACATTTGGGCGCTTGTTCGATGGTTTTTCTATATTTTTATAATTTATTTTGTCTTCGTTGTATTAACATAAAACCACATATAAGCAAAACATTAAAAGGCCTTTCGCCCACAAATTATTTCCGAGTATTATGAAGCTCCTTTTGCATTTTGTCCTGACGATGGTCATGTCATTTTCGCCGTCAAAATGTCAAGTTAATATTTGCAGCTTTTGCTACATTGCCTTTCTAACCTGACATGTGGTCACATACAGTAGAGCGTCGAAGCCCCTAGACTGCTTCTTTTATTACTTCCTTCACTTTATTATCTTCCCCTTTATTTTGTACGCTGTCTATTACATATATCAAAGTCGTGTCCTTAATCAAAATGTGCCAGTTAACTTTTGGTCATGTAAGAATAGGGGCGGGGGGGTCTAGTCCTGCACTGAACCCTTGGATGTGTGCCTAAATTGAACCCTGCAAATTATCTGTTGTCACCAATGCACTTTTTGTGTCTCGATCATCATTACGTACCTGCCATCGCAATAACTTAGCGCAAACAATGTTGTTTTTTTACAATAAACCGGCCCAAGAGTCATCAGTAGAAGCTATGTGACAAACTGTACAGCAATGTTGCTGTCCATACGACTTCCCTAACATGGTTGATGGGCTAATGATATTATTATTATTATTATTATTATTATTATTATTATTATTATTATTATTATTATTATTATCATCATCATCATCATCATCATCATCATCATCATCATCATCATTGTTGTTGTTGTTGCTGTTGTTGTCATCATCATCATCATCATCATCATCATCATCATCATCATCATCATCATCATTGATGCTTTGTTGTTTTTTGTGGGGTCGGCGTGTTTGGGTGCAGAGTCATGTCATAACCCATCATGCAAAATGCACACGTGACATGTTTAAATTTTGTTTAGCTAGCAGCAGTTCTGTGTGATTGTCCTCCAGAGCTCACGAAGGGGATGGAAAAAATGAAAGATGAAGCTCGTACTATGTGCGGAGTGGAGTGTCCTCCGTTCGCTGTATGCTGTCCAGTTAACGGTATGTGGGGATGTTATGATCCTCACTATGCCAGGTGCTGGAGTTAATGGCCAGCAGCAAGCGTTAATGAGAAGCATCAAACATAAATTAGGAGACAGGATATCTCCACGTCTTTTGAACACCATCAGAAAAGAGCTTGACATTCTGGTCTCGACGTTATGAAGGAATAAATTCCCTTAACTCCTTCTACATGTATTTTTCGTCTCTTGCATGTGTGTGCTTTCAATGGTGTTTTACTCGAGGTATTGGCTTCTGTTGTACCCGTGATACACATACTAGTTGTTCATCACAGCAAATAACAGACACAGACATTTTTGTTATCTTACTCCTTGATTTTGCACAGCGCATACTATGCTTGGCGTCTGTGTATGGTCAGAGACAGTCCCTCAACGCTAATACAGGTCTTTACCCACGTAATATAGCGTGCTCGACAAGTGTGACTGAATGATGCGCAGTAATCTTGCGTTACCTACTAGAGTGCTACGAGTAGCACAGATGTATTTATTGTTATTGTTGTTACTGTTGCTATTATTGTTGTTGTTGTTGCTGCTGTCATTTTGCTGCAGTCCTTCGTCTGTCTTCCGTCGGTAAGACCCGTTTTTTTTTTTTTAGGAAATTGTAATGCAGATCAACGTCAAATTCTGTGAAAAAGTACCTATCCGTCATAATCTCCAAACCATGTTTTGTTGTTTTGAAAATTTGTAATTTTAGATTTTGAAAAAAAAAATCTTTTTTGTTAATATTATATGGGTTCATATGACAGAACAAATTTTCAATGATATCCCCTTCGTAACCGCACACGATATTCACTTCCGAAAATTGCTGTATACTCCTAGTGAGGCTCTGCGCGAAAGTCGTTTTTTCTTCAATGACATTCTGGGGTCATTTGGTGTCTTTGCGATTTTTTGACAACTTGTACCCCCCTCTGTCTCAAAGATTTCACACGGTGCATGTTTCACTTAATGGCCTCTAATCCCAAAAAGGTTAGGTGTGTAGCGAAACGGTTTTAAGGGTGGGGGTGTGGGGTGTGGGGGTGTGGGGGGCACTAGCAACATATGTTGTGTACATTTGACCTTCCAGTGCTCAATGTAATTTTCGGGATAATTCAAGTACATGTCTGAAAATGGCCTGAAAGAATAAAATTGGCTAGTCGTATGGCAAAACGGAGGGACATTTGAAACACGTGAGATAATAGTAACACATAGTGTGCCACTAATCTTGTAGTGTTTAAAGTCATTTTGGGTCATTCAGTGCATTTGTCTCAAAGCACTCTTCACCTTGAAATATGTTAGCTGCAAAGCCAGAGTGAAATTTGGAACTGACGGGCACAAGTAACGCAGCCATAATGGTTTACCTTTCGACATTATAGTGTTCAGGGCCATTTTTGAGTGTTTCAGTGGAGTTGTCGCAAAATACGGTATCTAACTTGAAAATGATTGCCCATAGAAAAAAAAAACAAGTACTAGTGTTTATATCTCGGGAACACTCATATAGCATACATATGTATGGGGTACGTTTTTGTACAGTGTATATTTTCTTTAGTCGTTGTCTAACCAACGTCCCTTTGACCCTCTAATGTCAGACTGTGGGATAGACACTTCCCCTATATGACTTTCACCTAAATCAGCCCTACATGCATGCTACAAGTGACCAAGTAGACGGTAAGGCTACTGGGCCTGTTTCTTACAACATGTTAGCACATTACGCAAATCATGTTACATTGGTCACTAGTGCGTATGACTAAACAATAACAACGTTTGCTAATTTGAGAGAGAGCTACATGTATGCCCTGACATGTATCCCCCGGGCCCCGGCTATTGCTGAGATGCGAAGTGTGTTCGAAAATTCTGTGAATATCTAAACAGAGAAAGCGAGCAAACTAATGGCATTCAGAACAGTGCGGAGCCTTATGCTAACATCTTCCGGGCGTGTCTCCCGTAACCGTCACACCTAAAATAATATTCAGAAAATGCACAAAAAAGGCCTCAGAATAGCATGTGGCATGAAGGAAATCCAGACAAAAACATGATAGCCTTCCTGCTAATAAGACTGACAAACACATTCAGTTTCTTCCCGGTACTCTTTATTGGTGCATACATGCTAAACGACATAGCGCCCAAAGCACCACCTGTGGGCTTCGCCGCTTCATGGATCGTAGGTAATGAGACACTAAATATCCAAAAAATACAAGTTGCTCTTAAAGTTTGATAGGATTGGGTGTGGCCAATACGCCTTATTTCTATAACATATTAAAATGATATAACGTTACTGCACATCTAAAAAATTCTAACATGTAAAATATAGGAGAGAACTGTACTCTCCAAGTGCTTCTACAATACACAGAGTGCACTGAAATGCATGCTGCCTGTTATCGTAAGTCATTTGCCAAGTGTCGCTCTTGTGGGCAGCGTAATCAACAGCAGTGCGTAAGGGATGGTGAAATTGGCGTCAACTCATCAATTGGTCTCAACTGAATCATTGACTTGGACAGTACTTCCCAGAGTCTCCATATACTGGATTAGCTGCTCAGAGTGTCTTTTTAGGGAAAGTGTCCACATTTTGTGTTTGCCCCCCTTCCTCCCCCCCCCCAAAAAAAAATAATAATAATAACGGAGCGGTTTTAGGAATAAGGTTGACATGTTCACGTTATGATCGCTACATGGGGGGGGGGGGGGATCAGGCTTATAGTCCTCTTTCAACCACTTATTGTCATATCACCGACTGCAAGTTGGATTCGGTGGCGTATGCAGGTGTATGCGTGGTGATTTAATGTGGACCTGTCTTGTTACGATTTTGGGGTGCCAAGCCACCAATTCAATTCCGCCACAGGTGAGCAGAAAGGAATCACTCAGACCAGGTATACTGACTCCGAGCCGCCCAGTCGGAGGCCTAACTCATTAATGCCAAGCGCCAAGCTGAGAAGCCCAAACCTCCCATTTTTTACGTCTTTGGTGTGACGCGGTTGGGGATCGAACCCCGGCCTCCCGCACCCCGAGCGGACGCTCTAACCACTGTGCTATGCGGGGGCGGTCGCTATACATGGGAGTCAAAGTCTAAAATAGGGGAGCAATAATCGTGAGCAAAGCCTTTGGGTTATCTCTTGGCCAATACTAAGAACCAAAGACTCTTTTAGCGCAGACCAAGACCCTAGGCCTTGACTCGCCCAGGTAGCAGAGTCAAACCATGCTAATCCATTTGAAGACTATGATAAAAAGGTGTGTCGACACTGATAGTTGTCGGACCACAGATGACACTCAACAGAGAAGACAAGACGATCCCCCAAGATGAGGCACGATGATACTATCACAGGTTTGTTTTGAGTAACTTGAGGAAAAAAGCCAATGAGTGGTTAACGATGTCAGCAACAACAGGAACCCCATGTACTTAAGCACTTGGTAAAGGCACATGACGCCTAATGGTATACCCACTGAGTATATCTGGCGAGCTGAAATTTGAATCTAGGGTCAACACAAGTTTTAACAGTATATTATATGCCACAGCAACAAGTAGTATACAAGTATAATGCAGATAGAGGTTGAACAGTGGTTGAAGTTATTTGTTTATTTATTCACCCCGGCATTTATTTATTTTATTTATTTATCCTAAACATGCTTTAGTTTATTTGACATGATAATGCAGACTGGGTAAAGAGGGGTTTTAACTTTCTTCCTAAAAATAGATTTTCCTGGATGCAGTTTCCTACATTGGGAAAGATGGGTTACGATGTTGGTGGCATTGGGCACACATTTGCATGATATGGACGATCTATCTGAACAGATGTGTCTAAATTAGAACAAGTAACATCGGATACTACCACAAAAGCACCCCAGCCTAAAATACGAATTCTTGTAATGCACCTCTAGCAGTCGAATGTAACAACCACTGTAGACCTGCTCATGGCTGGCCTGTATCTATGGCTAGGGATGATTGATGTACTCTTCCATATACAGCATTTCGCGAATTAGTACTGTTAGTTATGACTGTAACCGCAGTGTTTGGCTGAACAAACCATAGTTTTATGGTGCTTTACGGTTCTGAACAAAACGCTTATTCACATGTCTGTATCAAAGCACAAAACAGCTTATTCACACGTCTATATCAAGACACAAAAGCATATGATCGATGGAAAGTTATTGCCCTGGATATTGGTCAGGAGAGCATCTGCCACACTATAGGCATGAATAGTCTAAATTCTGTTGTGTGCTCGGGTGGCTTGCAAGTGAGGCGCCTGTACAGGAAACGGCTCAGGCGCGTCACTACTTCCCAAGTGCTGCTACCCCAATACGCATTCTACCCAATCCCCACCCCACAGAAACACAAAAGCCAAATACATTAAACCATGAAACATTCGTGTGTCCACCTCAGCTTGATTCTATCAGAGATAATGGAATACCGAAAGCTTAACTTCGCCGTCTCTTAATGGTCTTCGGTCAGTCCGTTAAATCTTTCTTCTTTTTAAACTATTGTATGGAATGACACCCAATTTTTTAGCTGACTTCTTGTCCACAATATCTTCGGACGAGTGTTTAACTTTTCCATTGTTTTGGTCTTTTAATTGGTGCCTCTAACCCAGGAGTATATTGAAGGAACAGTTTCAAAGAACATCTTGTCTGAAACTACCAAGCGACTCAAGTTGCCAGTTTAAAGACACCCTTGGCGACAGTGTCCGAGAATGTATACGGAGTTTCAAAACTTTGAACTTTTGGTGAATATTGCTTTTAACATTGGGGTATAACATCGATAAAAGGTCAACTTATTTCTTCTCCAGATTGACAAACGAATGTACGCACTAAAAATGTAAGAAATCTCCTGGAACATTGTTTAGTGCGCCTAGAAAGATTATATGCATAGTTTAAAAATAAATTCCGTTTATCTTTACTTGCAAATTTCAAGCATGGGCATGTCTATTAGTGGTGTTTGGGGCAAGTGAAGCGTCAAAGGCCCTTGATGTAATGTCTTGCCTATACATCGCTTTTCTCGCAGACCTCTTTTTGTTAAGGATTCCCTCTTGCAGTTTTGTAAGATTTGCCGGTTTCGCGCCCATGATGATTCTTTGTTAACTCTCTGACTGCTAGGAAGGATTTAACTTAAGAAATTCACACGCGAGGTGGGGCTTATTGTTCAACTGGCAACAACTGTCGCCATTGTTGAGAACTACGCAATATCTTATATATTAACATACATGTGACATTTTCATTACATACTTGCAGATGAAAGGATATGTGGACTTTATTTAAGGTTATTTCCTGAGAATCTTTTCCAACCGGTCTAGGAAAATGAAAGTTGGTCAGAACGCAGCTTTGCAGAAGTACATGTCACTCTCCCCCCCCCCCCCCTAATAGTTTATATACTTTATTTATTTCCAGTCGGATCGTGCGACCAGTGGGGAAGTAACACCTGGCTTAGTCACGCGCAGAGCACAAAGGTGTTTGCCCTGTTTGGACAACTGCGTCATGTGATGAGCCTGAAACCAGGCGCCGCTTTATCTATATACTGGATTTAGCGCATTCATACCTACAATAGGGAGGGCTTTGTGATAAATAGGTGCGTAGACCACCCAGAACAGAGTTAACTAACCCGTCGATAGGGACAGCAGAGGGATCTGAACGTTGCAGAAAACGGTGTTCTTCTTCCAAGAAATGGCGAAGCGCTGGCTCTTCTTTGCAATCCTGATTGTTTTCGCAGCTGCGACAGCCACGGGTGAGTAGTGTGCTGCTGTAAGTGACTTTTAGATCTTTTCTGGTCTCATCAGAGCTACTTTCATGGCGCAAGCATACATACGCCCATATAATACATTAAATTAATTATCTCTGAAATGGCCAAAGGGGATGATGCTAAATTTGGGGAGAAGCTGCTGGTCCTCCAGACTTTTGTTGTTCAATTTTCAAATCGGGCAAATTTGATTTCTTTACGGTTTCGTAAAGTTGCACCTACACTCTCTTTCTACCACAGGGGATCGAAATGGACCGTATTGTTGTTTTACGGGCAGTGGCTTCCAAAACACTGGGCGATTTTAAAAATTGACATATTTGGGCAAACACGATGTGGCTATGAAACATAGCCAATAGTACCGGTAAAAGGTCCAGAAATTGCACATTCTCTCTTTTTCAAAATTGAGCTTATTTTTACTCTACATGCAGTGGTTTCCGAGATACAGGCCGATTTTCAACATTGTCATACATGTATTTGGGAATGAAACTTGGCCATTGGCAAAAGTTGAAAGAAATTAGTAGCAGCAGCACCATCACCAGCAGCAGCAGCACCAGTAGTAGTAGTAGTAGCAGCAGCAGCAGCAGCAGCAGCAGCAGCAGCAGCAGCAGCAGTAGTAGTAGTAGTAGTAGTAGTAGTAGTAGTAGTAGTAGTAGTA
>JAAUYG010154681.1_pt1 | contig 12680 bp, 9 predicted proteins | sample 7278091 | NCBI WGS metagenome assembly JAAUYG01 (sample SAMN14350201, study PRJNA611818) | marine sediment metagenome | isolation source: surface marine sediment (0.6m) | place: French Polynesia: Moorea | collected 2018-08
AAAACGTCTGGGCATATGGCCCAGGGGAAGCCACAACTGAAATTTGAAAGCAATCCATGCAGTAACTTCAGAGATAATCGATGCCACGGACGGACGACGGACGACGGACGGACGACGGACGAATTTCGATTTCATGAGCTCTGCTGACATAGTCAAGCAGAGCTAAAAAAGTGCCATCGATGTACGTATTTGGGGTAGCTATAAGGCCAGGCATGCACAGAATATTTCTAAGGCGTCATTCAGTCCCTGATTGTCTCTCCGTTCAGACTGTTTCTTCAAGGAAGGCAACCTCCAGTTCGCCCTGGCTGACTACCACCAAGGCCTGGAGCTGGATCCGCGGGACCCCGCTGTCAGAGCCCGGGTTGCCATAGTACACAACCAGTATGGATTGATGGCCTTTCAGAACCAGGATTTCCAGGTAAGATATGGCCAGGTCACCCTCTCAAAATATTTAAGTCAAAGCTGTTACTTGGGATTAGTTTCTTATGGTATTGCAGTCTCGGATGAGACTTAAGTTTTTATGAAAACTCAATCCCAGATGAAGATATAACCCCCCTGTGGTCTTGCCATATATTTCTCCATGCTCTGATAAAGATATCCCTGTGGTCTTACCATATATTTCTCTATGCTCTGATGAAGATATAAACCCCATGGGTCTTACCGTATATTTCTTCATGGTCTGGTGAAGATATAAACCCCATGGGTCTTACCATACTTCTCCATTTTCGATGATATACAGGAGGCCGAGCGAAGGTTCACGGTGGCCATAGAACACAATCCTACACTGTCACACCACTATATCTCCAGGTGTCGCTGCCGTCAGATGCTGGAGGTAAGAACATATACATTGATAAAATAAATATTCTACTAGCAAAGACTGCCAGCTAGCTAGCCATTTATTTATGCTCTTTGATACATGTATATTACCCTAGAAATTTTACACTAAACTTTTTTAACACTCTTACAATAGTGCATGTCAAAACGACCTGATAAATAAAACAGTAACTTTTTACCAGTGATATACACCTTAAAAACAGTCTGAACAAGGTTTTGGTAACTTTTCACATATTTGCTGTCCATTTAATAGCAATAATTTAGAGTTTTAAAAGCATAGAGGAGGTACTATGGATATCATTGGAAAAGTGCAAAATATATTTTGTAGGAATGACAACTTCTCAAATTGCAAGTTACAAGCAAGATGCACTTTCTTAAAAATATCACCTAGGTCTAGAAGTCAACTCAAATCCAGTTTGAGGACTCATTAGTAACCAATGTTTTGAAATATTCTGGATTTCCTCCTTCCAGAATGTCAGCCTGGCACGGCAGGATATTATCATCGCTCTTCTTCTGGATCCATCTAACCCAGAGATCCTGCCAATCCTGACACGCCTGTTTCCGGGGAAGACTGTAAAAGATGTCCATCAGAGCCGGGAAGCCACAGCAGCGCGGGAGGCCTTGGAGAACCAGGTCACCATACATTCCCCACGGCTGCTAGACTCCCTGCAGGACAGGTAACATGTACATCACAATCAATCAAGCATAAAATTTCACGTCTGAATTATCCCAAGCTTAAAATTTTAACGGCCATTTTCTGTCAAAAACGACATGTAACTCAAATCATGCAAATTATTATTATTGCCATACAGCCAATGGTGGAGCTTTAAATCGCTTACATGCCAAATTACTGTGAAACCTCACAATTTAGACTGTGACCCATATGACTGTGTAAAAAACTGTGAGGTATTTTCATTTGTGAGACTCTTTACATGGAAAATTGGTACTGCTGATAAATGGTCTTTATATTAGGGTGGTCTTAATTTTGGGGTGGTCTTAATTTTGAGGTGGTTGCACAAGGAGGTTCCACTATACTGCAGCTCCATTAATTATATACACAGGCGGTTATAGCTTCACCAGGAATTCAATGTCAATGCTACAGTGTCAAAGTGACATACCTTTACTTCTACCAGTTCTAAAATTGCCATATTGGAACATACATTTCATTTCAACACTGACCTCACTTTTTACTCATATAAACCTGTATGTACATGTACAGTAAATCTACCTCAAGTTTGTTGTTCCCTTGAATTCTAGGAATAATAATTTCAATTTGTTTTGTCTCTATCCAGATATCCCACTATGAGATCCAGAGAGCTCACCATGAAGTCAAGATCCAGTACAGCTATCCAGGAAGACAGCGAATCCCAGGGATCATTCTGGAACCAGGAGCGGGGATTCCCCTCCCTGCGATCCTGTATGGAGGAGCAGGACTTCAATCTAGATCTGGCTATGGAGAAAAAAATGGTACAGTAGAACCTCTCCAGAGAGACCGCCTGTGAGACAGGTGGTCTTTGGTGACAGGTTCCATTGCATTGAAATGTGTGAGCTTATGCCAGGAATATGCAGTGCATGCTTCAAGATAGGTGGTCTCTCATTGCAGTGGTCTTAAAACACAGGTTACACTGAAGAGTAGAATGTTGGAATTTAAAGACCAACCATGGGACTGTTGTAATCTAGGGCTAGTTCCAGAAAAATCTTAAGTTCATAAAATTGTCTGGACTTCAGTTGTTTTTGTTTTTTTTTCGAAACCACCCCCTGGGCCAAAGTTCTCAAAATACTTAAGTCTAGTCTGCTGGACCTCTATTTGAAACCACCTGTCATACTAGTATTGTAATAACGGGGACTAGTTTAATGTGTAAGAATTATGTTGTTACTGGACTCAGAATTCATTTAGAGGTATATATATATTCTCACCTCTTGGAGTGATGGTCATGACCTCTTCACAGAAAACAATAGCCACTCAGAGTGTCTGAAAATGTCTGTCATTTCAGAGCATGACTCTGAGAGGTGAGAATATTTTCCTGCATGAAATGCAATAATCCTAAAGGGATCAGCATATAATAAACAAAAACTGCAATCATTCTTGATAAAATTTATTAAAACGTTCTGCATCGCCATGGATCGCCCATCACTGAACAGGGATAGAGGCCGGCATAACCTCCCCACCATCTACAGCCAGCTGTTGTTGTAACGTGACACTAGACCTCTCCGATAACCGGAGTCACGTGACTACACGGAAGTTTCAGTTCGCTGAAGAAGGCCCGAGATTACGGGTCGAAAGCTTTCGAAGACTCTGAGTTGGTGTGAACGTTTAATAAATTCTATCATGAATTTATCCCAGCCGTCTAAATTGCCACTTCGATTCAGTAATTCTGTTTCCAGGTGAACGACAGAGTGCATGATGCCCTCAACAACAGGAAGTCCCTGACTTATACCGGAGCCCGAGTCCAAGCAGAACTTCCCCCTCCTGCCCCACGTAAACCTCGTGGCGGGAAATCGCTGATGCGGGGTGAAATGGCAATTAAACAGCCTCAGACGGGCTGGAAACATTACGGACTGGGCATTGGCGTTCCTATGGACAGCTGAATGTTACAAAATTCAGATATTTCAGTTTTTCTACAATCATATATCAGAGGGTTACACTTGGGATCGAGTTCACAAAAATAAAGTTTTCAAGCTTTTCTGTTTTCACTCGGATTCTTAGCCAATCAGAGTGCTCCTATTTTGACTTTTCAAAGTTTTTCAAAGTTTAGACCAGGATTTTGTTGATATACACTTATGGCGTAGAAATAGCGATCAAATTCAGATGGCTCCAATATAAGCCTTAATTCTAAGTCCTTCTGTTGTGTTATATGTTTTGTAGTGAAATCCGGGTTAGGTGTCACTTTCAGTCGAGTTTCATACATTTAATGGTAAATTAATGGCAATTACTGGCAATGTAATTGTAATTTACATCAGCGTAATTCATGGGATGGATATATTTAATGTAATGTCGCTCCTGTGCCAAAAGTTTAAACCATGTGCTATATATGTGCTAGAGTGATAGACATTTGTATGTGCCAAACATTTTACCCAACCTCATATTTGCCAGTGTGCAGTAGCCACATAATTGGAGTGCATAGATGTACTTAATGAATTGTATTTTTGATACCGAGGAACTTTGAAAATAAATTTTACAGGGATTATATTTATCATGTATACAGTGCAGTTGACTTTTGTAAGGACATTGCATTGACACTAAGCATAGTTACATTTTTGTTTCATTGCACATACCGATACCTAATAGCTTTGATTATGACGAGTTTTCTGTTCTGTACGCTTTGCCATTGCTAAGGAAATTATTCTGACAGCATATCAGCCAGTATTACGATGAACATTTTTATCGTCATGTGTGCCAACTGCAGAGGTTACATTGTAATAAACTACTCATTAATTCTTAAAATGCTTGGTTTATTTGTTTGAAAGGCTTTATCACCATGCTGAACACACATTGCATGCCGTCAACAACGCTAGTTACCATGGTCATAGGATTGTCATAGGTCACCATAGATACAGCACAGAAAAACCTATAAACATTCCGTATGTGTATAGTTAAATATTAACGACACTTAAATTATTTAATAAGGCTTAAGACAGTCTTGACTCAGTCCAATTGCATGTCAGTTTTACATCATTGACATTCAGGGCAAGTTGTAAAATCCTTATGACCTGACTGGGCAGATGTCCAAATATTTCCTGGAAACAGTTAAACAAATCCAGAAATACAAGTCACTTTGCCCAGAAACTTTTGACAGTTTTATGCATTGTCAGACATCACTGAACCTCAGCACATTAGCTCTGACATGTCTGAGAACATTGAATCTGGATCAGTATCCTGGCGTTGATTTCTGGATACACAGAATCCCATGTGCAAGCTGGTCCCGAGTGTCACACTGAGCATCACTGCAACCCTGTGTGACACACATACGCCTGACATGTCACCCGGCAGTTTGACTGCACAACGGTTGATCATACATTTCACACCCAGACAACAACTCGCCCGTCAGAACACGGACAGTTTCTTCTTGTCGTTCCGTCGTTTCTGATGACTCTGTATGGATCTCTCTGAGTTCTGGAGCTGCCCCAGATACTTATCCAGAGACTCCATCTTCTTCTGTAACTTGGCGGTCATGAGACGGTCCCTGGGAAAGAATACCAGTAGGAGTTAGGAAGTGTCTCGATGAGTAGCAACACAGAGCTTTCTGTTTATATGTTTTATAACCCTGTAAACTGTCATAAGATCATCTTATAAGGTTTCTGGATTTCTGACTACATGTTCTTAATATACCTCCATGTATGAAGCACTGAAGCTTCATTTTTAAGCTGCATGAGCAAATGTCATGGTATATATGTTTGGTTTTACCCAAATATTTATATAATTATTATAAGGTGTGTCTATATTGCAAGACCGGTTGCAGACCAACATTCAGCTTATATGTACGGTATATGCTACCTTGAGGAAGTACACATTAGAAATCAAACATCCCTATAGCTGGAGCAAACCTCTTGATATCCAACAATCCTAAAGGCCGGTTGCTTAAACATTTCTGCTAAAGAAATACGAAACTGATCTTTAGCTTACAAAAGACAATGGTTGTAATGGTAAGTAGTAAACTTAACGCCCTCTTTAAGTATGAGATTTTTGAAGAAACTGTCTATTTTTTATTTGTTTTTCTCATTTTTTTTTTCGACTTCAGATTTCTTAGGCAACTAGTCCTACTGAAGTGCTTTAATGTACATATGGCTCTGACCAGGCTGAGGAACTTTACTTGGAAACCTGTCAGAGGGGTATGACATCAGAAATTACTCTGTCAGCTCAGTCCCTCACTCACCGTCCCTGATTCCTGGCCAGAGCCTCCCGTACACTGGCCTTCTCTCTCCGTACCTTCCTCATCTCTTCATGGGTCTGCAGGAGCTGCAGTGAAACAAATATGTACAAGTTGGCAATTTAATATTTTCAGAGTTATATACATGTGCTTTCAGGTTAAGTATTATAATTCTGGAGTTATGCCATAGGGTTATTATTTTGCCAGACAGGATCATTGTCCTACAGTTTCTTCTGAATGTGCCCACATTCGCTGTGGATCTTTCACGGGCAAGGTGAAATACATTGTTATGCAGAACCTAGGAAGCAAGCCAATTGGTTTCAGTTAGAAATACCTATAAAATAATAAATGATAACGCATGATCCCTTCAAAAAACTGTCAACACAGTGGGGAAACAGATTCTTTGTAGGGTACACCAAATTTTCCCTAGCTAATGAACCTGAGAACAGAAGCATAACAGTGGCAATTATGATTCTAATATCCCAAGGAAGTGAATCTTCAGCACTTTTGATAATCCAGACTCCAGACATCACCTGACTACAGAGGTCATCTGGCCATTTTATGCCAGACCCCTAATCCACCCCCCACCCCCCCACCCCCATTCCCCACATGCCCAGATCTCTCAGTACACAGTACAGTGTCCTTTGATCATGTTGATAGGTAGTAGACGCCAGATAATACGGGTACACATAAAATATGGCCCAATTCAAGTTTTATCGAAATTAAACAGCAACTGCAAGCCATGGATCGTTAATTAAGCAAGGGACTGGCTCATCAGATCATAGTTTTATAGGTGGGCTGGCTCACAAATCGGCAGTTAACAGGGGCACCAATCACTAATCAGTCTTTAGTGCGGACTGCAAATCGTGACGAAGATAAGAATTTGGTCAGTCGCTAGATCAATTTGCCAAACGGCCGGTTCGCACGATTCGATGGATTCGATTTTAACCCCTGACAATGTGTTTACCAAGTATGTTACTGTCATCTTCAACCCTATCTCAGCTTTGTGCAGCTATTAATGTGTCATTTGCTTTTATCAAAGGGGGCTGACATGACTAACAGGTATGGTGTGTTTATGAGGGGTTTCACAGCATGTATTATTAAGTCGGTGGCTGGAAATGTTTGGGAAAACTTCAACTGGCCAATATAAAACATAAATTCCTACCTGGACATTGACTTGTCTGTCGCTTTTTGACTTGAGTTCCTGTTCCCCTATGTGTTTAACATTGTGTTGTCTCCTGTGATGACTTCGGTGATGTACCAAACCCTTGATATTACCTACAGACACAACAACACAGTTACTGGGGAAAACAAGTCAAGTCGTATCACTCCCGATTACCTTACACCAAAAGATAAAGTTTACAAGCACATGTACAAACTTGTCTTGCTTAATAACATGGAAATTCGTAAGTTAATCATACTAAAATTTAATACTTAGTACTTACAGCTGTTTAATGTAGACAGTTCTGATTCTGTAGTAATCATTTTATATCGTCTTGGTTACTATTTTATGTTGACCTTGCTACTGCTTTACGTTGCCATGGTTGTGGCTTTAGGCCATAATGGTTACTGCTTTATGTTGCCATGGTTACTGCTTTAAGGCATAACAGTTACTGCTTTTAGATCACCATGGTTACTGCTTTAGGTTGCCATGGTTACTGCTTTAGGTAATAACAGTTACTGCTTTAGGTAACCATGGTGACTGCTTTATGTTGTCATGGTTACACCCTTCCACTCCCCTGTACACACCTTTCTTCCCGCCCAGTTTCTTGTTAATGAAATCAAACACGGAGGTCTCAGATTTCTCCGAGAGATATTTGGCCTCGGCTTTCTTCTCAGCTTTCTTCTTTTTCTTCTGCTGCTTCTTGAGAACATCGTAAAGATCCCGGTCCCCAGCCAGGGCCTTCAACTCCATGATCTTGTCCAGGGACTTTCCTAGAAGTTGGAAGGACAGCACAGTGATGACCTGGATAATGGAAAAACTGCTGCAACTGCGACAATGGAAGGCAAAGGTTAACCAACCTTCATTTGGTGACAATACCTGACCGGAGAATGAGCCTACAGCTTATCCCTGGCATCATACTTGATCTTCTCTTCACCTATACTGTAAATTCATTAATGTTTGCAAGGGATTTACATGTATTTGGCGAAATTCACGACCATCTTTTAAATTGCAAAAATAAATTAATGAATTTACAATATCTTAGCACCAGGAAAAATTATCACCAATGACCACTTTTTTTAAAAAAAGTTCAGGTCTAAGAATGAACTTAAGGAATGAATGTCACTATTGCCGATATAGCAACCATCATCTTCTGCATGCTTAAGATCAGCTTGGAACTTAAGATTTTTCAAGAAACATTGCCCTGATTAGAAGTGTTTGAATATAAACCAATGTTTACACAGCACAGCCTTGTACACATGGAATGTCCAGCACACAGACACTACCTGGAGGCAGCAGTTGTATAGGTATTGGCTCAGCCCGTCCCTCGCCATGCTTTCCCAGACCTTGACCAACCACGTAACCCATTTTGGCAAGCAACTTGGAACCAATGCCCTGAATAACAGAGGGAATTTCATTATCGGGGGAGGGGGGGGGGGGTTGTTGTTGGGGAGGGGTGTGTGTGTGTTGTTGTTGTTTTTTGTTTTTGTTTTTTTTTGTGAGCCACCATTTTCCACTTTATAATTTACAGGATCATTCATAGTAATATGATCTTATTTCCGGCACATTTCTGGCACAAAAAATAAAACAAGGATTTCAGTGAAGACTGTTAAATTTGCGTAATACACTTTGTAAATGCCGCTGGCAGAAGAGATAACGTAAACTTTAAACACCATATTTTAGGAGCATATTTCACATTTCATTTCGTACTTGTATATTTATATTTCTAACCTGCTGCCGTAAGCCACCTGTGTTGGCAAAATGTATTTCTGCTTAGAGAGGTGGTCTTTCAAAATAGGCTGTACCTTACCATGCCATGGTACTGACACCACCCTTGTGTGGCCCTACCTGGCTGACTCATGGTATTCCCTTACTGAGTCATGGTATTCACTCTACCTTTGTGCAGCTCTACATCACTCAGTCTTGATATTTGCCCTACTGTTGTGTGGCTCTATCTTACTGAGCCATGGTATTCACCCTACCCTTGTGTGATTCTCCCACTCTCCCAGAGCAACTGTGGTCTTGGGAGGTCGCCATAGAAACACAGGAAGCGCCTCGTCATCCTCATCCTCACTGTCAACGTCACTGAGCGGCTGTCCCCAACTGTGGTATGACTCATCACTCTCTTCACCTTCACTGCCCTCGCCACCCGCCTCTGAAATTTATAAACCAGATTCAGCTATATGTGTTCAAAACCAGGGAATAATCTCATTGTTAAAGCCCACAAGCTATTTTTCATGTTTATTGTAAACACAGTGGAACCTCGGACCGCTTTAACCTTGACAATGCGTGGCCTTAATTCTAACGTCAACTAATTCTGAAACAATGTCAACTTTTGGTCGTCCAACAACATTACCAGTAGTCTTAGTTCTAAGGTGGCTCTATTTGTGAGGTGGTGTGACTGTGGGGTTTACCATATCTGGCAGTTACATGTACAAACACATGTACATGCATATACCCTCCAACCCTAGCATCTGTACCCTCCAACCTTATCATCTGTACCCTCTAACATTACCATCTGTACCCTCCAACCTTATCATCTGTACCTTCCAACATTACCATCTGTACCTGCCAACATTACCATCTGTACCCTCCAACCTTATCATCTGTACCCTCCAATGTTACCATCTGTACCCTCCAACCTTATAATCTGTACCCTTCAATATTACCATCTATACTCTCCAACATATTACCATCTATACCCTCCAACATTACCATCTGTACTCTCCAACCTTACCATCTGTACCTCCAACATTACCATCTGTACCCTCCAACATTACCATCTGTACCCTCCAACCTTACCATCTGTACCTCCAACATTACCATCTGTACCCTCCAACATTACCACCTGTACCCTCCAACATTACCATCTGTACCCTCCAACATTACCATCTGTATTATACGGTACTATATCCTCCACACTGACAGTAGCTGTCTGGTTGTTGGAGTCAAACATGACATGGTAGTCATGATTTTCCTCGATCCCGACCACCGTAGCCTCGTACCACACCTTGTCTCTGTCCTTGGCCAGGCAAGACGAACCTACTGTCAATTTACTGAAACATACAGAGAGTAGTGATTTACTACTCTTGTATTTATATAAACATATATACCATATGTACCTTTATCTATACTATTTTCATACTTATGCCAACAAAACCGAGTGAAATCAAGGCACTGTTAGCATATAAGGGATATAATGTTAGCATACAGAATAAAACAAGGTGAGAAAATATGTTACAGAGGCAACCAACCTTTCGTAATTAATGTCCTTAAACAGATATGAGAGTGGTCCCTCTCTTAGTGGTCACTCTCTACAGAGGCCTCCCCTTCTAATGTGGCCACAAATATTTGCCGCTACTACTGTGAATGGGTTTAGTTCTCCATGTTGCCAAGTCACCTTTCTAAGATGGCCAAAGTTTCTTGGTAAATAGGGTGGTTTTATTACAGAGGGAGTCTGAGCGACTACTGTATCTATACATGTCCATGCACACCATCACAATCTATAAATGTCAGACAAGCAATGTTAAAGAAAATCTTACATACTGCTTCATCACCTCAGAATACATGAACTTCATCATCATGTTCATTATGCACCTGACTCGGTCAGTGCTCACCTGTAATCAGGCTCTCACCTGTAATCAGGCTCTCACCTGTAATCTGGTTCTTACCTGTAATCAGGTTCTATATGAGCCTGTAGTTCTTCCACCGGCACGGTGTGACCATGGGAGTACCTGCAACACAGCAAATACATAATAAACGCTTTTATAATAGATTCAAATTTTACCAAGCTGAAAGCACAGCATCCCTCTATTTTAAGGCCACCTATGGAACCAAGAAAATGTCGTGTTATATTGCAGGTGGTCTTAAACTAAAGGTCATTTAACACCGAAAATTGCCCCTTGGGACCAAAGTAAGCGGTCTTATAATCAAAGGTGGTCTTAAAATAGAGGGTTGTAAAATAGAGGGACTACTGTATCTGTAAATAATCACATACTATATGTGATCGTCTGTTAAGCAAAGTGTCGCATGGTTTCAATACAGAGTTTAGACCATCCAGATTCCCTGCCTTACACACTAAGACAGTTTAATAGTACCAGTACCAGTAATATAATGTTTATATAGATGGAAACTCACGTTGACACCAGCGAACATCGGGCGAAATTTTGAGCTTTCGACCCGACTCCACGGGTCTTCTTCAGAAAACTTCTTCATATAATGTTCCTTGAGAAACTCTGACATGCACAACACATATACCCTGGACCTAGTATCTAGAAAATTCTCAAGTGTCACCAAACTTGAATATACAACATGGTAACAATAGTTTTGTTGTTTGTTTGTCTTGTTTTTCAGATTTAAGATTGTGAGCTTTCAGATTTTTGCAATGCCTGCCCCAACACCTTGTCTTACCGACAGCGTGCATCACTCGATATGTCGGTATTATCGGTATATCGACATCGTCCCTCCAGGTAAAATGGACACGGCACCATAGACAGGTGGGTGGGGTGGGAAAATATTACCTGCACCTAGACAGGATGAAACGCTGATTGGTATGAAGCTTACGGCATGTATCTGTTATCACACAATTTTACTATCATATACATGTGTACAAAGCCACTACTAGTACCCATGTTATATTCTTGTGATGAACTATCAAAAAATTTTAAATCAATGATTATAATTACTAAGAATGTTAGTTGTCAATGATACTAGTTTCCTGTACATGTATATAGTTTACATTCATGTATGTCTAACTACCACTGTAGTAGTTGCTGTATATCTGTCATTTTTTTCACAGGGCTCGAAATTAACACCATCCCGCCATCCCGGTGACGATAAAAAATCAACCCGTGACGATTAAATATGGCTGCCGGGAGGTAATCAGGACGGTCCGAAGACCGCCACAACAGCTAACAAGCATTGCCTTTTCAGAGTTTTTAACTATTTCGGGACGGAATGATTGACTTTCGGGACTGTAAAATTTATAGTCCAGGATGGTGCCGGGACGGTCTACCATTTATGTTAATTTCGAGCCCTGTTTCATATATTTTTTTTAGTCACTTATATAACACGTATAAGGCTAATTCAACTGGGTGCTCCAAACTGTCAAAAAGTTATGCAAATTTGTTATATGATATTTTTCCACTCCTATAACAATGGTGGCTATAATGAACAAAGTCATTCGTTCTTAACGTACCGGTGTGTTCTTATGAATCATACCATTGGTTTGGAATCCTCGCCCGTAGGTTCCAGGCCAATTATCATAGCATCCTGGAACCTATGTTGGCCCCAGTCATGTGAGAACGGAGCCCGGCACATTGTACCTATCACATCATCTTCCGGATCATTCTGTGAATTATCCCCGTCACTGTCAGAGCTACTGTGTCTCTCTGGGTTATAGATATCACCTCTGTCTGCTTGTCTCTCAACAGAGTCTACTGGAGTACTATGTGTACTACTCTGTGCATGGGATGGCTGACCTGTCGTTTCTGGCTGATCTGTCAAATCTTCAGCTACTGCTGCCTGAAACCCAACACAAAGAGTATAAATATTAAAGAAAAAATAATAAATAAACCATAGCATATATGTGAATAGTTTCCCATGTAAGATCATCTGTTTACATTATATCAATGTACCGTAAATTCATTAATGTTTGCGAGGGATTTATTTGGCGTAATTCGTGACCATCTCTAAATCACAAAAATAAATATTCGCAAACATAATTATTTGTACCTAGATAATTAACACGATAAGCTAACTGCAAATATTAATCCCCGCAAACATGGTTTTGTCTCAAAAACCCAAACATTAATCCC
>JAAUYG010110213.1_pt1 | contig 12677 bp, 13 predicted proteins | sample 7278091 | NCBI WGS metagenome assembly JAAUYG01 (sample SAMN14350201, study PRJNA611818) | marine sediment metagenome | isolation source: surface marine sediment (0.6m) | place: French Polynesia: Moorea | collected 2018-08
GTGAGCAAGTCTTGATATTTTTAAAGTATCTCTGTCTGTGGAAATTCCGTCTTTGAAAGGAAATATTTTGTGTCACAAAGAACAGAATGCAGAACACGGCTTCAGGGCCCGAGGCATAGAAAAGCACCGGCAGTGGTTGTGTTATTAGTTGCTTTTGACAAATGTTCATTGCAAATGGCTGGGTAGTGGGGTCGAGGGGGTCTGTAGCTTGCATGCCATAATTTGTCGCGGAACCGCAGTTTTAGGGAAATTTTGAACCGACAATTATCACCTGAGGGTCGGACACGGAGGTAGCAGGTGCTCGATGACCAAACTGCATCTTCAGATCTTCAAATCTCTAGTGAGATGACAGAAATATACTGGGGGTAATTTATGACTATCTTCACCAAATGACAAGCAATTTTTATGGCACACTGAATGGCCTTTTTGGAGTCACATAGAGATCTGAGGAAGAGACACTGGTACAGCACCTCGTCGAGGAAGCCAGTCATTGTTGCAGCCATTTCAGGAAAGAAGTGGTTATTTTCAGATTAAGATGCGCGATAGGGCGGGTTAAGGGAGTACGGTGTGTGCAGTATGGTGTAGGGGGAGTGATTAAGAGGTATGGGGGTACTACGAGCCTCCACCCACCCTCGGGAAAGTAAGATCTGCTGGCCTGATAACCTTGGATATGTCACAGCGATACACTTGGCTGCTCAAAGCCTTCCTCAAGGATATCTTAATTGCCCAATCCTGTTGTCATAACATCACGACTCTTTTTGCGGTGAGACTTTTTTTTTTGGTAAGAAAACCCCCCGACAGCGCTACTTGCATATCAGTCGGGCCTCTCTCTCCGTCTCAATTTGTCTTCATCGCTGTGACAAAGATCCATTGTGATTCAATGAACTTTCTCAGTGAGACACCACGGCAGCACGCTCTGCAGGCAGGTTAATGAAGTTTCTACGCCAGCAGCCTCGGGGCCAAGTTGAAAAAGAAAAGATACAGCTGTGTGTCCTTGGGTACCTCAGCAGCTGCTTCATTCGTTTGGATTTTTTTTTCAAGACTGCATGCATGCGCGCATGCACAGAGAAAAAGAGCAGCAATTGTTGAGGCTCAAGCCGAGGAGGGCCAGGCACGGAGGAAAGAAAGGAAGGAAGGAAGGAAGATTTTGTGATCACTTCAGACGCATCCCTATTCTTCAGTGATGGTGTCTCTTTTACAAGCAGTCAAGCCTGTAGTGGTGTATAGGAACACGGGTGTAATTGGATTGGCCTATGATCACCGATCAATGTGGGTTTGATAAGTTAATCTCATCACAATCTGTATTGACTTTGCCGAACAGTACACACTTCTTCTGCCGTTCTCCAAGACAGACGTTTCCTTAGCTACGGACACATACAGCAAAAGGCTTTTAAGCGCAAAGGAGGAACGAGTGTCAAAGGTAGGAGGAATAGAATACTTCTGCTCTCGCAAAACTGCAGTCTGTCAATCTCAGATGTTGTAAAGCTGGCGATCATCAGTGAAGGAATGGGAAGAAAATTCCTCGGCTATTTACGACAGCTTTGCATGGGTAAAAAAAATGGTTCTGCGTTTTCTGGTTTCTGTGCCATTTAGGTTTCGGTCTGCAATGGCGGAAATATACGTTGTGCAATGAAATTAGATCTGTCATTTGGCAGACGGAGAAATTGCCTTTGTGCATGAAATCACGCGCTTTTCTTTGCGCGCGATTCATGTACGAAAACCGACATGGCGCATCATTCCAAGTGGGGGTCCAGGATTTTGGTCGGGAGTGGAGTGGCGGGGTCCAGACTGAACAATTCCAAGTTCAACCCCTGGGAAGAGGTTTGACTCCAACCTCCTGCTGACCCTTTCTGGGTGGGTCACTCTTTGCTGAGACTGCATGACTTTGAGAAACAATTCCTTGGAGTCAGAGGGAGGACGATCCCCTACTGCAACTGCAGGCCCCTGCTCCTGTCAGTGCACTCAAGACAATCTGCAGGCAGTGTCTCTTTCTCTCTCAGCATGGCACTAGGAGATGGACACGTGCTCAAGACATCAGGGTGATCGGAAAACATGTTGAGTTTGACAAAGAATTGGTCACGGAGGGCTCTTTACTGGGGACTAAATGTCAAGCAGAGCCTGTCCCACACACAGATTATTGATGCCATTACGGCGTTTCCCTTGCACTGATACTGGCGTCCCGATGCGTGTGGCTGCAAGCAATGGCAAGCGAAACCCTGTGTTTTCCGCAACAAAGCAAAGCATCGTTTTCCCAGGCGAAACAAAGCAATGCCGGCAAATGAGAGCTCTTGAAATCTGCTTCATGTTCTAAAAGTACATGTTTCAGGCTGGGAGACAAAAAAAACTGAAGAAAGGGAAGAGAAAGCTGGTGAGCTTAGCACAGAAACGACAACCACGATTCTGTTTCTTGCCTAATGACTCATTTAACAGACGCTAACACAATTTGAGGCACACAATACCTGCATATTGTGGCAACAATACAGCTTGGCAGAGATTCCTTGCAGCAGTATTTCTTTTCTGTTCATCTAACGGACGAAATCTGCATACTTCAGGCTCAATATCAAAATGCCCATGGAAATAATTTCAGGTAATTCTGTTTGTGTTAAGATTACATTGCATCTTCGAGTTACAGTGTTTCGTGAATCCTGCGGTAATGCTTATCATTCTTACAACCAGAATTTATCCCAATGAGAAGAAAGATATTGACGCTCGCTAAAAGTCCCAGCAAGCAAGCTCTAGCAAAACGAGTAGCAACAGTATACAATTGAAAAAAGTTGATACTCTTTTTGGAAGGAAAAACACTCTGAAAATGACTGACTTTTGACACAGGGCACAAATTGTTGTTTGCACACAGGTACAAGAGTGCATGCTTGGGAAATTTTTTTTGCAGAGTTTGAGATGCATGCATAATGATTCACGACGGAAACTCCAGAACACAACGTAGAGAAAAAATATATATACAGGTTGAAGCTGAATGCAAAGCAGCATTTGCCGTCTTTGCGAGCCTTCTTGTCATAAAGGTCGTCGACTTGTTCGCATAGATCTAGCTACATGCTTTTGCTTTTTGAATACGGAAATAATCCCCTCCTCTTGATGTATTCATCAATTTTCCAGCCGTTTGCCTCGATGTGAAGTAGTAATAAGCGGATTCAAAGAAACTATCTGTCACAGAAAGTCTGAAATGGTGTTATTGCGTCTTCTCCTGGGCTGGTGGAAGGAAACACCTTGAGTCAATAACATAAAAGTGAATGGGAACTGCCGCCATTATTTTGATTAGATATGGGGGTTAAATTTTATGTGTTGATGCATCATGAAAGCAACTTTAAGGTTTCTTCCCCTGAGGATGATTCTTATGAATGTGTTTTTAACAGAGGCAGAGACTGAGTGCCTTTGATTTTATGGAAACAAGAGGGGAGCGCACAAATATTTTGAGCCCTGCGGATGGGATGTGATGTGTCTAGTTGCCTTAGAAAACTCGTACTCGTCGCTCCTTGCAAGCAGACATATATGGAGTTGCCAAAACAATGTTTAAATACAAGTGGAAAGCGATTTATTGTCATTGCTATTTGCACAATGCCAAAGAGGTCCTCATTCTGGATGAGGAAAACTGGCTATGGTTATTTTATGAGTCCCTAAGTGCAGCTGTTAGAGGTTAATAATGACATGGCATGCACTGGTAATACTTTCTCAGAATCCAATCTAAAAGACCATTGAATGCACCACACCACACACAGACGTGCAATGCAAGGAGGAATTCTGAACTCGATTTGGTCCTTTCTCCTTCTTGTACTCAGTTTTAATCAGCAACAGGCTTCGTTTTCCTCTTTTTACAAAGGGACTTAACCCCGCTTTTGAAGACGAAGCAACGAATTGGTCCAGTTTATGGCCAGATGGGATTCTTGCTTCTAAGTATATACGTTTCCGCATTGCCAGGACACGACGCTGGGCAAATCAAAGAATGTTTCCATTTCGGTGCAGACACTTCACATGAACGATAAAAACATATTTCATATATACTTGCACATCAGAGCAAAATTATTTTTTGGCAGACGAAAGTCCCTCATCCTGTGTTGCGTTATTCAGTCCATAGAGTCTTTTTTTGGAAGCAATCTTGGGATTTGGAAACAAACTCAATTCTCAGAAAAAAAAAAACCTCTTTTGCAGAGAATGGCGAGGAGTGGCAAAGAAGATCCTTCATGAAGGGTGTGCTGCGCTGTGATTGCAATGGCCCACACAATTTTGAGCCATTTGCAACTTCACATCTCTTTGTCATTGGTATGTGTGCATTGGCCTCTGGGTCAGTTCAGTTGCCGAAATCAGCGCCGTGGTCTGTGGTCTGTTACAGGGTGGGCTGGGCCGCTCCGCATTTGCAACCCGTAATTTATCCGTGCGGGCGTAACTATGGGCCTAGTTATCATGTATTGAATGACCAGAGGTCTTAATCTTCCTTTTATTGCACAAATCCTTACAGCGTGTCACTAAATAGAAATTATGGAGGCAATAAAGTATCACTGTATTGACAAGGCCTAATCTGGTCGGCTACAAATAGAGTAAATTAATCATGGCCCAACCCTGGGACCATCTTTCAGGAGGGAACTTACAGGCCTTATTGGCAAATAGATTCTGAAAAAAGGCAACGCGCTGATATTTATCTTGTTATGCTTGCTTGTCGTTTGTATCGGGAGTTCAAATATTGTGGACAGATCGATGCGGAGATGGTAGCGTGGCTGTCATCGTTTCTTTTAAGTACTCATATTTGAAGTGACTGCAATTGGGGGCTGATGCCTTTGAAGAGAGTAGCTACTCGCCTGCAGGGGTAAGCAGTGCGGGTATTGACAGGAATATAAGGTCACAATTTCAACATCTTGTTCTGCAGAATTCCTTGAGTACAGTTCCCTCTTTTGAAAATAGGCAGCTCTTTGCTTTTCCCTCACCAATCCCAAGGTTGTCATCGGCAGTGAAAAGATGATTCAGGAACTGGCTTTGTGCGCACCCGGCATAAAAATTCACGTTTGCCCCGAGCTGTTGGGATTAGAAGAAAATCATCGTGAAATATTCAACAGCAAATCTTTCCAGGGTTGCGAAAAATTGAAAAGCGCATTGACTGGATTGGATTTCCTGCCATTTTTGGATTGGATCTTTCGTGCACTCTGTTGAACAGAAAAACACATGCACACTGCACGATGTTATCTTTACTGCTAATGAGACCATTATTTTCGGATGCTTGTCTGTTGTATGTTTGCGCCTTGAGGATTCTTCTCCCAGTTCCCGCATTAACGGATCAGGAAATAGACGCGAATTACCATTGAAAATTCCCAGGATCAGAACATGTGCAATTTCTGTTTGACTCACTTGGAAAATCTCTGAACGGGCATGCTTTGCTCCTGTGCCTGCATTTTGCATGTGCAAATGGGCCACGCAGGAATCAACTTCATGTCAAGGGTGTGTGAACATGGGAAAAACCAATGGGAAAAACTGAATGCGCCTAAAATCCTTTTCACATTGCGATGTCTGTCAGAAACTGGGTCCTCAAGACGAGGTTTGGCTTCACATTACACCGCATTGGAGTTTCCCATTGTGTTTCATTCTCTGTCGCTATCGTCGCTGAATCCGATTTCATACACAAAGGAAACGCTGCGCAGCTTTCTTACATACAAATATACTCAAGTCAACACTTTTGCGTTTTTTTACCTTTCGGCATTGGTAGCATGGAGGAAGGTTTTGTAGATTAAAGGGCAAAATTGCCTTTGCGCATTCTATTAACTTTTAGAAATGAAACGAGCTCAGAATTGACTTTCCTCGTGCACATGATCAAAGTCTGACACAAAATGTTGCAGAATGCATAGAGCTTGCATTCCAGTAGCAGATGCAGGGGGCTCGAAGTACGAGGGGACCAAGTGCTGTAAAAAGACGCCCAGACGACCGCAGGGGCTCACTGATCCCAAGGCATTCAATCTTCCAGTTTTCTCCAGCCCCAAAGGGGTAGATCTACAATGAAAGCTGAAGATCGGAGTAGGCCTAAACCCCCAAACCTGTCCAGGGGACAATTTCTTGAACGTTTGCAAAGGCCTTGCGAGTGGGTTTGCGAATGCTCGCAAATCTGCAAATGCCACCTTGTTTTCTGGATCCCTGGCAAATATGCAAACACTCGCAAACCCTTCGTGAAGATTCGCGAAATTGGCCCCATGTGAGACTTCCTGATTTGATGGTCTGGACGCCCCTGACCTTCTGGGATCTACGTCTGCATTCAGGAGAGAAATCTTGTTCCAGTTCATGCTGGAATAGCAGGAATCGTGCAAACATGGCGTTGCTGGTGTTCTCTCTTCAGGCCGGAGCGACAAGTTCTCCGATGGCTTCTGCTGGAATTAAATGGAATTAATGTCCAGTTTGGCAGCAACGCTCGTTAATATCGTCAAATTAATGTCTGTTGGTAATTGGTTAGAAAGCCAGTGAAGGAGAAGTTTAATTGCTGGGCAATTACAGCGGGTTCGAGTGAGGCTAATCCAGCATTTGATCAGCAGGACCCTGCAGGGACCTCAGAAGGACCTCAGTAGTGGATCTGCATGTAAGATTGTTGTCCCGGGAGACCAGACCCCTGGGTGTGCAACTTGCAATAACAGCCAAGAAGGAGACATTCAGAGGAGGTTTGACTTGAAACTTGAAAAGCATCTTGGGGACAAAAGGTGTGTGCATGGTGTGGTAAAATTTGGGAGTGTGGTTGTTGAGACTCATTTCTCAGTTTCGTGAGTATGGATTCCCAAATGTTGGGATAGGATGGTTCCCTCTCTGGTCCTTTTGGGTGGAATGCCTTCTGAAACCTTTCTCTGTGATTGATTCTGGATCTCACAGTTTGGGAATGCCGAAAGAAGGCATTTGCAAATCTCATTTTCCCTTTGGGGGATTCCCTCCAACACCTGGGTTTTCTTCCTGTGTCCGCCACTGGAGGACCTCGGATCACTATCCGCTTGAAACCGTGACTCATCACCTTGTTGAACACAACACAGGAATCCCGCAGGACTAGGATCCTTTTGAGCTTCTCTGTTCTCCTCATAAGAAGAGACTTGCAAAATTCTTAATTCGTTCCAGGAAGATGGCACGTACAGAAAATGTCAACATGAACACGTCTCTTCTTTGTGAAGCTCTTTTTTGTGACAGAAAGAATCTGGCAGAAGAGGCACTTAGGAATCTAAATGTACATTTTTGACAAGTTTATGACGCTGTTAACGTGAGACACTGGGGTATTAAAATGAACATGTAACTGTGGCAGGGAAAGGCATGGAAATTTTCTGCATTTGCATGTGAAGGGATAACAAGCAGAGAAATGTTCGTAATCAACAGCCCCTGGTTAGATACTCTATCATTTATTCATGACAGGATTTCTTGTAATTAATTTTCATTCCTTTTCCTCTCAGAATAGCCTAAACAGAGTTTCAAGAAGTGATGAGCCTGCTTGAGTTACACTCGTTAAGAACAAGGCGGCATCATGAAGCTTTCTTTGTCACAGAGTGATCTGGGTTAAAAGGATACTCGTGTTCGTGCGGACAATGTCAGATGGTGACCTGCACCTCCATTAAAAGACAAGAAACACACATTGTGCCCAAGCAACTGTTGCACATTGAGGCTATTAAATAATTGATGTGTAAGTTATGCGGAACACACAGGGAAAGATGAGACAATTTCCAGAGACAGGCAAGGATTCAGGATTTCATAGTCACGGGGGCCAAGATCCTAATGCCGCATGTTTAGCCCCTGAGGACCTAATCTCTTGTCTTTACGACGAAATATCTCCTTTTTAAGCCCTAGTGTCTCAAAAGTGCTGAATCTAAATGCAAGTGTGTAAATGCTTAATTCAAATCAGCTTGTTTTGAAACCCGCACAACAGGAACAAACTCCAAGAGTATTTCCTGTGTATGCAATGCAAAAAACCTGCTTAATTCGAAGGAATCATCTTGAAAATAAAAACAGAATCAAGTGTGGGTGACTGTACAAATTTCTTGGGTTGGAGTGCTCAGCCCTGGAGCTCCTCTGTCCCCCACAGAGAAATCAGCAACAGAGGTGGAGACTCTGCAGTTACACCTGTACAGTTGTTTGTGTGGACAATAAGAGATTCTTGAAGAGATAAAAGCTTGTCCTGCAAGGGGAAAGAAACACAACCTTGCAATCAGCACAGCTAAAGGAAGTGCAATTAGAGGCAGTCATGCTACTGGCATGATTGATCTTGAAAGCAAGATCTGCATAAGTATAGTGGTCATAGTCGCGAGGGAATAAGTGGCTTGGGGAAGAAACGCGATGGCTAATTGTCAGTGCATAACAGAAGCACAAGCAGATAGACTGAAGCCTGCAGGGCCTTGTATCTCAGCAGTCACGACAGGTGCTGGACCATTACAGACATACTCACACAGGATTATACAGCAGCATTTCTCGTTATTTCCTAGCCTGAAGGACCCCTTGGGAAGAACATACCTACCCTTTTTCAATGAGCACCATACAATTTGCCACAACCTTTATTTACCTCTCCCTTATTTATGGCGACTCGGAGTTATTAAAATGGCGTTCAGCCTCCGGGCAAAGAAACCATCACAGGGAAGAAATACAAACTAGAAATGCTTGGTAGCATTGTGTTGCCCTTGGTTCAGTGAACCCACAGCATGTGAGCTCACTCCCCAAGTTCATCTTCACTTGTTTGTAATCCTAATCTATTACTCTCCCATTACAAATGAGTTTTTTTGGTATCTTAATTAATATCCTATTTATATAAATTCATCTTTACTTATAATCCATTACTCAGCTATCACAATATAGAATGGAGGCTACCATATTAGATTCTGGCTACTAGAATAGGAGAAAAAGTGAAGTTCTAGCTGGCTAGCCAGTTGGTATAACCTTTTGAATTCAGCTGTATTGAGTTGGCAGGGGGGTAGTCAATTCAACACAGGGGGGTCTTGCCACAGACAGATAGACCACTGGATGGATGGATGACATTGCAGAGTGACTTGTAGAGTCACTCCTTGCGAGCAGCAAGGCGCGACTAAAAACCCAATTTTTAAAGGAAAATAGCTTTCCGGGTTATTCGCAGTCTGCTTTGTTCAAAGGTCATCAACTTGCAATTTTGGGTCGTTCAGGTCATCCAAATCGTACCTGTTACGGGAACCAGTTCACCTGTGCAAATGGAAACTGCGTGTACGAACGGTGGCTTTGTGACGGAGATAACGATTGTGGAGACAACAGTGATGAGGCGGACATACTCAACTGTGGTAAGTACCATTGCGTCGGAATTGGCCAGTCGTCGACACTTTTGAGGAATAAGGCTACTGTCACTTTCGTCCTTTTCTCGCAAAACACTTTTCGATGTCTTTCTGTGTTGAAAGGATAAACACGCGGTCCTTTTTTCTTTTCACAGCGGACCGGACTTGTCCCCCGGACACATTTGTGTGTGAATCCAACAAGGCTGTCTCGCGTTATCCGTGTATCAGCATGAACCTCGTGTGTGATGGCATCAGGTACAGTGTTTGATTTTCAGTATCTCGGACCACCAGTGTCCGTTGAGAATTGTGGCGTCACCACACAGGGCGTTGTAAAACCAAGGAGCAAGTCACTCAATGAATCCTGGAATTAGCAACTTGTGATCTTTTCAAGATTACTGTTTTGTTTTGTGTTGCATTCAGGAACTGTCAAGAAGGTGAAGATGAACAGCAATCGTGTCCGCCTCGGGAGTGCAGGGATGACCAGTTCAAGTGCGCCAACAACATCTGTATCAGCAGCAGCTGGGTGTGTGATCACGACAATGACTGCGGAGACATGTCAGATGAACCTTCCAACTGCAGTAAGTGGAAAATATCCGTGTTCCTCTTGGTCTGAAAAAGAAAAAGTGTGCTGACACAGTGTCCTGTGTTTCTCTGTTTGTGTATTTCAGCATATCCTTCCTGCAGTTCTGATCATTTTACATGTGACAACGGCCGATGTGTACCACTGTCCTTCAGATGCGACGGAGACAATGACTGTAGAGACGGGAGCGATGAGAGGGATAGTCTGTGCTGTGCGTATGCCTTTGCGTGTCGTGCAAGACGCCGTGACACTGGCATTCACACAATTTACATTTTGAAAGAGTTGAAATTTGCTCTGAAATATCATGTTGCGGTTTTTACTTTTCAGTGACTCCGGCCCCAACTTGTCCAGGTGGTCAGTTCTACTGCAACAATGGACAGTGCATTCCATATCAATTCGTCTGTAACAAACACCCAGATTGTTCAGATGGATCAGACGAACCGCCACATTGCTGTAAGTATTGCGGCGAGTGGTTGCTTTTGAGGGTCCCAACGGCTCCAGTTATGTTGGGAGAACTTGTTTGGATGTCACGTCTTGTGTCTTGTTTATGTTCTTTCATTCTGTTCACGCACTGATTTTTCCTTTGCAGATGTCAATGAGTGTGAACGCTTGTCTTCCAACCAGTGTGAACACAAATGTGTGAACACCATAACGTCCTACTATTGTGAATGTAATCCTGGGTTCACACTGATGAGTGATCGGAAGGCGTGTCGAGGTTGGTGCGATCAACAGTTTCTGTGCGATTTGTGATTCTGGGATTGGGGTCTTTCTCGTCATTGGATTGATCATCTGTGTCGGATTTCCCATTGATCTGATTCTCCTGTGCTACACTTGTGGTGATTGTGTGTGCATGAGAGAAGTTAAGTCTGTAACCAAAAAGCTAAAATTGTCGTTTTGTAGATGTTGATGAGTGTATCGAGGAACCTGGAGCGTGTTCTCAGGAGTGCGAGAACACTCAGGGCAGTTACATCTGCAAATGCGCGGACGGCTGGGAAAAGGAACCAGATGATCGAACCTGCAAGAAGAAGGACGGTGAGCTCTGTTCACTTCTTACGACAACTGACATTCAGCTGTCTTGTTTGGACAATGTCGGATTGAAGACTTGTCTCTTTCGTGCTCATTCCTACTCATGTCATTCTGTTTCCCTTTGTTTCCAACAAACAATGCAATGTTGTTGCTCTTTCGTTCAGTTCAACTTGTTGCAGCACGTTTTTCGTTTCGACAGCAGGTTTCTTTGATCTCATTTCTTTTTCGCTGTAGACATTGAACCTTGGTTGGTGTTCACCAATCGATACTACATCCGAGAGTTATCCACTGACGGAGTCTACTACCAACTGCTGCGGGAGGGCCTGCAGAACGCTGTGGCTGTCGACTTCGACTCTGTGGAGAACAAGCTCTACTACATAGACGTGCAGGGCAGACAGATCCAGAGGATGGACATGAACGGCAGCAATCCAGAAAAACTGGTAACGTTACGTTTTCTCACTTGCACAACAATGTGTGACGTTTCAAAAAGTTTTCAGATGTTCTGATGCGACGCTATGTTGGAAGTTTTTCACCAACAGAAACTATTCTCGTTCAGATTGATCAAATTTCATCAATTGTAAGATCGTTACAGATTGGTGGTGTTTCTTTCTTCAGGTGTGGCACGATTTGCCTGGCGCAGAGGGCATCGCAATAGACTGGGTGGGAAGGAAGATGTACTGGGTGGACAATAAGAACGACAAGATGTATGTGTCTGAGTTGAACGGCACCTCTCGTCGCACCATGATCGAAACTGACATGTCCAACCCTCGAGCCATCGTCGCACATCCTGCCAAAGGGTCTGTACACAAAATTTGTCATTTCGTTTTCCAGACAGTCCACGGACAGACAACCGGACAGACAGACGTCGCAGCGTGACGTCGTGAGTCGCTCCTTGTGCGTGTTGTGTGACAAGAGTTCAGAGTGTTGATTCTGTTGCTTCCCAATCCAGATACATCTTCTGGACCGACTGGGGTTTGGCGCCTTACATCGGACGCATTGGAATGGACGGCTCCCAGCGAACCAAAGTCATCACGGAGAAACTGGGCTGGCCGAATGCTCTGACCATCGACTACATCACGGAGCGCATGTGGTGGGGAGATGCGCATTTGGACTACATCGAGTACGTTTTGTTGAACTGAGAAGAAACCACAAATGATTTGTTCAGGATTTCAATGTTAAAACTTCACCAGAAAAAAAACACACCTTTTCACATTCTGCCTTGGCGACCAGGGTTTCATCCACTCTGGCGAAAACAGAAGCAGAAAGAAACTCCAGAAGGGAGAACAAAGAAACATTGTTTTGCAATGGCGAACTGGTTTTCAGTGGCCTTTTGCAAAAGACCAAACAGCTGCCGCTAGTACAAGTAAAATCATCTCGGAGTCTCATTTCACAGTAAAAACGTTTTGTTCTTCAGGTACGCTGATCTGGACGGAGGAAACCGCCGCACGGTGTTGTCTGGGAGTGTGCCTCATCCTTTTGCTATCACCATGTTTGGTGACTCCATGTACTGGACGGACTGGAACCACAAGACCATTGAACGAGCCAACAAGTAAAATTCTGTTTTGTTTTTCCAAGGAAAAAAAAGACATTCTTCTCTTTTGCACTTTGTTTCACACAAAGGATCCCGTTTTTAGGTGATTTACCATAACTATGGTGAAAATCACCTATAGTGATCAGGAACAAAAATGTGTGTATGAGGGGGTTCTGCATGTTCTTGTGGTTTGATTTCCTTGATTTTTGGCAGTTAGGTCAATTTTAGTCTGCAATTGATGCTCGATGTGTCAAAAAAATGATTTTTCAATTTTGACAATTTTTATTGGTCAATA
>JAAUYG010105729.1_pt1 | contig 12676 bp, 8 predicted proteins | sample 7278091 | NCBI WGS metagenome assembly JAAUYG01 (sample SAMN14350201, study PRJNA611818) | marine sediment metagenome | isolation source: surface marine sediment (0.6m) | place: French Polynesia: Moorea | collected 2018-08
AACACACACACACACACACACACACACACACACACACGGACAAAACCAGGTATTCGTTTCACTCTACGATCATCCGTTTATCACGCATTTAAGACTTTCAGGATTCACTGTTGCCTGCCAGATTTTGAGGTTATATATATATTTTAAAACTATTCTCACCATGTTTATCAGTGTATTAGCCAAATTTGATTAAAATTAGATGAAAACCATAGAAAGTTTGAGTTTGTCCTAATTTTATCCTTTCTTCGGAAAAAACCCAAGTGCCATATTTTGTTTTTAATATTTGGGATCCTGTATTCCCTATATGGCTGCCATATTTGTCATGACGTTTGCTTGAAACCAGAGGAATACTAGAATAGAGGAATATGTTCTCCTCCCATGTTAAAGAAAACGAAACGAAAATTGTAAAACATCGTAAATTCAGAATTCGGAAAAACAAAAAACTTATCTGGAGGTAACGGTGGATAGGTAGATTCCCATAAAATCTGTCCCATAAAATCTGTCCTTGATACATGCACCAAGTTCTGAGGCCTGATTTAATGGGCGAAAGAACAGGTGACAAACGGATTTTGATATCATGAACTCTGCTGATGGTCAAGTAGAGCTAACATGACATTTGACGTGATGGTATGAAATTTCTGAAAGCCAAATGTTGCTGTGCCATGCGTAAATTTCCGAAATTTTACCCATGAAATAGTAATATTTGGCTCATGTGAAAACACGGGGAATATCGGGACCATTATAAAATAATCCTTGTACATTTCTCGACAACAAAAATGCAAGCTTTATTGTTACAATAATACATGCCATTATCAAAGGATGATGTTGTACTTGTAAAGTACTGTAACTTGCCGTTTAGTGTGGCGGCGTAACGTCAATGCACGTTGCGATAGGCTGAATGCTGTTGCTCCCCAGTTCTTCCATGTAACATCAAGTTCAATAACCTGTTACCTTTGAAACCTTATGTTTGGTTTCTTAAATTTTATTTATTTTATGCATGTCTGAAATAGTTGAGACTATAATTTCAACGGATTGAAGTTTCTTTGAAATTTTCGACGTTACTAAAATAATACAGCAATAAATATCTTAAAGATCTCATACACTATGTTGCTTGGCACAGTGCCAAACAACATTTTTTTCACGCTAAAGTAATATTTATAGCAAGGGGTCTTCCTCGCTCTTAAATGGAGGTTCCTTGTGAGCGACCAAACATAACCCAAAGGAAACAGGTCAAAGGTCAAAATACAAGCGACAAGTGTGGGAAAAAAGAAGAAAGGAAAAGACGGATCGAGGTAACCCTCCACTGCTACCCCCCGTCAGAAAATCCAAGTTGATTAGGGAGGTTTGCCCTTGTGGGAGCTTGGGGAGTTGGGGATGTGCGTGACATAATGATCCAGTTGTACCACAGTGAGGATCCCAGGCAAGGGTTGTTTTGTTAACTGCTGCTACAGCTAGACAGACAGTCGCGAACACTGTCACCAGACATGATAAGTGGGACACACAAGCGACTCGATGGAGCCAGCGACACAAACACCTATGCTGCTGATATAGCGACACTCACACGCACACAGGAGATGTGTATAAGGTGTAGTTGTCACTCAGGGTTTAGTGTCCCCCCTCTCCCCCTTGGATCTGCCTGGACTCCCATGTGATCACCATACAAACGTGACCAAGTGAAACTTTTCCATGAAGAATAATCTTCCAGGACGGACTTGCACCAGATGGGACACTCAGTCCTTTCATACCGGCACGGCACTGACATGTCCTATCGACACACGAGAAAATGTCCTGCAACGTCCTTTTCATGCAATATGTATTATATATTATCTTGATAGTATCTGTGAGGTTATGCAACGTGTTTTCTATGCCCAGATCAGCGATTTTCATGCTCTTGGGGGGGGGGGGGGATATCGCCTCTGGATGACACACCTTCATTGGTTGAATAATGCACCATTCTAAATCACTCAAGATGTATACTACCAACTGTCCGGTTGTAACGCCAGTTAACTCGACAGTCACTTGGGCGTAAGAAGTTACGGAACCTCAACTTAAGATAATAACACCTGTCATCAGTGGTCACGCTGTATAATAGGCAGATGTCGTCTCCGGCTGAGACGCTCTCAACAGTTGCCAACTGAAGTCACTTTAGCAGAAACAGTCAGCAGATAAAACTCCATTTCATTCCTCTCCCAGTTCTTTAGATACTCTCTCCATACGCTGTCCACCTTTTACAAGCCCTGGTTGTGTAATTGCTCCGGGGCTCGGTAGAAATGCAGGGCAAGCGCCATGAGAAACAGTATACACAGATACACCAGCGCGGCCATGGTGGAACCGGACACAGCCGAGGGGTCGGACATGTGCTCAAAGTGTTCAAAGTCCGGCATACTGCCGGGTCTGGCCCCGCCGCTCCATATAGGTATAAAATACGTATTTAAACCGGATTTCTCGTCAGTGTGCTGTATGCCGTCCACGTGTCGTCTAGGCCGAATTTCTATCTTCGAATCGGTATCCATGGCAACAGTGGGTCCCCTCCCGGGGTGTCCACCTAAGACTCCCGGGTTCTGTCTGTTGTCGCCATGCCAACGGTGGTTACGGGCAGGCAGGGTGTCGTTTGTGGGTTTGGCAGGGACATCTGGTGGTGGCTGGAATAACAAAATTGATATAACGTACTGTCTTCAAACACGTGCATTGCCATTTTATAGACGAGGCTTTATATGCTTTACACATATCTAAAAAATAATTATAGACCCGAATTGATAACATAATATAAAACTTTGTACAATGTCAGGTTGCAGTGCAATAATAACATTACTGCAGATTACTATTTACTGACACGGGTTTTATATATATATGTGTGTTTATTCGGATCCGAAATATACAACACAACATTTCTTTCGCATCACATATGAACATCATTAATATTCTTATATAAAATACTATAATACTTCGGACCTGGGTCATGCTCTAAGGCCTAAAGCTTTGGTTTTAACTGGAATGTTGCTGGAATTTACCCATGTGTGCGACATAATTGCAATGGCGAGGCGACTTAATAGAGGAAGATAATACACGATTTACACGAAGACTTACCGCCGTTTTTTATATTGCACTTGACGGAATCATAATAATATGGCAGTAGTGGTAAATGGTGTATGGCACAAATCAGACCCGCTGGATTAACTATAGCTTACACTGGATTAACTATAGCTTACACTGGATTAACTATAGCTTACACTGGATTAACTATAGCTTACATTGGATTAACTATAGCTTACATTGGATTAACTATAGCTTACACTGGATTAACACTTTATTCTATTTTATCTAATCGCATATCTGCAATTATAAATGATTTTGATCTAGTCTATATATGCAATCGGTGTTAGCGGCACAGTGAATATAGATTGTAAATTGTAAACCTTCATTCCCCTTTGCCACAGTGGTCCTGTACATACCAGGGATAGCGTTTTGTTGACGTCTCCGGTTTGTTCAGTGACGTCGGGAATTGTGTGGCTCCAGATCTCGGAATCCAGAAGCATTTTACTGTGCCCAGAGCAGTTTTGTAGTTCACTGAGCTCTCTGGTCCAGCAAACGTGGACTGTTCTCGAATCCGGGTGACAGACTATTAGCGACTGATCACGTGATGAGTGACGTATGAAGTTAGAGGTCGGACAGATCACTGTGGTGTTACAGCATTGCCAGTCATCAGACACAGCGGCGCCAGCTGGATACAGCAGGAAGAAGAAGAAGAAGAAGAAGAAGTAGTAGTAGTAGTAGTAGTAGTAGTAGTAGTAGTAGTAGTAGTAGTAGTAGTAGTAGTAGTAGTAGTAGTAGAGCAACCACTTCAGTTTTGAGACAATTGACGCAAAAAATGTATCTGCGTGTACAGGTATTTGTATGTAGGTGTGCATTCCTCTACACTAACAAATAAATTACCACTTGCTGATATTAGTACTTGCATAATTTGATAATTGCCGCATTTAGGGGATCAGAAATTTCCTCAATATTGCCATGTCTTCCTGAAACATAAACCGGACATTAGTAGCTACTAGTGACATAATCCAGACATCTAGATCAATTTTGGAACCACCCCTGGCAAGGAAACCAAATATGTTCCATAAAACACAGGAGAACTTCGTCATTGCAAAAATAACTCCTGCTTTTGCCAAAACCTGTGCGGAATACCCACACGACCAGAATACAATGGGGAACCCCTGTCTCTGGCAGATGTGACGCCATGGTATTGCTAGACTAGCTAGACATCGTTCTGTTAGGTTAGGTTAGGTTATTACTGACATACGCCAAATGCCTCTATGGTCCGATTAAACATAAGCACCAAATTTAATTTCCTGATGTGATGGCCGCGATAATTAAAAACAATGTCCTCATTGGACCAATACTTGCCCAACTTATTCTCAAATATGTTTATATTGGGGGACTGAACAGTTTCATTTGGCAGACAATTCCATATCTTAACTACTCTGATTCGAAAGGAGTATTTGCGTAACTTTGTATTTGTCCTGTTTGAATATACTTTCAGATCGAGCTCCCTCCCGCAAGACAGAGTCTGTGCAATCTAAGTATGGGTGAGGGGTGGGTGGGTGAATCAGGCTTATAGTCGGCTTTCAACCACTCATGGTCATATCACCGACAGTATGGGTGAGGGCAAGGGATCATAAATATCATATAAAATTTTATAACATTGGATCATATCTACCCTCACACGGCGATGCGCAGGCGTTGGAAGCTTAATTCAATCTTTTTAATGAATCAGTATAGCTCAAATCACTCACTGACATGCCGGGCACCTGCCTGGTAGCCCGCCTCCGGACGCTCTCTAGCACATCTACATGTATATATATGTATATATTAACTTAAAAGTTCTATCAAAAAGAAAATGGATGAAATCTCTAAGAACGAATGGCGTTTTGACAAATACGTCTATGGATTTATCAAGAAATACATGTCGCTTATGGCTCAATTTATTTCAGTAGGTGATGGTGATTATTCAGTTTCGTTACATTTAGAGCTGGAGTACGCCGTGATGTACAATGTATAGGCGGGAACCGCTTGCTTTTGTGCGTTGAATTTTTGGCCTATTGTTGCAAGGAGCACGATTTATTATTATACATGTGGCCCACAGCTGAAACCGGAATCAAGTGTATCAACATGGAATCTCAGCCAAAAGACTGATTTACACAAATCGCTGTTACAAAAGCCTTTATTGATTGCTTGACCTGCTGTATCTTAGAGAACTTTCAAGCAGAAACTCGAAACGACTTTTATTCATGGTATGCGACTCGGATAATGAGCCAAATGGCTGCGTGGATAGTTTGCCGTCAACGTTCTTCTTACTATATTTTACCTGTGTTGGGGATCAAACTTGCAACAAATTATTTCACTATGGTGAATGAATATTTTTTTTCTAAAATCACGCCATGTATCCTATAAGGTTACATATTGTGGCTGTATGTGTAGGAGTTGGTGACAATATTGATTTGACTCATTTGGCACTATTCAAAGAAATGGTTACTTTCTACAGATGTCCTGGTTAAGGCTACTGCATTGACCCATTTAAATTGTTGTATAATAATTTCCTTAAACATACACCTACATGCATGTAGCAACACCTGCTACATGCGAGTCAACTCTTCAGCCATTAATAGCCAAACATGAACACTGCTGGTGGGATATACATCACCAGTCATTTTGTATTATTCCTTGTTTCATGTATGAATATGTGAGGGTGTCGGAATTCTGGTGGTGTCCGAAAACTCCACTGTATTGTAGCAGTCAAGCTTGATCAAGCTTGCCTGTGTCAGTAGAGCTATTGACATAGCCCCTGCTTCCGTCATACGACCTTCGTTGGTGTTGCCCTTCTGTGTGTCAAACACCTTTTTTTAGAAACCCTCAAGCACACTAGTGAGAAAATTTTGAGCATAGGTACACATGTGTAACTATCCATCATATATGCAGATCAATTCTTGATTTTAATTTTTTTTGGCAATTCGAGCGATTTTTGTCGGTTGTTTACCATGATCCATTGGGAACAAAAAAAATCAAAACAGTACCAACCCCACAGTTCGAGCAATGGCGTTGTGGAATTTTACCAAATTGTACCTCCACAAAAGATAATGGTTAACTCTTTGAAACTTTGACTTTACAATATTCCAAATTTCTCAACGTGGACCATATAGAGATACACATTATTACCCTTCTACAGTTATGATTCCTTAACCAAACCTTTCTAAATGGTTCATAAAAAGAATCAAATTGAGCACTCTCGCCAACAGGAAATAAACGAGAAGATAATGGCAGTCTGGTCTAGGTATTTGTAATTGAAACATTACGCAGCTGTTCCCCCATCTGCCATACCAATGTGGAAACAAATGCACGAAATGAACCCTAAGCGACATTGGTAACTACAAGATAATCACGCATACGCTACCACTGACGCTGAGACGCAACTTTCACTCAGTTTCACTGTACAATCGCCATTTTCCAGCTAGATGCCATATTGAGAGACACGTGCACACATTCTGGCTTACCAGAGGCATATGCGAGCAAGCACGCAAAGGCTCTGGCTTCACCCGTTTATGTGCACCACGCATACACCTGCATACACCACAGAATCCAACTTGCAGTCGGTGATATGACCATGATTGGTTGAAAGCAGACTATACGCCTGATACCCCCCCCCCCCCGTTTATGTGTCACCGACTTCCTTATATGGTAAAGCAACGGAGTACTTCTCAAAAGTATAAACACCCTTTAGCATCGTCTATATAGCGCATTGTGTAAAAAGCTCTGAGAAGTGCCCGAATTTTACTCAATGAATGCAGGTGAGTAATTAGGACTAGATGGCCATTGGTTGAATGTATAACCACTTCGCCATCACAGTGACGACAGCGCGAAACAGTGGTATGATTGGCTGGGGGTAGCTGACCAGAACTGCTTTCGATTGGCCGAACCATTTACCAAAACGAGACCAAAAACGACTTTGGCCACCACTGCAAGCATAGCTACTTCCAATGTGAGTAGCAGCTGTGCTCATAGGACAATGTGTGCACAAGGCCAGGGGTCACAAGTATCACAGAGTCCCAAATTTGACAGAGTTTCGCTCTACGACCAATGATTTTCAAATTTACCTGCCATATTCTCAGAAGTATACTGAATACCTGGATTACTACAACGTAAGAGGTACCTTCTACGTGTATCATGTTCCTGGATTCCGAATTTCACTCTGCTTGGCCTTATCCCAAACCTACGTGCAGCTGTTCTTATTGTATATTATGCATTTTAAGTCCGCTCACACTATCCACATCGGCATTTTAGTCAAAATCGAGTCGGTAAATCGTATTCTGAACTAATGGTATTGTCAAACTATAACCCGACGTTAATATTTTTTCTTATCTTATCTTAGTGGTGATGGTATTTGCGTACCCCATCGATCCGTACCTTAAAATTTCAATCACGGAAAACTTTCATTATGTAACCCACTACCTTTGTCCCTGCCTTATTTTAACCAATAACCATCGAACTTTCAGCAAAAAGTAATAAATGCACACAGATGTCCTGGGATATAGAATTTTATTGCATTTACACTTGCTTTCCTTTCATTCATTCACACCCTCTTACAATAGAAAATTTACAAACTGCAAAACGTTCACCCTCCATCTTAGACATCATCACAAGACCTCGCAATGTTCGACCTCCGTCTGAGGCAACATCATCAGAGCCAACAATATCCGTCCTCCATTCGAGGCCACATTACAATGTATAAACTGTCGAAATACACACAAGGCAGCAATCTGATCTGTTACTTTTTCCATTACATTTCCACACTACTATAACTTAGGCCTGAACGCAGGATTCCATCCAATATGCTTATTCCTACTCCACCGTCAGCGACACCCTACATGTAACGTCTTGCGTTTCTACACTTAGCCCGAATTGCTTTACCAGATGTCACCTCCGGTGTGCTTTTATAAGAGTAATCGTGATAATAATTACAAGACTGGAGTTGCCGAGGTCAATTGCATTTAAGGAAGGACTCACACTCTTCTAGCGTCCAAAATGGTTGATCTGAAAGACTCCTTGTTTTAAGACAGATTATACACACTTATTTCGATATATAGCGATTATACTCGCATGTGCCCCCAAAACAAAAACTTACATACACTTAAGCATAAAACATCATCGCATGCAACACAACAGGCGGGATGATGTCTGATGCATGAGGGCACCTGTGACAGGGCATGATTTTGACAAAACATAGTTGACATAATATAAATATCTGGACGGTGGGCTTGGAATTTTATGGTGACTAATTTACAAGGCGCGTCAGTGGACTGGAAGTATACAAATCGGTTTACATTATGTCAGTATGGTTATGCAGTTGGTTATGCGTGGTTATGCTTGTGTAAAATGAAACAAAATCGTATTATTTCACACCAATTGATAGGCCAGTTGCCGCAAACCTTTATAGGCACAGGAGTCGGGTTTTAAATATATATTTGGATAGGAACTTACAAATTCACTCTTCAGCGTGCTAACGATTATCTTTTCCAAGCTTAAGAGCACTTTGTGACCGACATTTTTTCTGAAACTGAGCCGCAGATCCGACCCCCCACCAACCCAACCCGCAAAGGATCAAAAGACACAAGTAAGCCAATGTAACCATTATATTTAGTTTGCTTTCTAAATGTATTTAGCTCGCTTTCTAATGTATTTAGTTTGCTTCTAGATGTATGTAGTTTACTTTCTATATTATTTAGTTTGCTTTCTAGATGTATGAATTATACTGAGGAAAAAATAGGGTAGCTGATAAACAAATAAATGGAATATAAAGCGTCATCAATTATCACCTGTATGGCATTTCAGTGCGATATGTTACATGGTGGTTAGAATGGTCAGTGTGCCACTAAACCAAAAGGAATGAGGACAGTATGTAGAGTAATAATTGGCATATTACCAGCACAACCCAGCTTTTGTCTTAAACTATGCACTATATTGTAGATCCATTGCTGATCTACTGCGATGTTAAATACCAAAACTTACGTTATGCAGGTATGTTACAATTAACAAAATGATAATTATTTTTGTCTCCACAGTGAACACAGGTGTCTAATGCATGGCTTCAATTGTCACATTCCAATGTGTAAAAACACATGTTTATGACGCCATTTGCATTTCTGAATAAGCAATAACCTGATTTGGGTATAGTCTGATAAGATTAAAAGTAGATTTGCAAATTTTACCTGAGTGCAGGAATACCTGATTGTCAATAATAACACATTTAGGCGTTTAACTATTAAACAAAAGTCCCTGCAAGCATGAAAACGTTATTGCTTTCTGTCAAGAACCCGGATGCAACATACAGTGAGAGGTCTCCTTATCTTGAATAACCAGATATAAAACGCACCATGCACATGATGCAAGTCTGCATATGTACATATATAGGGGGATAATTACGGAGAAGCATTAAGCCACTCCTTCAGGTTGGTAACTATACCGTTCGTTCGTGCAAGTTTTTTGGTCCCAATCTTCAGTGCAATCACCGCCAAGTATTGAAAGCGACGTGGTAAGGTATCAAAAAAAAATTGCAAATAAAAAATTGGAAATCGTCATTCAGTGTCCAGCAAATACATATCCTCAACAACTTTTAAAGATCAACCTCCCCGGCCTCTGCCATAAAATACATGTCTTCGGTCCGAGAAACCAACATTTTAAAGACACACTTCCGCAGCTTCTGTCACAAAATACGTGTCCTCAGGCCGAGGAGTCCACTTTGAGGTCGACCTCTGACACTTCCGCCACCGGTTCCCGCCCGCTGGCTGGCTCTGTGTAGTTAGAGTTGATCTCGGAGGTCGGGACGGCCTTCAGCTCTGGTCGCTGCTCGTCTCGCTCATACAGAGGGTTGCTGAAGCGTACTCCACCGTCCCCGTCAAACTCTATGTCAGGCTGGTGGGAGCGGGAAAAGAGGGAGAACATTAACGGTTCGTATTGATTGGGTATATCGTTACTGGTCATATACTGAAAGGCCAATACGCAACAAATAAAACATGAATTAGGGGATAGCACGTAGTATGATATTGTGACGCAACCTCAAATAGAACAGGCTAACATATAACTACTACTACTACTACTACTACTACTACTACTACTACTACTACCACTACTACTACCACTACTACTACCACCACCATAGCCCCTACCACTATTACTACTGGTAATGACAATATATAATTAGTTTACTTGATTTGTACCGGTGCGTGGGCCGCTTCATTATGTCTTAGTTTACCCAATTACCTAATCCCCCCGGACATGGATCCCGATATAGGAGTTCCGATCCGGTAATATCATAAGATTCTGACTTGGCTATCGAGATGATGGACTGTGGGGCGGGTTGAATGAAAAATACCTACATGTAGAAGCCTTGGAAGGAACTTAAATTGCCAAATAACTTTGGATGAAGTTTGTTTCCAGTTCTTAATCAAAAGGTTGTACTTGCCTTTTTAAACAGGTAAAACTTCAACTTTTGTGTCTAAATGTTTCATTTTGACCTGTACATTAAGTTTGAGACATGGGTTACGGTGTTCGTCTTTTGAGATACATATAATTTAATGCACACAAGAGAAGCATTTCAGTGGGGACACTGACATTTAAGGGCTTAAATATGAAACCTTAAAACAAAAGGAATTTTTTTATGTTTTTCAAATAAGCGATCATAGAAAGGCTCTTTAAAAGAAAAATGAAAGTAAAAGTGGGTCACCTTGCAACAAACATGACGTGATTTGTGACACAAATAGGTGAAAAGGGAACTATTGCAGCTATATCTGTTACATTTACATAGTAACTGGGGTCATAAGTTATAATAGAAAAAAAAATTGAACTATGTCGAGTATAGTCCTGTAATTAAGTTTGGTTTTATTCCTGATTAAACAATCCTGTCAAACCTGGTCTAAAGAACACCTGTATGTAAAGACCATCTGCGTATAAAGACCACATTTTTACAGGTCCCCAGGGGTATACTACCCATGTTATTGAACCTGCATATAAAGACCACCTGTGTTTAAGGACCACGTTTTTGGCGCCAAGGGTAGTCTTTACATACAAGTTTCACTGTACATCTTCTGATCTGAAATTTTATGGTAATGCCAGTGTCTGACCGAGATAACATTTGAAACAAACGTCTCCTTGAAAACCGCACGTTTCCGTGCACTATAGATTATAGCCGTATTAGCTCCTGTCAAAGTCAAGAAAAGGAAGAAGAAGAAGAAGAGGAACAACAACAAGTACAGCAACACCAACACCAATAACGATAACAATAAGAGTAACAATAATAATAAATAATAATGATAATGATAATGATAATGATAATAATAATAATAATAATAATAATAATAATAATAATAATAATAATAATAAATTATTTCAAACTGTTCAAGTAACAGTACACATAATACACGTATATCAAGTATATGTAGCCAGAGTTTAGTACAGCTTGTGGCTATCTGCAGAGCCAGAGGCTGTCATCGACATATCTTTACCAAGTATAACACGGATGATACCATAATCGCGTAGATATATGGTCTGCAGCCAGTGAAAGCCAGTAAAATTGTGACGAGTCGGACATGAAGCATATCATCGTGAAGATTAACGATGGGAAATACAGTATCCGGCAGTGTCGTAGCCGGGAATAGGCGCAGTGTTATCAGTGGAGTTGATTCTTCCTTTATATATTGCTGCGCGGTAGTAAATGTGCCACCATGGCTATTTTTATCAATGTGATGTCAAAAATAGAACCATTGTCTATAATGCACGAAAGTAACGCCAAGAGATGGAAAGAAATTATAGAAAATTAAGGAAGAAAGAAGCATAACAATAAAGAAGAGCAAACAAAGAAGTAGTAGAGAAAAAAGTAAGGAAAGAGAAGGGACAAAAAAGAAGAAATAAAATGTAAATCTCTTTTAATTCAGAGTTGCAAATACTTTAGGCACTCGGTAATGTATAGGTGTGAGTAATCTCGAATAAAACGTTTCAGAGTCATGAATTTATTCCTCAACAATACCATATAGAGTAAGCAAACAAGAATTAAAACAAATCAGAGGTTCCACCAAAGTCAAGGATATAGTGCATGCATGATTTTATCAATATGTGCATGGCAAAAGATTTGAGTGGTTTAGGCTCAACTGTCACTGGTTAAACCCCACTGATTTACAGACGAAGCTACTTCAACAATTCTGTGGGCCCCCAAAATGTAAAAAAATGACTTTAAACTAAATGTTAATTCAATCAACTGACTTCCAACACATCTCCTTCCGAAAAACAGGCTAAATATTTATGTGATAAAGTTTATATGATATCCGTGTATGTAACGGGAGAGACCATTCTCTATGTGAACCTTACATGGGGTAATTTTCAGTGAAGAAGGGTCCCTGTGAAACTCAACAGCTTATTGCAGCGTGTTATTCGTATAGAGTCCACTACAGACATGCATTTCTTTATTCCTTTTGTTTTCTTCCTCTCTTTGATTTTGTATCTTACTGTTTTTCTTTTTCAGTTATTTCTTACGTGATTTCTCAAATATCTTTTCTCTCTCTCTCTCTCTCTCCCTCACTCTCTCTCTCTCTCTCTCTCTCTCTCTCTCTCTCTCTCTCTCTCTCTCTCTCTCTTC
>JAAUYG010155444.1_pt1 | contig 12676 bp, 12 predicted proteins | sample 7278091 | NCBI WGS metagenome assembly JAAUYG01 (sample SAMN14350201, study PRJNA611818) | marine sediment metagenome | isolation source: surface marine sediment (0.6m) | place: French Polynesia: Moorea | collected 2018-08
CTGTGTACAGATAGTTGTGATGGAGAGTAGACATTAACAGTCTTCTATAATTCAGTAATGTACATAGCAGTTATTGTGATAATTTCAGACAATTGTGAAAGAACTGGAAAATGATTGTGAGCAAAGTGTTATAACGAAAATTATGAATTGCTATGATAAAAGTTTTCATTAAAGATATAGATGCTTTTAGCACAAACACGTAACTATATATAGCAATTGCTTCCAAAGTTTCTTAATCAGGTAATAGCCCTTCATTTCCAGCTTTTATTGTATTATCGCTAGTTGAAATTCAGATTGTGTCAGTCTTATAAAAATAGCGCATCAATTTTGTGGTTGCAACTATGAAATACATTTGGGACTTCCAACACGTTATGTTACAGTGAACAACTTAAAAAAGCCAGGCACCTATGCAGGCAACGATGCCATTGTAGCCTTTGCTCGTCTTCACTCATTGGATGTGGTTATCCACCAGGTTGGCTCCCCCTGTTGGCAGGTAAATACGTATTACACTACCACCCAGTTTAATCCTGGCTAAAACAACGTAATATTCACACAGTGGACAGTGGTCTCAGTATTTTGATCTGTTCTCATCAGCAGCATTGCTTCGCTTAAAACCTGCAAATGATACTACTACAGTGTTCTCACAGTTGCTTTGTAACCAAACAGTTTGCTTTGTAACCACCTTGTAATTTCATAAAAGAACTCTGCTGGACCAAAAGCATCATTTTCTACAATTATCTTTTTACTTTTCCATATTTGCATATAGAAATGATTGCCTGTCAATCAGGACATGCAGAAGTATGACTATGACTTCGATCACTCTGTACATTTGTCAAATTTACACTTAGCTCAGCAGTATATGATATAGCTCATATATGATATACCTTTTCTTGCAGATACATGGCAATAATACTCCAAGTGCACGGCAGCTACATATATCATTCCACAATGGTGACCACTATGCTAGTGTCCGAAAACTAGGGGATAAATCAGAAACACCCACTGCAATAAAGTTAGAGGTACGGGTATGTTGTTTTTCGTTCGTTGCGATAGAAGCAATAAGCATCAACACAGTCAAGTGCTTATCATGCTTATGATGTGATAGTATTCAGAGTGTTGCTGCCCATCATTGTCACTCCTAATACCAATTATTATCTGTGACAGGCACTGATACCCTTGGTGCCAGACTTCAGAATCCCTTATGCCTTTTCTTGATAATGTGGTATGTATAAAATGTCAACAGTAGGATTTTGTGGGGCAAATGCTGAGACTAAAGTAAACGGCTTGGCATTTTGCTGTTTGTTCACAACTGGAACTTTTCAGCAGCAAACAATCTGACTTTATTTAAAACTGCACATGCTTCTATGTGTGAAGTAAAAGATGACCCGAAAGCTCCGCTTATTTATAGGATGCAGAAAACCAACTTGCCAAGGCCCAATCCAAGCATGTTACAAGTGGCAAAGCTCCGTGCTATGGAGAGCATTACCAAGGGGACCACCTCCATGGTGCAATGGGAGCCATGCTGCGAGATGAGGATGACCCTGTGGAAACTGTCATGGCATTGACAGGCTGCGAGGTAAGATACGACAATGTCAGATGTATTAAAAGGGTTTCTTACCATAATTTGTCCTTGCGTTTTGCAATACTTAATGCTTTAATATTTGATTGTAAAAAAAAAATGTAAAAGACTATATAGGGACTGCAATTTCTCGTCACTGTGCATCGTCTTAAAAGTAGAAAATCACTGTACATGTGCTATATGGTCTTTGCATTGTAAGACTGCATTCAGCCAAGAAAGAGTGGTCTTAAATTAAGGTGGTTTTGAAATGGGGAGATATTTATATTGAAAATAGAAGAGTGGTATTATCAATCCCCGTTTTAAAATGGAGGGAATTTTTAAATGGACTGGATGTGGTCTTAAGTTGCAGGAACCACTGTACATTGCATGTATTATCAGAACCCAAGGTGAAATTGTATTGTAACAATATTTGAAAGATCACAAAACTGTTATTATGTAAAAAGGCATGCAAGTAAGTAGGGCATGTAAGTAAATTCATGCATCCTACCATTGCCATTGACAACAAAGTAAAGCATAAAGTTATAAATACTACTACCGGTACCACTACTACAAATTTGTTTTAAAAAAAAATAAAAATACTGAATCATGCAATAGAATAGATTCTTAGAACTGTAGATACTTATTTTCAGTTGGACAAAAAGATACATAATAATATCAACATGATCAATACTAAAAACTTAATCCAATTCTAAGCATACAACTAGAAGACAAAAAAATTGGCCAGTGGCTGTTAAATGTACTAAATACACAAAGAAGCTAAGACGTAAGGAGAACGTGCAACAACGATGCAGTCATAACTCATTGTTATCATTAAAATGCTATGGTCAGTACTCCTGCAACAGTAAATATCAGTTCCACATAATGTATATGCTCCAATGACTACTTTGTATCTCTGTTTGGCATTACAGGATCGTGAATTGGTTCAACACACCCTGGAGGACCATTTCTATGATGTGGAGGCAGCAGTGGAATTTGTCTTTCATATCATGGCCGTCTCATGTGATGACACAGGTTAGACGAGCTTTTCCTATAGCCACATATTCTATCTGGCCAAGATTTCTTTTTAGTGCTGTTAGGCCAGGTGAGATATACTGTAATTCATTAATGTTTGCAAGGGATTTATTTGACGGAATTTCCGACCATTTTTAAATCGCAAAAATAAATACCCACAAACATAATTCATGTACCTCGATAATTAACAAGACGTGAGCTAGACACACGTATCAATCCACGCGAACATAGTTTTGTCTTAAAAATGCAAACCTTAATCCCTGCAAACATTAAAGAATTTACAGTACAGGTTTGTGACACCCTGGTTTCTCCAGATAATGGGAAATACATGTCCTCGGGTATTAAACAATCAATTGTTATTTTGGCTTATTAGTGTAAGTGAAAAAAATGTACAGTAGGACCTGTCTTGACAGACTGTCCCAAAATAAAGTATGTAGTCTCTAAAAATAGGTCTTTGGTGATAGGTTCAATTACAATAAAATATAGGACTTACTGCCAGGAATGATATATTAATAAGTTGGAAAATGGCTTTTAGTATTTTCATAATACAACGGTCCCACTCTGAAAGGACTCTATTTAGAGAGAACACCCTTCTAGAAAGGACACAAATGATTGACAGCCGTGAATGCATGTGATACCTCCTCTCACCAACTGACACCTCTCTAATGTGCACAGCATTGTTTGGCAGACGGGGCTTCCCTATTAGAGGGGGTGGGGGGTAGGCTACTGTAATGGCCCAAATCATATTGAATGTTCACTTAAAACCTCTGTTAAAATATACTGATGAGTTTGTTTATTAAAGCAAGGTTATATTTTGAATCCACACACACAGAGAAGCCAGCTGACTCAGAGCTTGTCAGCAATGGAGGGATATGGGACACAGATGGAACAGCTACCCGTATATTTGGGGACATTTCTGCGAGTGAGGGGGCCGAAGGTGTCAGACCCAAACAACAGGTAATGAGAGGTCATGTTGATAGGGAGCGCCATATGATTTAAGAAAAAAGCCTTGCCCCATGAAACTCAGGCATGTAATGCCAGTCTTTCTTTTTGTATCAATTATACGGTACCTTATGTTCCAGTCTTGGCCCTGGTTTCTTTTGTCAACCACAATATTAGTTTGCAAACTTATAATAATATTGATTTTCTATCATGTAATCAGCTACTGCAAATGTACAACAGATAGCCTTTTTCTTCTATAAATAGGTGTGTCATTTAATGAGTCATCATACATGAGGTTGTGAGCTTGTGTCATGTATAACTTAATAATTGATGTATTAAACATATAGTCTCATAAGAAACAACTCCTATGCGTGACTTGAGCTTGTACCCTGTTTCAACAATTGCAGCTCTCTGCTTCAAAGAGGAAACGAGACAAAAAGGTAGAGAAAAAAGCACGCGCAGCGGAAAGGCGGAAGATGGAAATGCTGGGTCTAAGTCCGACAGCTGAATCTGTGGCATCTCGTGGGGATTCTGATAGTGAAGAAAAAGTCGTTGTGGTGTCGCAACAATTGGGGTCCTTAAGAATTTGATGTAAATTAGTTTAGGATTACTACTATATAGTCTTGCATTAGGATTTTGTAGGGGTATTGATGTTTGTCTGCACAGTGAGACACTTTTGTTTTGAAATATCAACAACCCCTTGTTGCTTATTCACCTATGTCATCTCTAAATAAACAGGCATATGGCAGTGAATAGATGTGAGTATAAACTCACACTTGTATCAGGGTTATTGCCACAACAAAGACGATGCAATACCTGTGGTATATATTGGCAGGTCTGCAGCTGACTATCATTGCAAAACATGCAACAAACATTAAGGTATGGGGGAGTGTATTAATGTAAGGGGTCCTTCTGTTAAAGGATACTCTCTAGAGAGCATACCCCTCTAGAAAGGACATCTTAGCACCAAGTACCAAGAATCTAGTAATACTCCCTCTCACCAAAGGACACCTCTCTAATAACATGAATAAGGACAGAATTGTTTGGCAGAAGGGGTGTCCTTATTAGTTGGGGAGCACTATATTCATGTGGTATTGGTGAAGTTGATAGCCAGTGCAAGAAATCTTGCATGCAAGAATTCTTAGATTGTTTATTGCTTGGGAACAATGCATCCATTATGTTTTATATCAGATGTATTACCAGGAAAGTTTTGGAAATTAGCAAGTAAGGTAATTTTATTTTCAAACTGCATGTTCATGGTACAGTTATTGTTATACAATAATATCAATATTAAATATACAAAAATAGTATACTTTGTTGTCAGTTGCCAAAGCTCATGGCCGTCACTCTACAAAATTCAACAATCAAACTGAGCTTATAAAGTTGTCAATCTTTGTTTGCTACATGGGCGAGCTTTGAATAGCAGTCACTCAGTATAAAGTAATAATTTCAAGAAAGAGACCAAGAGTAATCTACTGGTGTATTGTTACTTGTGCCAGTAAAATATATCAAGGCTTTACCAATTTGATCATAATTGTCACTTAAGTTCTATCATTTAATGATAAGTAAACAATGATGGTAAAATCAGAAAATTGCTGGTCTTGATCGTGTTTATTTAGCATGTTAATTCATTTATAATGTGTACATATTGTTAAAGAGTTAATAGTTCTTACTGAGTATACGGTTTACTGAAACCTTGTCTGTGATATTGAGATGTTAATAAATAAAACGAAGTTTCCTGAACATTCTGAATGTCTATCTTATAACTTTCCAAAACACAGTCTTTCAGACAATACCGTCAAGTGACAGTAAATGAGTAGGTGGTAAGCGCAAGTTGCCATATATAAACTTCAGAAGTGCACTCGTGAAAGCCAATATTCACTAGGCAACCCTACCCCTTTGAATGGAAGAGCATACACAGACCTTGAAAAGAGATCTTGTAAATTACCCTATTCCTGCCACAGGTAATGAATATTCATAAGAGTGGCTGATCATTTAACCTGCTTACACTTTCGTTATATACAACTTTAATTGATATTATTTTGTAAAATGGGAAATTGTAGATGGGTTGTTGGGGGCCCTTTGAACTAGCAACGATACCATTCGTTCACAGGGACCTGACAAGTAAGAATGTCCTTGGCCTGATTTTGTCATAATTACATGTAATCGTTTGTCATGAGGCCTCCATTTAAAATGTCTATAAACCACAGTTATTGAGGCGAGAGTCTCAGATCAAGCTGTACTCTATGATAGAGCATACGAGGGTACTGTCACTCTGGCCTGGACCTGGATCCTTCTGTGACAAACTCTTAGATTCCTCTGGCGGAAAGCTCCTGGTGTTGTTCATTTTCTGAGCAGTGCATGTGATCCACAGGTATGTCCCTAGGTATTTAACCAAAATCAACCTGCATGCTTGACCATCTGCCTGTGTATGGTACAGCTGGTATGGATGACAACGCTTCCATGGTTCTTCACTCTGAGCAGTTGGAACTTACTAGGATGGAACTCCATCAGCCATGTTGACTCCCAGTTGTGAAGTTCGCCCAGGTCTGTTTGGGGTAGTTGGGCATTGCCATCAATGTCAATACTTCGGTAAAGAAGGCAATCACTTTCAAACAACCTGACCGATGATGACTGGACATATTCTGGCAGATCATTAATAAACATCAGGAAGAGTATATGTGGTGCCCAGTACCATGCCTTGTGGAACTCCAGAATGGACTGTCACTGCCTCAGAAAATTTCCCATTGAAGAGAACCTTCTGCTCTCTGTTCCCGAGGAAACTTTGATCCAGAGGTTGCAGCTGCCTCTGATTCCATAGTGGTCAATTTTCTGAATTAGACGTAAATGGGGCTCTTTGTCGAAGGCTTTTGCAAAGTCCAGCAAGAATATGTCCATCTGCTTTCAATCTTTGATACCTTTTACCAGGTCATGTACCATCGATCTGATTGGGACTCACATGATCGATATCCATATAGATGGAAACTCACGTTAACACCAGCGAACATCGGGCGAAATTTTGAGCTTTCGACCCTGACTCCACGGGTCTTCTTCAGAAAACTGAGGTTTCCGCGTTGTCGTCACGTAACTCCCGGTTATTATACAGGTCACTAGGGTTACGACGACAACAGCTGTCTGTAGATTGGGGGGGAGGCTGTGACGACCTCGATCAAGGTTCAGCGACGGTCGTCCTTCAGCGATGTAGATTGATTCGGCCACACCTCAACGGAACCAATCCTTCTCTTGATGTTTTACTGCTACATCCTCCTTGGTGAAGTTGTGGTTGTGTTCCACTATGTGGTCACTTACTGGGGAACCAGGGTGCTGGTGCTCCTTCAGTCGCTTGGCTAGTGGCCTCTCGGTCTCAGCTACATAGGCGGCTGGGCAGTTGGTGCAAGTGATCTGGCACACCACTCCACATTGCTCCTCCATTGAGAGTTTGTCCTTCGGTCGGACTAGGGTCGCCCTTATGGTGTTGTATGGGCGGATGTGAGTAGCCACGCCCCTGTCACGAAAGAGGCGGGCAATCTGCTCAGTAGCCTGTCCGACACAGGGGATGGTGACACTCCCCTTCTTGACTCTCTCTGAAGGCTGTGTGCTTGGTGAGGCGTTCCGTGGACGTGCTCTCGTGGCTGTCCTTCATGCCTTTTTGGTGTAACCAGACACACTCAACACTCTTTTCACATGTTTCAGGTGTTGTATCTCAAGGGCCTGTTCATCACGGTTCGAACAGATGGTAGAACTGCAGTGAACATGGTGAACCAGTGTCCTGATGACCCCCAGCTATTTATTACTCTCTCGTGTCTGTCATTTATTGTAACGTCATGTAGTCTATTGCAAAGTGTCCTAAGCCGTTTTCTGGTGTAACTTTAGTGTAACTTAGTATCTTTTAACGCTCTTCTGTAATCCAGTAGTGTTGTATTTAACCTATTGTTATTGTAAATCTATGGTGTGATACAATGTCGTCTTCTACTGTTGTCTGTGTGGTTTGCTCACCCATGGGTGAGCTTGTAGTGTGTGCTTGAACAATAAAGGGACCTTGTTTTACCGGGAGCCTGTGTCCTGTGGCCTGGGTCACTACGCCACCGGACAGTGTGTGCGAATCCCAATCAAGAGGCGACCGGTACCGGGTGCCAACTGATAAGCGGCGACTTGCTGCGGTGTGAGTGTGTAGGCGTATAACAAATAGTTCATCCCCTAGATCTCTCATACGACCCAACCCCAACATACCACAATATAAAGGCATCAATGATAATCAGTCTGTGTCCTCAGAGGATTGATGTAACTTTGGAGACCTATCAAAACCTAAGGATCAAGAGTCGTGATAATATAATACTGTTGACACCACTCGGACTTGGGTGTTAATTGCTGCACCATTACACATACAGAAAATCTGATTTGGTGAACCATGCATTACTTAGCATTGATCTGTCAGTCATCGGCAGATAGGAAGCTCTAGGTGTGAAAACGCATCGGCTGGTGATGGCGTGTCGTCACTAATATGCATTTATTATCTTGTCGAAATATACCCCACCACACTAAATAGCACTAAATAGGATGGCTGTTATGGCCAGTTTTCATTTCATTTCAGTAGCATAAGTAGAATATGTGTAGCTATAGTCAGAAACCAAGTTAACCAACCCACCAGTGACCTATTGTGCATTCTTCTGTAATTCCAGGTTTGAGCTGCTGGGAGTTCAGTGGGTGCTCCAGCAAACCATGTCACGATGGTGGTAACTATACTGGCCACTTCAACAGCTGACTATTCACAGAGGTAATATCAAACCGCTGATTCTATGTCGGGGAAAGTCTGTAATGTTATTACAGAGAAACCTGTCTTGACCTGTCTTCCAAGTTGCCCTAAAAATATGGTCTCTCAAGACAGATGATATTTGCTGTTTTATATTCAAACATAGGTTTATCTGTGGAGAATTGATAGTCTTTAAAGACAGGAGGTCTCTAAATTGGATTTTCCTAGTTCAGATTACTGAATCTGTACATAGAAAAATAGTTGAAATAAAATGAAAATAACTACACCTGAAAAAGGGGTCTGTTTAAATGAAAATATACTTGAAGAAGTTGAAGTTATAAGAGGGATATATACAGTGTATATTTTCAGGCTCAAAAGGTAGGTGTGGTGTGTAAACACATTCAGATTCCTTTTGATCATGTTGATGTTCTAGAATGGAACCCCGGAATTAGGATGGCCCTTGGACTGATGGAAGGTCTTATTATTGAGGTGGCCACAAACATGACAAAGGCAGGTTCCACTGTGTGAATAAAATAACGATTTCTCTGTCAGGTACAGTTTATCTCAGTCTCTCACTTTCTATTTCCTATGTAAGGGTACCCTGAGTTTAACATGTTTAACATGGCGCCAGTGAAATACCACTACTTTTATCGTTTCTTTACTTATTCAGTAAAGCGGAAGGTGGGTCCCAGCGGCCCTTGTTTCTGGTACCTCGACACCCTGCCTCGGGCAGGGCCAATCCGATGTTTAACATATTTAATGTAACTGTATTCAGATGAATTCGGTATCTCATTGTATCTGTGCAAATTGCTTGACACTGGTGGCGTTGATAGGGTGCTGCCTCATGGGGCAGTCAGTAGTATTAATAACATAGTAAAGACCATTTGATAAAAAAAGAAAGGAGAGCAAAGAATCTATGTAAAGTATTACCAATAGAAAATAAAACATGTAAAACACATGATACAGTGATCATCTTTCAAACCTGAAAATTTATATATGTGCTATATGTTGCAGGATTCTGTGTCATACTAGTACCATGAGTACGGCGTGAGTGTGAATGGAATCTGAGTCAAAAAGGTGGAAAATGTCACAAGGAAGTCAATGGATTTCGATGTGACTCCTTGAGGTTAGTATGACTACATCTGCAAGTTGGATGTAAAAGAACGCCATAGCTCTCCTTGCCCGAACAGTGGATCAGGTAGGGAATCAGTAGGGGTACACATGGGTTAAAATCAAATCGACCGAATCGCGCAAACCGGCCTTTTTGGCCAATCAATCTAGTGAACTGACCAAATTCTTATCTTGTTAGTCACGATCTGCATTCCTCACTAAAGAGTGATTAGTGATTTGGTGCCCCTGTTAACTGCCGATTCGTGAGCCAGGCCACCTACTAGTATAAAAACTACAATCTGAGGAGCCAGTCCCTCGCTAAAATAACGATCCGAGGCTTGCATAGATCAGCGACTAGTAGACCATGACTGTTAAAGATTGATCTGTGACTAGACTATTTCTCTTAAAGAGTGACTCCTTCCCTATGTCTGTGACTCTCCATGGGTGTTACGTATTGATATATGATTCAGATAGGGGTCTTATATAATGATCTGTGATTCGTAGTTCTCTGTTAAAAAATAAAACTCGAACCGGGCCATATTTTATAGACCCATGTGTACCCCTATCAGTCGCTTTGACTGCCTCTGTCAGGCCAGATGTTGAGGTCACCAGTGCCAGACAGAAATGTTCACCTAATCTCTGAACTCTCAACGTGAAAATGGTATGTCGCGGTATGAGCTGGATTATCATGTTATTAGTGGTGTGAATGTCCTAAAGGCTTTACCATGCTTACAGGGCAGCTGTTAAATTATATTTTAGCTGTTGTTATACTGGTAAGCTGTTACAAAATGTATATTACAAGTAGACTGTTACGTGTTGCCTCAATGCCATGGTAATTTACACGTATATATAAAAATGTGATTCGTATACTGATATGTAGAACATAAATAGCCACCAGGAGAACCTGTATTTAGATAGCTTAAGACTGAGTGAACCATTGTAAACAGTGACAGGGCGCTCTTTCTCTTATCCAAGGATTACATGTTATAAAATAGTTGTTATGTTTGACAGATGTTTCACAGTAAAGTGACAGCTTGCATGAAAATCCCACACAATGGCAAACCACATCATTATCATATATAAAAAGGGAAAAAATAACTGTGTTAGGGGCTACTTCAAAATATTTTTCTGTACCAAGTTACAATGTAATATATGTATGATGAAGTTGTGAAATTGAAAGTTAATATTCGATACCGTATAACTTTCTTGTATTGCATTTCAGGACTGCTATGTTGAACGGGCTTATTGCTGGCTGAACCAGGATAAGAATGGAGTGGACTGCATTCCTAACAATGACTACACAGCCAGAGTTAAGATGTAGGTGAGGTGTCCCAGCCGTGACAGCAGTTCTGAATGGGGAGTATTCGACACCACAACATCAACATGATCATGATGATCAGTAGTCGGTTTCATTCAGAAATTGCCGACCACCCCTAATCATATTGTGCCTTTCAGACAATCACACTGGGTCATATGAAAGATTTGGCAATTACCATGAGGTGCAGCTTCTTTCGACAAATTTTCCCACAAAAAGGGAAATTCAATACTCCATATTGGAATTTACAACTATATAAAATATATTTATGCTGCATCTTTGAACTCTCATGTCAGACATAATTACTCTTGGACACTACTTGGTGGTACTGTAATTCACTTTCTGCTGTACAAGTCAATGGCCGATTTACGGATTGTTTCTCAGATTATATTTGGCCAAATTTACATAATTGATGACTATGATGGCTATGTTTCTAGAAAGAACAATTTGCAGAATATGACAAATTAAAAAGAAAACTGCCAGGTCCTTTATACCTGTGCACTCTGTTGTGATTGATGGTGGTGTTTTGTGTGTTCCGTTTTGACCAAGATATCAAAGAATGCGAACCCTCCATGCCACATAGGACATGTAAACACGGCGGAAACTGTGAGAATACCAATGGCTTGTACGTCCGCTGGTGTCTTCATGGACACAAGGTATGACAATAGGAAAGCGACTCTGATGACTGTCAGCCCAGTAATTATCTCCATGTAAATCTGCATGAAAATTTATGCAGATTTTATACACCAAACGCTGGCAACATTTATACCCCCAAACTGGCAACTTTTCGTTGCCATCCAGACTCTTTCTTCAGGACGGAGTCCTGAAAATGACAGTCACTGAGTCACATGGCTGGTTAGATAACGTCTGCTGTTACTACATGTTTTTATTAGTTCCAAATACAGAGTTGCAGGTCAGTAGAATTGCACAGACATTTCAATGCTATTTCTGATTATTTGCTGATCCTATTCCATATGCTAATATCGTAATGATGTTCTCATATTCAGTGGATGTTTGTCTTGGTGGGATTAACGGTTCAGCATGTTTAGTGAGGCTAAATCAGTTTATATTTTTCCTGTACATATATCACTTGTTAGCAGAGCCTAAGGCAGGATTCCATAACAGCATGTATGAGTGTGTGTCCCTCTCTAATAAGGTCACTACATTTGCCAAAAAACTGTCGCCACATTAGAGAGGTGGCCTTTGGTGAGGGGAAGAAGCAAACCCCATTTACTGTACTAGTTAAAAGATAATGGCCTTATTAGAGAGGGTGACTTTTGTGGAGAGTGGCCACTAAAAGAGGGACTACTGTGTTTAAGGGTGTGTGTACTAGTATTCTCATGTTCTGTGTTATTGCCAGCTCCTGCCTCAGTGATGGGAACTGTGTGGACGGTATCAACTCCTTCACTACGCCTGTCAGTCCAGACCGACATCAACTGTGAGAGATAGATCAGTCCGTGTGATTCGGCACTTTGCCTTCACGATGCAACGTGTCTCAACGCTGAAGCTTCATTTTAATATCAGTGCCCCATGGGTTTCACTGGACTGCAGTGTGAGGTAGGGACAATCTCAGGACTCAACTGTCTTGATGCAGTGAACCTGTCATCTAAAGTTGATTGGGAAAATGTTGGGTCTTTTACAAAAAAAAAATGCTGAGACTAGAGAACTTATCATTTGCATGGCCAGGTACTTATAATATTATGTTTTGGAATCCTATATCAAGACCACCTCAGACTTAAGATCACATATTGGATGAGCAATGCTACAGCTCAGTGCTATATCGATTCAGGACTAGGGCCACTTTGACTGTGAGTTGTCTATATTCCCAGGTTCCACTGTATGGTGTAGGCCTGTCACCTCCTTCTGTCCTATTCCCCAGGTCTGCACTGTGAGTACGATGTTGATGAATGTGTGTCCTCCACCTGCCAAAACAATGCATCGTTCAGGAACTCGTGCTGTGTGAATTCTA
>JAAUYG010274503.1_pt1 | contig 12675 bp, 6 predicted proteins | sample 7278091 | NCBI WGS metagenome assembly JAAUYG01 (sample SAMN14350201, study PRJNA611818) | marine sediment metagenome | isolation source: surface marine sediment (0.6m) | place: French Polynesia: Moorea | collected 2018-08
AGTCCAGTAGCACTCACGTTTGACCTTGAGTGACCCTGAAAGGTTAAAGTTAAGGTGTGGAATATGATCTAAAATTGATACATGCATAGTGAGGTACTGTGTGAGAGTTACCCAGATTTCAATTGATTTAGTCTGCAGGAGTGAGTTTTTGATACAAGTCTGCAGAAAATTGCCAATGTCATCCCAACTGCAGCTGTCAAGCAGAGCGCCAAGGTCCTTGGACCTCTTGCTTTTATGTACGAAACTGGTTTTCTCAATCTAGTCAGAAAATCTTGAATGTCACGCACACAAGGACGCATTCCTCGATTACTTCAGTAAATATTGCTGATTGGACTCTTGAGGATTCTGAGTGATAAACTCTGAAGAAATGTCGGGCGGTGATGGTCAGTCAAACTACCATAAATTCAATTACTGTAAAACCAAGTTTTCTAAGTTTTACTGTAAAGAGGATGAACACTGATGGCACAACGCTTTCTGTGAATAGTCACCTTGTAATGCCACCAAAAATAGCATAGTATATACTATTTCCGATGCCACGTGTTATAACAGTCAAGGGGATCAAATGTTAAATGTTTATATCGCCATGCACATGACGTAGGCCGATGCACAGTGTAGCTCTGTGTGAACAGTAAGTTTGTGAATTCTATTTTGCTCGGAATCGCGTGCCCTTATAAGTTTACTTGTGATTTGGATGCCTTATACATATGCACTGTATACATGTATGAGTAACTGCATGTGATTGGTATTTGCGCGAATATGCTTGTCTCTCAATTAAGTTTTTGATGCTTGCAGCTTTTGGGTTATAATTTGTCTCCAGACTAACCAGTATATTAATGATAGCGGCTACTGTGTACAACATTCGACCTCAACGGTAACAGTGCTTGTATATTTTGTATATTTTTTGTATATTTTGTTAAGTTACAACTTTTAAATATGGTCACCTAGTGCTGTGCCCAGCCTCCAAACAGTACATGCATTGTTCTGCGTTCAATCTGAGCTTCATAACAAAAATCTATACATGCGCATTTTGCACTGAATCTATATATTGGTAGTCGTTTGTACCATGGTACTTGACGCACAATGTAATATAGTTAATAAACCTGTATTCTACATGCTACTTTATTATAGCAGTTGATGGTTTGTATGTCAGAAGCCTTTATCGAATTTGATTAAACCTAGCCAAGTCCCTGGTCGCATTAGACACAGCATCCGACCCTGGCCGGAGAGGGGATACTTGAATTTATTTACACATCATGTTGGAAGACTTGGAGAAAGGGGTCCGCTGTGAACTTGAAAGTTTTCTGCGAAAAGATCATTAATCATTGGTTTAAGTAGAACTTGTTTCTTGTTTTCAGGCTACTAAAGGCAATTTCTTTTCCTGGGTCCGATTTTCAAAATTCCCACATCACCTCTACGGACAGTTTGCGGCGACAGTCCATTTTTTCAAAATTTTCATATTTGTGCCTGAAAGTTGGCTGTTGACAAAAATCAAATTTTGCATTTGTACCGTAGTACTTAAAACTTATTTTCAGCTGTACGTAGATCCGTTTCCGCGATACACAATGTCCGCATTGGGACATGAACTTGCAGATATCGTCAAAAGTTTTAGACGTTGTACATATACTCTTATTTTGATAAGGAATTAACAATCGAGCTCATAAAGGTTCTGCAGCCGTTAGAAGATGCAGGCCGATTTTCAAAATGCCCATATTTGTGAAAGAAACTTGGCCGATGTCAAAAGTCTCAGGTGCTTAACTTTTGTTTAGGCTTACTTAGCTTTTTCTCCCGAAGAGTTTTCAAAATTTCTTTATACATGGACATCGATCTTGGGGAGGAGCAAAAATTGAAAGAAGTTGCGCCTTGGCATGCCGATCGAAATTGGAAAAACAAACTTTAGCTGCATTTACAAATGCAATGATAATACATGTAGGTTGACTGTCGCAGAGCGAGCGTCTGTACTCAATGAATGTGAGAAGTCTTGTGGGAGTTGACAATTATAGCACTTGCCATTTGTAAATGTCCGCCCGCTCTCTGTGGATAAAACTATAGATTGTTAGTTTTCCGGGCCGGGACTCTATTTGCAGAAGCCTCACCTCAAAGTATAATCGCCCTGTTATATAATATTGAAATAGTACTACATACCAAGAAGCGGGGACCTGCAGCTGTGTTGGCCGGGGTTAAGTTTTACGTGTCTGACCCTTTTGCGATGGAAATGAATTTGTCTGTTGTAGACTCTAAATCTTTTGTATAAAGCTAAGACTGGCTACACTGGTCGAAGCAGGGCGTGGGAAGGTGAAAGATGTGTGGCCCAGAATAGTCGCAATTCGGCCATCTGAAGCCGAATATCTTGCCAGTTGGCGAACGTACCTTCCGAAAATTCTATTATTTCACAGTAAATCATAGCAAAGGCAGACAGTAGCTGATGTCGAGAGTGCCATAGAAATTTGAGGTTATGAGTTGGTTGAAGTGCTATCGGGCAGCTAGGACTACAGCTAATCGATCTCGAACAGAAACATATTCATTTCCGAGGTTCAGATATTTTTTTGTTGCCATTTAATAAATGCATGAGCCGCACCTTCGGAAAATTTACTCTATGTATATGTTTTCAGAAAATGGATCATTGTGAAATATGTCATGTCATGATCAGATAACAGAAAATGCTACCTCTTGATATCAATATTCTCTTCCGTTCGATACATCCATGAGCAAATGCCAAATGGCCTAGCATAATATAATGCTAAATACCCGAGGCAAGTTTTAAGTAGGGGCTGTATGGATGTGAGATAGACAGACTGATGATAGGTTCGCGGAGCAGAAATAGTGAGTTTGGTGTGGTTACTTTTTACAAACATTTATTTCTTTGTAGAGATCTACAATACGCATAGTGCAGATTGATGTTCATCTGATGTGGTTATTTAGCGTAGGGAGTAGTGGGGGTCCGATTTATAACCAAGAGAAATATACCTTGGGGTGTAGAGATTCTCCATTGCCCTATAAGGAGAGCTACTACTCACACTGGAAATACCTAATCATTTTTATCATCTTTGAGGTAATCATTAAAATGCAATTCTTTTCTTGTTGAGAACGTTGAAAAATAAATGAAAGTTTTATAAGAAAAAAAATAGCTGTGCTTGTAATGGTGGTATTACAATCGTATTTCGAAATTTGCCTCGGCCAATCAGAAGCTGTTACGCCCAGGAAGCCGGAGCCAATCATACCACTGTGTAACACTGTCGTTACTATGATGGCGAAGACGTTATATATACTCAACCAATCGCTAGTCTTTATTACTCGCCTGCTTTCAATGAGTAACATCGGGCATTTCTCAGAGCGTTTTACAGCGCGTTATGCATGGTATATAAACGACGCTAAAAGGCTGGTTAAACGTAAACTTCACCAGTATTCCGTTTCAACACGTAAGAAAGGTGCGATAATGCTAAATGGGTCCAGTGCCGGGGACAAAAGAAACCAGAACCTTAAGCGTGCTCGCGTCAAGTTATGGATGCTCGCATATGGCCCTAAAGAGTCAGAATGGAATTACCCTGCTTTTTCGTCTGCAAAAATCCGAAGGGTCTTTTTGTATCGAAATCACGACGTGCAGTTCCATTCTTTTTATGCCGATGCCGTTCAAGCAACAAGAGACCGACAGGGGTAGTGTCGTACCCAGGCAACGTTTAGACACTAATGCCCCCAAGTCCTATAATGCAGATAATAACCCATCCCTGGCCAACGGATCAATATTTGATTGGTGAGTGGTGAGCGTCACGGCAAGTGAGGGGTGAATACATTGGCATGCACCCTTAAAGCATGCGCCGGCCGCATTAAGACACAAGTGTATACATCTGTCGGTGAGCTGGTGAGTACGCGGTTTGGCCGGCTTGGTGACACTATGCATATGACAGGAAACCAACCCATGCAACATGTGTACTAGTCTACCAATTCGTTTTCGCTTCAGTTGTCCCCGCCCCACTGAGATGACCACATAAAGGACCTTTGGCTGTGGTGTGTGCAGCCTGCAGGTGTGGACAGTTCACTGTGCGAACCTTTACATACGACAGGCATTGCAATTGCTGCAGACAATGGACATGATAGATGCAATGGGACTTGGTAGATGCAGTCAGCCGTTAGACATGGCCTTATTGTCACCTAGCAGCTGCACCATTTATTGAAACTGACGCTGCTGTGCACTGTGACCAGCATGCTGGACTTTTGTCCACATTGGGGAAACCCCAACTCGGCCTACGAGAGCACGTGTTGGTCTGTGACAGGTAAACAACAGCATGGAGAGTCAGCCTACGTAGTAAGCCCCAGCCTATATGCTATAGAGACGGATACTCGGTCTGCATTGGGAGTATGAGGCTGCATTGCACGTCAAGTGCAGTATATGCAGTTGCGATGGCGGTTTGTAGCTGTTGGACCGCAGATGATCGCACTGACACTCCTGAGTGATTTATAATAACCTGTATATATAGTCACCAATATCTAGTCCTAATATATCATACGGTAAGTCCCGAACTTATATTCTACTGAGCAGAACATTTTCGCTGTTATCACTACAGCATGTACCGGTAATCATGCTAGGAATGTGAATCATCTCAACATGATACCCTCTTTGTCATATGCTTTATCATGCGGTGTTGTGACAGTATAAATCTGTACAGGTATGAAAGTATAAAGCTATTTCGCATTTTGAGCTATTTAATATAAGTACATGCAATTTGCTAGTGGATCTAGTAGACATGTAATTAAGGAATGATGATGCGATATACCGGTGATCTGGAATTGCTTTCAGGCAGGACGTCTAGCCAGTACAGGAGACCACTGCAGATTTAAGCAGGCTCAGAGAAGCCGACCGTGCCGAGTCCATAACACTATGAAGCTGGGGATTCCACGTCTGAATAGCAGCAGATTCTGCTGTATATTCGCCAGTTCTGCCTTCTGCCTACTACTCTGTATCAACTACTGTTGGCTCCAGAACCTCAAATCCAACAGGGACAGTAGGCCTATAATCCGAGATGTCAGACCGGCGGCGTTTGATCGCGGATCATCAACTCCCGAATTCAAGGGTTCCGTGGATATCAGATCCCGATCCAACCTGCCTGGTGTTGATCAGCTGCACTACATCCCTCGGCGGTCCCCGTCTGGATCCGCTCCAACCATACCCCATATCATACACCAGACGTGGAACACAGAGGACGTGCCACGGGTGTTCTCCAAGTGGATGGTGACGTGGCCGCGAATACATCCAGACTGGGAGTTCTGGTTCTGGACACAGAGGGATATCCGACGACTGGTGGAGCAGGACTTCAAGGACGACCTAAGCCTGTTCGACAGCTACACCAAGGATGTGTTCCGCTCGGATGCCATGCGGTATTACGTCCTGTACAAGTATGGCGGCGTGTATCTGGACCTCGACATGGAGGCGCTGAGACCAATTGACAACATCACGTATGGATACAACTTCGTGTTGAGCGAGGAGACGTACGAACATCCGCACATCATCAGGTAAATAAAGTACTGTGTGAGTAAAGATGATTCGCTCATCTTCACACGCAACTATAGCGCAAAGTCGATAGAGAATTTGGCAAAAAAAGTGTTATAGCCGCTCATCAGGAATCTGCAACTTGAAATAAATGCTGATGCGTGAATCTGGGTTCTAAGACTCCATGCAGAATCGACTTGTGCTAGGTAGTCTTACTCCGTGGCTCTCTATATGCTCTGGTGACCATAGACGGCGATTTTAAAATTTCTTTGACGTATATATAGCCTTCACATTTAAGTGTTTCAAAAGACAACTGAAGACCTATTATTTGGTAACACTAAATGTTCGTATAGGTTGTAGACATGTAGCGTGTTTGAATCATTTGAGATAAACGGCGCGTATAAATAATAATAATAATAATAATAATAATAATAATAATAATAATAATAATAATAATAATAATAATAATATATAGTGTACCTTCACCGCTGTCAAATTCACTGTTGATCTAACTGCACGTAAGTAGAGCGCAGCCGGAAATAATTTTTACGTCACCTCCTTTTCCGTCAGGGATGAACCCGGTCCGTCCAACGTCCTGAACGGTTTCTTGGCCAGCCGGCCCGGTCACCCCGTCCTCAAACGGGCCATCTCCATGCTGCACGAGTTCGCCGGTCTCTACTTCGGGGACTATCTCCACGCTACGGGGCCCATGTTCTTCGAGCAAGTGATAAAACGCTACACTGCAGAGAGTCATTCGCACGACGATGACGTCACGGTATTGCCTCCCAGATTTTTCTTCCCTTCTTACGACCCCAGTGAAAGCGAGATCATCTCCAGCAAGTGCCTTCCGGGCAACCTCAAATACTTGATTAAAGAAGGCGAGATGACCTGCAGAGAGTTATATAAGACTTCGTTCAGGATCGGACCTGTGGTGGACTCGTATGCCGACCACCATTGGGTCCACTCTTACATGTTCGATGATGAGTGGCGACGGACTAACACCATTCACATACGGGAAATTATGCCACTTGCCAAAAATATGTCACGTATTATTGGGACGTAGCTGTGTGACGTTACTAAATGAAAAACATTTTTTTTAAATAATAAATTCCATTTGTTTTCACCAATTATCTCGATACTTACATCTCCTGCCTATATGAAATTGAATTGCAGAATTAATTGTTGTTGTTGCATGTAGCGGTCTACCTTTGTGTCCACTTTATCACATACCTTGTGAATACGTTGTCACATTCAACATGCCATGGCCCAACCATGCAGGCAGTCTCATTGGGATTTGACGAATGACCACGTGGCCTGCTCTATTGCAGTCTGGTGCCATTGCATGCATTGATTGCTCCCGGGTGATTGCTACAGTGTGTTGAGCCTAGCTTTGCTAATTCAATTCCCCCCCCCCCCCCACTTCAATCGGTTACTTTACACAGATTTCATTTCTTTTTATTCTCAGATGACATGGGGCCAGTTGAATTGACTATAAGAAAATTGACCAAACTATGTAAATTGTCTTTTGCTAGAATAAAATGTGGCACATGTATATTTCTGTTGAAGCGTAACAGCAATTTGTAAAATGTATGTTGATGTGTTTACTAAATTTAACAGTGCATGTAATTTAATTAAAATTCACCAATCTGTAAGTAGGGCGTTGAACTGTAGTGTTAAAGCCACAGGATTGTTGAGTGGGATCCAGATATTTGGTGACATAAAGATAGGTGACATAAAGATAGGAGAAATGGACAAAAATTGCTCGGTGCCGCTATCATGAATTCTGCTTTGGCACATATTTTATATCTAAGAAAGTAATGACATTCAATAGCAAAATATAAAATTTGATACTTCTGGTAGATGTGCACTTTATCACATCGGGTGGGGGGGTTATTGGTAATTAAAATTTATTCAAACAAACCACTCGGTATCTCCACAAGCTTTATTTTCTTCATTCTTTCTTACAATGAGTCTGATGCTTATCCTGCCGTTGGCATAAAGAGCTACATGTATGACAGCATAGCCTATAGATGTACAGCAAACTGCAAAACAATCTAAGGTGATATATCTAAACCAGCTAGTGTGACTTTTGAAAGAATGTGAAAAATGGCCATACAACCCGCACTGCATGTGAAAAGGCAACTCATTCACTCTCTCGAGTTGTATTTAGACTAAAACAATTACAGCTAATGTACATGTGCAGGGATTTTGTTGTCTTAGTTATTTACACACCAATTATGTATAAAGGACCTTGGTACATGTGCCGCCACCACTGAGCTAATATTACTCCTCAGATTGAGGTGTTTAGTCTACTTTGCATAGGACCGTTTATATCGCCACTGACCGAGTTACAAGAAAATATGTAAGTTACCTATGTGTGGCCTAGTTTGTCCCTAAAATCTAGGCAAGGTCGGGGGTTTTCTGTCACATTCTGCAAGTGGAAATATTTAACGAGTTGCATGACACTTTTGGGGTAATGCATCGAGTGTCTGGTCTTGGTTTCATTAAAATAAAATGTGCACTACCTGCTTCGGAACTCTTCCCTATGTGTAGGCCATGCATTAACTATACGATTGGCTAAAAATTCCAGGTTACATCCTGCCTTGCGGTACATGGGGCGATTGGTGATCATGAGCTTCGCTTTCAATTTGACCCCGTACTCCAGTAGTTTTTCAAACCGGCGAAGATCTCTGATGTAAAAGATGTAGACCGCTCAGATTGGACGGCGCGGACAGTAATCAAAGCCGAGTTGGCCAAATGCGATATTCCAGTCATCTGAACTCGAGTGACCTTACGTTGCGGCATTTAACGGTGCTATCGATCTGTTGTATGCGTTCCATCCGTCGATTTAACCGAATTTATTTAACCTTAATAAACCCTAACAGACCATTTGCATCTGGAGACTAAAAGTGATTTTTTTAATGTTTAGAGAGATTGGTAGTGTAAAACGCCAAGCACGTAAGGCGAGTGCACGTAGAGTTTCGACACAATTGTTATGTTTTGGTAAGTTTTCTAGTCAAACAAAAGAGAAAGCGTATTGTTGACACTGGTAGCTGCACGGTACTCCTTTTACCATTTAGGAAGCGATTCTGCAAACAAACAGTCAATTAGTTCACCATAACGGCATATGATTTCCAAAGAGAATAACATTATCCAAATATAATTAAAATAAGGTTTTGTTGCGGTATGGCAAAGTCAGGAGTGCGAAAGGCTTTCTGACAAACAAGAAGTACAGCTGCGTGAAAAAGGTTCTGTACTGCCATGCCAGTGCACTCTTTTTAACTCCAATCACCCTACGTATTAGACCGTCATAAATGGGAAGTGAAAATATTTTCCTACTTAAAAAAAGAAAAGATGGAAGGCATTGCAATCCAATTACGATGTTTTGATTGGGGAGTAGAATAAAGTCAACAGAGAAATTTATATTATCATGAAAACGGCCTGAATGTCTAACTCTTGCTTTTGAAAATGATATTTAGCATTGTCTATAATTTGAAGGTAGAGTTTCGAGTACCAGTAAATATGGGTTTGATAGTTCTGTTAAGGGTGAATTCGCGAAACAGTTAAAAAAGAACGCTTGCTACTACACAAAACCCATGTGAACATTTATATAAAAGAAACCCGCAAGACCTAGCACACTACATCATAGGTACGTCCTCGCACAGGTACACGTCTCTACAGGATTTGCACACATACACAGACAGTCGCGATGCCTTCCATCATCTCCGTCACTCCGTTTCTGCCAGCAGCAGGTATATGATTGACAGTTTGGGGTAGAGCCGCGGGAGCGAGCTCTTGTGTGTCCAGTGTGACTGGGTGAGGGACAGGTCGTTAGCCACGTTCTTGTGCTCGCGGACTTTCATCCACAGCGTACAGATCCAACTGACGTGAAAAGGCATGTCCACTATGTTGCTATGGCAACCTTCGTCAATCAGGTCCCAATTTTCCGAGTCGTAGGTCGGCATGAAGTAGTCGGCCTCCGCCAGCTCCACGTTGGTGGAGTTCTCCTTCGTGTGCGTGGCATTGCTTCCGTAGATCCGGAAAACATCATCCAAAAAGAGGGATCCAGTCGCCCGCAACGGATCGGTGTAGTAGCGATGGAAGAACTCCGGTAAGGCGTGCAGCACGGCCGCGAAAAACGGGTGGTTGGCACGGCAACCCATCAGTGACGTCACAGCGTTGGCTGGGAAGCGCTGGTTAAGGAGGTAGGCGTGTTCTCTGGAATCCTCGCTCAGGAAACACTGATGGTTGTACACCCACTGATCCAGGGACTTCAGACACTCGATATCCATGTCGGCAAAGATCCCGCCGTAGGAGTGGATGATGAAGTATCGGATGGCATTGTCTCGATTCTCCGCGGTCAGGCTCTGGTACACGTCCTGGTATTCGGGATACTTCTTCAGGATGAGGCGGTCTACGTCCGCGGGCGACCAGAACCAGTACTGCCAGCCAGGGTTCTGTCTGATCCAGGACTGGATCCAGGGGGCGAATTGTATAGGGATGTCTGTGCTGTCCCAGTACTGGTGTACGACCCGCGGGATGAGAGGGGTCGCCTCCCCCGCCGTCAGGCCTTTGAGAGGGTCGTGCGGATCCTCGTGCTTGTTCCTGAATATAATATCGGGGCGACAGGAAGCCAGGATGGTCAAAGCTTCGGCCGGAGGGAAATCATGCGGCATGATTTCATGATCCAAAGATTCGGAAAGGGAGTGGACCTGTTGCAGAGCTAACTCCTGTTGCAGTATCTGTGGCTCGGTCTCCGGGACTACTGGAACGGCGGGCAGGGCTTCGGATCCTGGCACTGCGGCTACTGGTTGTTCAGGGAGAGGGGCCGGGGGAGCGGGAGCAATGAGGGGAGAGCCGGCAGGCGCTTGAGGGACCTCAGGTAGCTGTGGCGGTGGTGGCAGGATTATCTGGCCGGGAACATCGTCTCGGGCCTTGATAAGCTGCTGCAACTCCTCTCCTGGAGATTGTTCTTGGGGTTTGGCAACCTCCTGGACCAGATCCTGAAAATCTTCCTTTACTTCCTCCGGCTTCAGCACAATGTCCTCCATTACCTCCGTCGTGGTCTCCGGCTCCTCGACGTCATCAACCGTGAGCTCTGCAGCCTTGGACTCCAGCGGCGCGGCTTCCTTCTTCGTCTGCCGCGCTATGGCGGACTGGATCCGAGTTCTGATGTTATCTATAACCTCACTGAATCTGAGCCCGGCCTTCAGGATCTCCTTACCCACCGGGATTCCTTTAACCTCCAACTGCATTATGGGATTCTGCGGTGGTGGAGGAGGCTCTACTTCCGGCGTTTCGGGTTTTCGTTGTCCGTTTTCATCCGGATGTAGGTCCACCGTGTCCATATCAGACATGTCGCTGTAATCTTCCCCGTCCTCCCGGCTTATTTCCACTCTGGATGCCTGAGGGTCGAACGAGTTGAAGCTACTCAGATCCCGGACTGTGCCGCCGAACTCGCTGTACGCCGCATAGCTGTCATCCACCCCAGTACGCACGTACAGGATGTAGTACAGCCCCACCACGGTGGAGATGATAAACATGGATGAACACATCCGGTTCCTGTGACAAGCTCGAAGACACATCCTGTCGGTCAGTGAACAGGAGACAAGAGGGATAACTTAACGTCCCTAATCCTAATCCGTCTATGGGATTAAACAGCTGATACTGCTAGATATAGACGTCAAATCGAACACGGGAAATCTCTGTAGACAATGAAAATGAAGTCACATTGGCGATTCCTCTCCGTTTTTTCCCAGACTTTTATTGCGATTTTGGGCGAAAGTGGAGCCTGATGCGTTCAACCACAGATCGTTCGCCCAAATCCACGTAGCAATGACACCTCGTCCGGCCAGCGTCGAACCGTGGAAGACATTCGTCAATACTTCCAACTTTTTAATGTATCGATTTCGACAGTGAAATTTTACCACCCAATAGCTTGCGTGTGTTTGTGACATTTAGAATGGTCGATGGCAGTGCAGCGTAGGAATTTGATTATCCAGTCGTTAATCGATAATCGTCGATGGCTGGAATGCGAGAACCAGGCTGCCAGTAGACTGCCAGTGGCTCTGCTAACCATCATCTAAAAGTAGTCGATGCTCTTTTTTTTTCCTAATGCCAATTTCTCACCTCGATACAGATGTGTCTATCCTGCTACTATTCAAAAAAAAGTGTCGAAAAGCCATCAGGACACATGTGTCCCCTGCCCTTCAGGACATACAAGAGAGCAAGAGCTAACAGTGGGATTGCTCCTGACAGAATGGAGTGTTCCTTTAAGGGGGGGGGGGGGGGGGGCAGAACTGTGCATCTTTACACAGTGGCCGATAGTGCATGTGAAAAAATTCCATGCAGTCATAGCTGGCCATGATTATTACTGACAGTCAATGCAAATTTACCCATGGTAGTTACTGGTATACTGGTGCTTTGCATACAGTATAATCATGATGATACAGCAGGTACCAGCGTGTTTTCTATACTTTTTGTAAAATTCTCTTTACTTTCGTACGCAACGAGAGATCTTGAAGATTCTAAGTGGTACTCCTAACCTGGCAGTGGAATATGAATTAATTATAAAATATCAGGAAAAGGCCACGGAAATTCATGGAAATGGAGAGCAGCGATACATGCTATCACTGATAGGCGCAAAAGATGGGTTTTATATACATATAATCCTCAAATGTTCGAATCTATATCGGTATATCCGTTAGATTCTTATAGCTACCGTTAACATTCAATAATCAGGTAATCAGTGTGCGGAAATTCGTCAGACAACGTTCAGTGCATTTTCCGTTCTAGTGCGTATTAATTTAATGCCAGATATCGCCCCTTTGACCTTATATAGATATGGTTTTACTATTTGAGCAAATAGCAACATTATTGTCGTTATAGGTATAATCATAAATGTCACCGGGTCGTACCAGCGATATACGACCACGTCATATTTCGAAACTTGCACTAAATTCTGGCCCGTACGTCAGTCTTTGTATTAAGTGTGCTGAGGCGTACTACGTACGATATTGATGAATTTTCTTCACATTACTGTGTCGAGTTTCTTCAGAGTGACCAACAACAAATCTACCTACATGCATGCATGGGGGGGGGGGGGGACCGAAAGATCCTGGTGCAAGTTCTGGGGCAACTAATAACGTCTCAACGCCTCTCCACGTGATGTAGCAAAAGTCGGCCGATAAGGC